>Ga0307516_10001760_pt1 | contig 29795 bp, 44 predicted proteins | sample 19_EM_MG_FD_203310 | JGI IMG/M metagenome (GOLD analysis project Ga0307516, IMG submission 203310) | Populus trichocarpa ectomycorrhiza microbial communities from riparian zone in the Pacific Northwest, United States - 19_EM | ecosystem: Host-associated > Plants > Roots > Unclassified | place... | reverse complement strand
TCTTTTTCCCACGGTCGATCATCCGATGAGATTACCTCTCGATTGGCAAGTCAACCAATGGCATTGAGTGCACACCGTCCGGCTCTCATCGTTCAACTCGGGCTCCCCAGCCCCCTCGCGCAAACTATCTGCCATTCTGAGCTTCAGCCGAGCCGCGACTCAGATGTAGGCGTGGTTGGGGTGCATAGGTTTGCACGTCGGTTCACAACAGCAATGCATATGGGTGAAGCTATCTTGCCATAAACATATGAGAGTACACGCGTACAGATATTACACTCTGAAGCCACGGGACTGTCTGCGACCACGAGCTCGTTCGAACTGGTTGATGGCAGGTGAGTGGCATGTCGCATGGAGGAGGTGAGCGATCGAGATTTACCTTGCGACCCTTCGAGAGAGTGTATGGTTTCTTGTGCTTATGGGGACCCATGCCGAAGTGCTTGACTGCCTCTCGCGATGTCCTCTTGCCACGGAGCAAAATTGTGTTCGATCCCGTTGGGGCGCGGAGAGCAAGCTGGTCCAAGGTCAAGGCCTCACCACCAGCCTTTAAGATGCGCTCCTTCGCCGAAGTTGTGAAACGCAGCGCAGCGATGGTGAGTTTTGGAATATCCAATAATCGTACATCGTCGGTGACAGTGCCGACATTAACTATGACCTTCGAGCCGAGTTCCCGCGCGGAAGAGGTCTCCTTGATGATTTTTGATAGGGAAACGGGGGGACGATTGGTTTTTGAGAGGAAGAGGCGGTGGAGTATGACCTGGTTTGAACGGTCAGTTGATGCACTCTCCTTGCACGGTTCCAGCCGGCTGCGTGTACCTTATTGAACCCGGAGTCGGTGCGACGGGCGAGGAAACGGTAGAGCTATCCAGCTGTGTGAGCGGGAGCTGCTGCCTTGGCCGGGAATGTAACTCACTTTTACGAGGAGGAGGAGATATGGATCCTCACTCTTGGGGGCCGTCCTCGAACCCTTCTTGACGTGGTGGTGGGTGATGTCGATACCCTGGGGAGGATTGAGTACCAGGCGAGCAACTCTAGGAGGAGACCGACCATCTTGTTGTCTTATCCTTGATTGCACCGGATCTCTTGCGCACTCACAAGGAGATGAGTGTTGGGAGTGAGCGCGGGAAACAACTATACAGTCCATCAAGCCACTGAAGGTTTCCCAAATTCGAGCGGAGAGTCAAATGATGAACGCGGAGATCCAATGCTTATTTGTAAATAGTACCAAACACTTCCGCCACGCTTTTGTTCCGTTGAACGCGTCGGACCCAGAATCACAACGGCAAAATCACCCAATGTCCCAGTTCGAGGATCCGTCTGCTCAAGCATCAGTCGACCCATATTCCGACGCATACACTCAGCCTGTCGCTCCGTCTCGAGACCAGGAACTCAACCCTCGTCGGTCTCGTTCCCATAGCCGTGAACGTCCAGCATCCTACAACCGCGCTTCGACGCCACCAAAACGTCCCGCTCATGCTCCCATCGTAAGCTGCAGAGACGGCGCCGCTCTTGGATCGCTTATCCACCTATTTTCTAGGCCCCCAATCCATGCAACGTTTTGGGGATATTCGGTCTGAGCATTCGCACAACGGAACGGGATCTGGACGACGAGTTCAGTCGGTATGGTCGCGTTGAGAAAGTGGTTATCGTTTACGATCAGCGTGTAAGTCCCGCCTACGTTCTGCTACAATCTCACCTGCTAAAATTGCGTTCAACTAGTCCGCTCGTTCCCGCGGCTTCGGTTTCATCACGATGTCTTCGGTTGAGGAGGCTGCCCGTTGTATCGAGAAACTAAACGGAATTGTACGTCACTGGTCAAACGTAGTTCATGCATTGCTCTGACGCAGATTCAGGAGCTCAATGGGCGTCGCATCCGGGTGGACTACTCTGTGACCGACAGACCCCACGCTCCCACTCCAGGTGAATACATGGGACACAGACGCAGACCTGGCCGTGATTCCGGCTATGGCAGACACCGTGATCGAGACGACAGAGATCACCGAGACTCTTATCGCGATCGTTCACCGCACCGTGGGCACGAGAGGGACCGTGATCGCTACGGAAGGGACAGTAGAGACTGGCGAGACCGTAGGAGCCCGTCTCCAGCCCGCGGGGGTGTCCGAGGACACTCGCCTGAATATCGGCGCAGGAGAAGCTACTCAAGGAGTCCACCGAGGGGAGGAAGCCCCGGCCGCCACCGAGAGCCAAACGATTCGCGTGGTCCGAGCCAACCGCCAACGAATGGTGCGGATCCACGTTGGTGAAGTTGACACAACCGCGGGGGATGCAAACCGCCACTAGTTCGGTATCCTCAAGTAATTCCCATTCGTGCAACGTCAATCAAACCGCACACCAAACCACAAGACCGATGATAGTACCGCCATGTCAAGTTTGCTCTGCTTCTTGTAACTGCTTTGCCCCTCCGATCTGCTTATTCTTACTGTTGAAATGTGCAAATGCAGCCCGGCCGTGGAGGCTTTCCCCAAGGTTTGTTCTCTACCCTGCTGTCTATCTGTTAGTGCGTATGTGTATATATACCTAGAATGAGATATATCCCATCCAGCCACAACTCATCGGTGTTCGGCATTCCCCGAACCAGGTCATCCTCCGCTCGCCTGATCCCCGTCACCGTCGTCGTTCACCTCCCCGTTTCACGCTTCCACTCGTGACGTCGCGGGCGTCGTGTTCGTCGTTATCGCCCTTCTCACCACTGCCCAGCAAGGTATGTGCGCCGTAGATTTCGTCTTCGCGCCAATAGCCATCAATCCCTCTCCTCACATCCACGACTTCCCATAGTTTCTCTCTCCCTCCACACCCCCTCCCAAACCGAATCTCTCCCCCCCACCCATTCCGTTTCTTACAAGACAGATACTCCCGCGAACTTGTCTCTCTGACTGAACTCGGTCATGCCAGAAGCTGCTGATTCCAACCGGAAGAGATCTAGGTCTCCTTCAGACACCGAGCACCAGAAGCATCATAAACGTCCAAACACAGGCGTTTCCTCAGATGTCACGTCCAGTACTCGTGCCAGAGCGTCTTCTGTCTCTTCCGCAAGGATTCCGGGGGATGTAGCTATGGCCGAAACTACCACCATCGTTGGCGACACCACCGCTTCCACCCCTTCTCCACGGCAGTCTCATGCGGATCTCCCCGCACTGCCAGAGACAGATGATTCCAAGACGGATCCTACCTCTCCCCCTTCTGCCCACATCCATATGAGATGTCTCATCGTCACGCAGGATGCCTCTATAATCATCGGGAGGAATGGTTCACACGTGAACGAGATCAGGGACAAGAGCAGCGCCCGCGTTATGGTGTCAGAGAGCATCCCTGGAAATCCGGAGCGCATTCTGAACGTCAGCGGGCCACTTGACGCCGTGTCCAAGGTTGCTTCTTGTTCCCCACTGCAGGGGGAGTTCTTCTAATATGACTTTCATCAGGCATTTGGTCTCATCGTTCGGCGCATCAACGACGAGCCTTTCGACAAGCCATCCGTTCCGGGGAGCCGTGCGGTGACGATTAAGTTCATGATTCCAAATTCTCGCATGGGCTCTGTTATCGGCAAGGGCGGTTCAAAGATCAAGGAAATCCAAGACGCAAGTGGTGCGCGGTTGAACGCAAGTGAGGGCATGCTGCCAGGCTCTACGGAGGTCGCCTCTTTCCAACTTCACCTTTTCTTGTGGCTCACTTATTTTGACAGCGAGTCTTGAGTGTCTCTGGTGTCGCGGATGCCATTCACATTGCGACGTATTATATCGGGAATATCCTCATTGAAGCGAACGAACGCATGCCTTCACTTACACACTCCAGCTACCGGCCGTCTAGCTATACACGTCGACCGGCATGGATGCCTTCCTCCTACGTCCCCGGATATTCCAATCCTTACATGAACAACCCGCCTGCTCCTCCACAACAAAACCCTCCGCAACAACACCAGCTTCAGACGCAACAGATCTTTATCCCGAACGACCTCGTTGGGTGTATTATCGGGAAAGGTGGGAGCAAAATCAACGAGATCAGGCACATGAGCGCCAGCCAAATCAAGATCATGGAGCCGGGGGCCACCAGCACGGGTGTCAACGGTGGTCCTGCCCCCACGGGAGGTGAGGGCGAGCGGTTGGTCGTCATCACGGGACCACCAGCGAATATTCAAATGGCTGTTCAATTATTGTACCACGTACGTGGTAGACCTCTCATCCTCTTCACTAGTCAGCTTATTGCCAATACCACAGCGCCTGGAGCAAGAGAAACAGAAGCAAATCCGAGCGGGATCAAATGTATGAATAATTTGAGGAGGGTGCCCTGGGCACCTGCTCACCGCAGTTCTCTTTTCCTTTTTCGCATATTGCACCCTGTTCTCCTACGTGTTTTTTTTCTTTTCGCCTTGCCTGAGTTCGCGCAGATCAATATGAGTCCGTTCCCCCATAAATACCCTTCCATCACTTGTGATTTATGCCACAAAACGATGAGCGGGTTGCTTTTTCCGGCTGTCAGAAAGTGTTTGCCGCCACCATGGGTAAGTGCACGATGGCTTGTCGATGCTCTCGCTGTCCAATAAACCCAAATCGATAGGGCTATCTCTATGGCTCATGCCCGCTGCAGAGCAATCTGCGAAACTTTCTTGGATCATGCACGTCCGTCCTCAGGCCGCCAAGATGTCTAATTCGTACCCAAAGTTCCACCCTCATATCACGTTGACCACCGTCCCCTCGACTACGCCTGCCGAAGAGCTCATCGCTGCGATTCCGCCGAGGCAGCCACAGGTTAGGGCGGACTTCTCTGATGTTGTGGTCAGCGATGCCTACTTCCGCAGTGTGTTGGCTGTCATCGAATCATCACCCGAAACCTCGGCTCTTCACGCGAAGATCAACGAGAGCTTGAAGATCCGGAACCCCCAAAGCCCCATGTTCCCGCATATGTCTATCTATTACATCGACGATGAGGAGCCAGAGGAGCGTACCCGAGTCCTTCAGGAACTAAAGGACAACGGGACCGTGGTTCAGACCAAGGATGGGGTTCAGATACACACATCAGGTGGCCCCATGGGCATCCCGACTGGGTCCGAAACTCGCCCTCCCCCACATGGTGACGGGCTTGAGGGGTTTGACGGGGTGGAGATTTGGGCTGTGCTCTGTGATGGGCCTGTCGAGGCTTGGACCGTGTTGGAAAAGGTCGAGCTAGTCCAGGGGTGGCAGGTGGACAAATAAGTGAGCGTGTTATTGGTAAGTACTATGCGGTAGTACCAAGGGTGGTTGTATACAGTGAGTGATAAAGTATCCGGGTGTCTTAACTGTTGCTTGCGTTGTACGACAATGACAAAAGCAGAATAGGGAACTGGAACTAACGAACGAACAAACGAGCTGGAGTACATTGTGGGCCAACGTCAACGGGCAGGGATAAGATATGCTCGCATCTGAAAACAAACGGGGAGGGGGATCAAATAATTCAGAAAGCGGACAGCTCGATAACATTCGATTCTAGGTGTTTGGAGTAGCTGGGCAGTGAGTAATCGATTTTTCTGTCGCCGTTTGGCTCGAAAAGCTGGGAGTATGCAGGCAGCGTGTGCGCGTAGTAGGAGGACGTCGACGATGCAGTGGTGATGGTCGATTCATTGGAGCACGAAGAGTCGGATCGAGGTGAATTAGGGTCAAGTTCGGGGATTGGTGGACGCTTGCTGACGCGGCTGAAAAGGATGGGCACCGTGAACTTTAACCTCGCGGCGACGCGGTCTGACGGATCGCCCTCGACGTCGTAGGTACAGAAGAGGGTGACCCTGACCTCGTGCCTTACGGTGAACTGAGGGCTCAACCCTGTCTCCCGAAATACGCAGGCGCCGGCCCAGTCCCGTAGAGGTTCCGTCTTGTCGCGGGACATACAGCCTTTCGAGGAAACATGAACAGTGGGGTCGACCGCGTACCAGGTGGGTTCGGGGTCCCCATCGGTAGCAAAAATGTAACCGTCGCCAGCCAGTTGATATGCCCCCGATTCGTTTTTCGGCAAAAGCGAAAACGAGCGTTCAGTGGTGGGGTTCCCACCGGCGCAGGTTCCAAGCATACCAATGGCGAACAGGGTCTGAAGTGGGTGACTGACCAAAAGGGGCTGGTTCGGTGGCTGGGAGGATTCCGGGGGGAGGGAGAAACGAGCGAGATAAGTATCTGAGGGTTTTGTCCTGTAGGCCGCATTAGGATGCGGGTAGGGTCTCGAGTGTAGTAAACGGACCTGTATTGTTCAAACTGATGGACGTCAACCATGAAACTGGACAATCGCAAACGTTTGCAATGAAGAGGTTCCAGGCCACACGTCCGCATCCGCAGGCGTAGCTCGAAGCAACCGCTTTCCATGTTCACGTACTCGGGGACAGATGCCATAATGGCTATCTTTGAAAGGACGTCCGAGGGGATTTTCCCAGCTACATCCTCGCCGCTGAGGTTCGAGTTGACGGTGTAAGCAACGGAGGGGGTGGGAGACTCGGTAGGAGCCATAACTCGTGCGATATCAATATCACACCGCTTGGCCCGTACGGTCCGTACGGAAGGAAATAGCGATGGGAAGAGCGAACTTGACAATGGCCGAGCGAAACAGGCAAAGTAGGAGGTCGATGGCGCTTGCTCTGGGCTGACGAGAATTGCAGTGGCGTGGAGGGCGTATTGGATGGCGATCGGTGCATTTTCGCAGTCGCCAAGGTTTGAGGATGGAAGCCAACCAGGGATAGCTAAGTCGAAGATAACGTTCCATACGCAGGGTTTGCCAGAACCCTCGGACGATTCGTTGTTGAGTTCAAACAGGGGGTTCTGAGGGGCGAGCTCTTTCGTGACGGAACAAATGCGGTACGGTGTGTATCCCGTATTGGGAGTCACCAGCTCAGTCTGTCCGTCGAAATTGATGACCAGGGACTGTAAGAGATACCGGGCGGTTGCGCGACGGAATTTTGAGGGATGCATTGTAATCGAAACATGACCAGATAGTGAGTAGGCGGAGCTGACGATTTTATGGGGTCGGTAAAAAAAATGAAAGGAACTGGCTGGATTCTGAAACTTACGAGCCGTCAGGTTCACCCTCAAGCTCAAGACGGCGGGTTATTGGGGCAATCTCTAGAGAGATGGACATGGGTGGAGCTTGGCGGGGAGGGCACGATAAATTACCGTGGCATCTTGAAGAAACGTTCACGTTACTTATAACCGGGAGAGGTGGACGCCTTGATGAGAAAGAAGTCAAAGCCGTTTTGAGAGGACAATGGGAAACAATGGGACCAAAGTACCGGACGAGACGCGATCGAGAGGCACAGACGTAGTGATGGCAGTTGGATGGCAAAGGATGAACGAAGCTTGACTCGTTCTGGAAGCTAAAAACGCCCGGACGACAGATCCTGACAAACCTTCTCTCGCTTATGTTGCTGCCACGGTGAAAATCCTCTTTGTTCCCCTAAACATGGCAGGTATCCGAGGACCCCGCTTGCCTAGCCGAATATCTTGGATACGGCGAGTGGGTCCGCCTCCAATCGACGACCCTCTTTCCGTCCTGTCCTCTCCGCCTGCGCATGTTGTCGGACCGCGTAACGGTTCCCCTTTGCTTGCTTCGCCGCCGCGCGTATCGACGTCGGCGTGACGAATTCTTCGGCATGGGTCAGCAGGCAATTCCAAGCATAGTTCCCGCTCACGTACCTGGATTTGAATAGACCGTCGTGCCGCCGAAGGCACCTTCAAATATGCGAATCGGCGTAAGAACGAACCGGGGACCAATCTCCACCAGTGACATCTGGGGAGGTCCATTCGGTTGCAATGGGTCCTTTTCCACAATCTATGGCAGAAGATACGTGAACACGGACCACTGGTCCAGAAACGGAATGGTCCCCACCTGGAAATTACGGAACCAGATCTTCGAATCCAGGATCGAGAACGTCAGGATGTGGTCGATGAACGGTTTCGCCTTCCGAGCCAACGGAGGGACGCCAAATACCTTGGAGGACACAGCGACCATAAACATACTGACAATCGGCCACGATACGGAGTGTATCCACTCACATGTGTAAAAAGTTCTTTCGTCAACCTCCCCCACTCGGTCTCCTCGAAGGCCTTATCGAAGCTGAGCACCCCCCGGCTTCCCTTTAGGCAATTGCCCGTCATCTTCAGTTCGTCCATCGTGTGGATGTTCTGGACGTGTAGTTTGATGCTCGGACCATTCGGCGTTTTTGCCACCCACATGTACAGGTCTTCATGTCGACGTGCTTCGAAATACACCGTGTTGTTACAGTTGTGGAGGTCGGCCAACTCTGGGAGGAGTCCCAGTTGATTCTTCGAATCCAACTTCGAGTCTGCAAACCACCCGCTGAATGAATACAACACCACCGATGAGATGCACGGAACGCGCACCCTTTTTTACATGGGGCAGCAATACTTCGAGATCGCTCATGAGATGTCTCATCCTGTGGGTGATCCCGCGAGAAGACAGTAACAAAACTCTTTGTTTGTTCCGTTTTGGCGTTGGCTCTTCAGGGACGTCCACGACCATGTCGTCTGCCCTCCTTTTTCCTTTTCTGTTTGCCGCGTTCGCCTCTTGGGTTTTGAGCAAGGAGGCCATTTTGCGGATGGGCTGAAAAATGAGTGGAATCAGAGTGATCGAGGTGGCCGCGATCACCTCAGGATGAACGTCGAGTGTTCCGCCTGCCACCTCGACGCGGACTTCCTCTCCCAAGGGTCTGGCACCCCAATCCTATACCTGACGAGATGCGGGCACATTTGCTGCGACATGTGTCGTACCAACTGGTTTGCGAGTGGGAAGGAAACCTGCCCCAAGTGTCGGCAGCCTCAGACCCGTTCGAACCTCATTCGGATTTACTACGACATCGCTCAACGCGCACAACCCAATACACCACCCATCGAGGTGGCGGCCCTGCAAGAACGTGGACCTGACCCTCAGGTCTCTTCTGAACGCTTCCTGGAAGTTGTCGCGGACCAGGCCACAGATATCTTCGACGCGTTCGTGACCCCTGCTTTCTAACACTACCTTCCCCTCACAGTCTGACCCCCCGCGACCACAGGACGCGTGACTTTCTGCAGGGGGCAGTTACTCAGATCCTACCAAGTTACTTATCTGTAAGCACATGTAGAACTCCTCATCGTCGCTCTTCTTGACGTTTGGAAACACAGAGGATCGTGAACCTTGTCGCCGTTGCGCTACGTAGGATTGAAAACGTGCGTCAGGCGTCCTACCGCCCCGATCACACGAGACTAAAGCGCGATATCAGGACTTCGCCCAACTCAGTGCAGCCCATCAACGACTCCAGGTCGACCACGACAGGCTCAAGACAAAGTACAGAACATTGAAACATAAACACGTCGGGCTGGTAAAGGGCGGTGAACAACTTGTGCGGAAACACGAAAAAGACCTGAAACGCATGAGCGAGAGGTATACTATCCGGGAATCATCTCTTCGTCGCGACCTTCGGGCTACGTCTGCGCGAGCGGAGATCGCGGAGAGCGAACTCTCCACGAAAGACGAGGAGGTCAGGGAGCTGAGGGATTCCAGGCTGTTGTTCAAGAAAAAGGTTAGCCCCCTGACCCTGGCCTTGTCACTCGCTTTCTCATGGCCAGTGCAGTATCACGCCCTCAAACAGAAACAATCGCAGAGCTCAAGGACCCCAGTTGACGCCGACATGGAGGACTCACTTGTAATATTACGTTGACTTACCCTCTCTCTCTCTATTGTCTGTATCACCAGTTAATACCCGTTTCGTAACTCTCCTCAGTTGTGTATCGGGGAGTACGTCACCAAGAGCTGGATATGCTGCCCTCAGCCTCGGTATTTCATGCTGGGGATAGCTTTCAGGAGAGCCTCTGCTGTGAGGGTATATCATTGAACGTACCTCATTAATGCTGGGACAAGCCGTTGAAAGTGAAGAGATGACTTTGAGGAGGCCGAGCCTGATCCTCGGCGTGTTTGCTACTTATAGAAGAAACCATTCATCTCGCCTGCTACTTGCGGGTAAGAGGGGACTTACACCCTGGGTTCTCGAGTTCGTATATCCAACATCGGGCAGCTGCGTCCAAAACGGCCTTCTTCCAGGCATGCATCCGGCCCTGGCACGCCTCGATCACCGACGAGAGTGACCTGAGGGAGGAAATCCTGAGTTCATCGTCCTCTTGAGACGCCGTTCGTTGGGTCTCAGGAGGTGAAGGGTAGAGAGGGTCAAGTAGTTGGATAACCAACGGCTGAGCAAACCATTATTGGCGAATGGGGTCCATGGCTAGGGGTGAAGGAGACTCGCCTTGAGATACCTGACGGCACAAATACCCAAAGATGCCACGAGCAGCGGAACTTGGTCAATAGTCGCCCGGATGGTAGCAACATCCCGAACAGCGTGAATCCATATACTTCCGATTATACCCTCACCCAGTACCGAACATAGGCGGTCGAATCGTTGCTTCCCTCCAGCCTTGCTAAGCACTCCGGTCGGAAGCAGGAGGTCAACGAGCTCTACGATCGTGGGGATAGAGGCAGATAGCAGTTCTGGAGTTTTAGGGTTGTGTAGGAACACAAGCGTTCCCCTCAGAGACTGGCACATTGGCATGGTTAGTTCCGCCAGGGGAGGACACCGGGCATGAGACACACGGAGAATATCAACTCGTCGACTCCCGTTCGTCGTAAGAGGTCGGGTGGCACGGTTTTGAGCATCCGAGAAATGATGGCGATACCACGTAGTTTGTACGAGACTTCATAATCATCCAGCAAGGTCATGACGGGCGGGATAACTATATGCCAAAGCCTATCGTAATCCGAACTCTAAATCGACTCAGGTGTGAGTACAATGCGTGAAGTGGGTGGCTTTCACCTCGATGCGGGCTACGACCCAGAGGAGAACGTTTGGTATCCCTGGGTGGCTCTCTTTCCAAGATTGTGAGGCGTATAGGTCCTGGGATGCTAACGGCCCTCCAGCCACCCTGCTGAGTACCCGCCCCGTCGACGGGTCGACTTTGGGATGTACGTGCGACTGAAAGACCGGGCGCACTTGATTGAAGAGCACGTGTGTGATTAATGGGACGCTTTGTGACACATAATTCCCCAGAATGCCTGGCAGTTCTGGAATGTGAGCTTCTCTCGGATGTGGAATCGAGGGCCACGGGGGATGCGTACGTTCCGCCTGAGATCGGGCGTCGTTGGAGACCCAGGGATCGTCCCCGACGTATTGTGCAACGTGTATGACCAGCAGGCTCTGTTCCTCTGTGGAAAGGCCCCCAGAGATTGCGAGGTGGGAAGCCAAATCGCGTAACCGGGTCGCAACCCCCAACCTCCAACTCTCCAGCCGAACGGGCAGGTCAGCGATGTCTTGAGGTGGAGTATCCCCCATACGAGCGTACTCGGGGGGGATACGAATTTGCTTCAGCAGTTCTTCTGTTGTCATCCACAGCTGGAAGAAAGGTGTACCCCGATCGATCAAAGTCAAATCCGTCAAGTTTGGCAGTAATGTACGCGTGTGTTGCAACGTGAAAGGAAAACAAGAAGTTTAGGTAAACGGTATCGATTTGTTGTTGGTAGCAGCATTATGGAACGTTCCTTTCTGAGATAATCCCCATTCCAAATAAAACCACTGAGCGTGACTCCGTTGAGAGGAGAGGGTAAAGTTGAAATCACTTGATTTTCGAATAATTATCTTCCCCAGAGACAGATGAACGACGGCTGAACTGCCGCATGACCCCACTCTCTGCAGCGCGGACTGCACCAACGAGATCAAAGTGAAAGAAGGGAGTGTCGAGGGGAACCAATGCGGCCCCGTCTTCACCGTAGACAACAGTGTTGCGTGATCGTGACGGGCGCTTGTTATCAGAACCACTTTCCACGTCCGGCCGCTTGCTTTCCTCGATGGGTTGATTGTGTTGGCCTTCTCTGTATGGCACTACTGCGGCGATCTCGCGAACGTTTGAGGTGGAACCAGAGTCGCCGATACCAAAGCCTCCAGCGATCAGCGCACGACGAATCCAGGGGGAGAGGACAGTAGCGAAGTGGAACTAAGAGGGAAGTATAGGTGACAAGCTACGCCCACTAGCACTAGGCTTAACGTACCTCGACAGGGGCATCTGCCCATCGCTCCAACTCGCCCCTGGTGTCAATAAGGGCTTGTATGCCGGTAGTATCGATATGCGCACTGAAGGGGCCGTCAGCATGCAGGTAAGAGGAGTTGTAGGCCGCGGGAGACATACACTCCAGAGAAATCGAGGACAACGGCACGGAGGAGGGGCTTGTGGCTATCATCCTCAAGAACAGCGCCTTTCCTGGGGCCAGGATCGTTCCAAGGTCTTTGACTGGCACTGACGCCAGAGAGGTCTCGCCCTCGGCGGGTTGTTTCCTTGGCGTAGTCCACCAGGGTGGAGTTGACGATCGAAGAGTTGGGGTACAGGTAACTTTCTTCGAAGCGGTATAAGATAACGCCGGGTGCGGGGGGGATGACCTGCAAATCTGGATTCACGACGCTGGCGCTCGGGTTCAAGGGCACGTAGACCTCTCTGGATTCGGAGCCGGGTTCGCTCTGTGAGTGTACCTTGATTTTACCGAGGAACGTGCCACGGGGGCGGGCGACGCGCAGAAGGAGGAGGGCGAGGGAAGCGATGATGACGGTGTATATACCGATTTCGATGGTGGTGAAAATGATGACGAGGACACCGGCCAACCAAATAATAAATTCCAAAGGGGAGACTCGCCAATAGGTGTAAATCTGAGCAGGGGAAGCTATGAGATCGGCAACGGCGTGAATGATGACTGCGGAAAGGCCAGCGCCGGGGATCCAGAAGAAAGCGTCCGTCAAGCCATAGAGAGCGACGATGACACCTACGGCGGTGAAGACGCCAGCGATGGGGGTCCTGACACCAGACTTGGACTTGAGTGCCGAACGCGAGAAGGAACCAGTGGCAGGGTAGGCACCGAAGCAGGTTCCGACGGTGTTGGTGACACCGATGGCGATCAGCTCTTGGTTGGGGTCAATCTTATAACCGTTTCTACGTCCGAACGCTGGTAGATTGAAACGGATGAGGGGAATCCAGGATTAAGGAGGGGGTGGGAACGTACACTTTGAGATGGCGATGTGCTCGAGCAGCAGGATGACGGTGGCAACAGGGAGTTGAGAGGCGAGGGCAGAGACCAGAGCGGGGTCGATATTGGGCGTTCCGATGTGCTTGAATCCCCTAGGGACAGGGCCCAAAATCTTGATGGGATATTTGCCCTTGGAGTTGACCCTGTGGCGGCAATAGAGCCACGAAGAAAGGGTTATGGCGACCATGACAAAGGCATTCCTTAAAACCGAGATGAAGAAAAAGACACGGGCTGGATGGGTAGATGAGATGGTTGTGAGATGGGGAACCTGGCGAGGGATACCGACCATATCTCGGATGTTTCTTGCTCGCAATATCACAGGAGATTCGGATGGCGTAGAGGCAAAAGAGACAGGTGATACCGAAGGCAGCGTCGAGCTTTGTCCTTGGTAAGCCCTTTAAAGTGTTGATGATGACCTTGTAGCACGCAGCACGTGTGCTGTGGACGTATGTCAACGGGAGTCGAGGGATGTTCAAGGCGAGGGACTCACTCGAACCCGGTGATACCCAACAGACCAGGGACCTAGATTAGAGGGTGAGGATGACGTGAAGGGGTGAAATTGGAAAGGGGCGCACCTGACCGGAGACGATCGTGATGGCGGAACCAGTCATGAAACCGCTTACGGCAGGGGCTGGGATGAACTCGACAATCCACCCGAGTCGCAAAAGCCCTATACCGAGGACGGTGAAACCCTGTGGAAGGTGGTCAGAGGGTTGAGGTGGAAAGCAAGGGGGGGGCCCACAGAGATGAAGGCGACGGTGGTAGCAATCTGAGGGCCCAGCCATGTGTTGTGGTGGGAAGCCTGCACGTGCTTGATGATCTGGGATACGGTTAGGGACATGACAGCGACGGGACCGATCGACACATCCTTGGAGGTGGCAAAGAACTTTGGGGCGGTTAATGTGGTGATCGGGATAAAAATGGAGGGACTCACGCAGTAGATGGTGACACCGACGAAGGATGAGTAGAGCCCATATTCAGCAGGAAGTGTGGCAAGCTAGAAGGCAGCATTAGGGGGGGGGTGAAATGAACGAGGAAGGAGGGTTACGATTGCGTAGGACATGCTCTGTGGAACCAAGACCAATGCGACTGCGGGGTGGTGAGTGGGGGGTAAACGGACGCGAGAAGGATGTGTACCGGTGACGCCGGCGATGAGATCACCAGCGAGCCAGGTAAAGTCTGGGGATCGAATGTCAGGCGGTGGGGGGGTTGACGAGGGAAAGAGCAGGACTGTATCGAGTGATCCATCCCAGTATGGGGAACAGACTCTTGACGTAGGTGATCGCCTGCAGGGACAAGTGAGAATTGGGGCAGCGGGGGAGTGAATGGACGGACAGAGGCGACGAGGTTGAAATCGAAGAGGGCACGGATCCAATCGACGGTGGAAATGACGGGGACCTGCTCTTCGGGAAGATCGAGGACCTTCTTGGCGAGCTTCCCTGCCGTGCCCTTGGCGTCCCTGGTAGCCATGGTGGGGAGAGAGGGAAGACTGGACGGGGGTGGGTGGACAGATGGCCTACGAACTTATAGGAAGGTGGGGTGTCCAATCGGAACGGGTGCCGTCCACAAGGCGTGCGGTCAGATCACGATGTCGTTATTGTTGGGAGCAGGGATCAGCCCGTTTGGGGACCGATGGGAAATGACGAGGAGAGGGTGTGGGAACGCCAGGGGGCGAGGGAGACCTCCCGTTGTGCAGAGAGCGAACCATCTGTGGTGAAACCGCGTGCGGGGTGTAGAGTAGCACGCAATCGACTGGATCGTTGACGCAAGTGGATCAGCCAGTGATCGCCCGCTGGCCCTCGACCACAGAGACAGCTGCCAAAGACGCAGTTCGAGTGGGGAATGTCGTGCTTATTTGTTCGCTAGCCGCTTTCACCCAAGACCAGGGGCCAATATTAGTTTGCAGTCCCTCCTCACCACCAACTTGGCCAGATCGACGCCACCGAGTTAAGTAGCTTCTCGTTGACGGTGGTCGACAGTTCCGAGTGCCGAGGCCACGGCCAGACTCACGCCCCCCTCTCGCTTTCTTCCCCGTCCCCATTGCGCCCCGTGTGGATCGTCGAGTGGTAAGATGCAGTAGCACCCCATTTCCCGCCTAAGCGTCCCACGTGGCCAACATCCGTCTCTCGCGGCTGTTTTTGATTTTCATCCTCTCCTTCTGCTCCTCAGTGCGCGGTGCGCCTGTAACGTCGTACCGCACAATCTTACTGCCACACACTCCCATTTCCCCCCTCCTCACGTCTCCCTAATGACCACCACCTTCAAGTCCGTCCCGCTCGTCGCTCCTGGTCACACACGCCCCGTCACCCACTTATCTTTTTCGCCTCTTCAAGATGACCAAACCTACTTGTTAATATCCAGCTGTAAAGATGGAAGCCCTATGCTACGAGACTGGACCGGCGATTGGATTGGTACCTTTATCGGTCACAAGGGTGCCGTCTGGAGTAGCAAGATCTCGAGGGACACCTCCAAAGCCGCCTCAGGAAGTGCTGACTTTACCGCGTACGATCCATCTACCAAATTTCTACCAATCCCTCCCAATTTCCTCACCCCAGTCCGTTGCCAGCAAAATCTGGGATACCTACACAGGCCAATCTCTCCATTCCTTCCCCCACAACCACATCGTCCGCACCGTCGCCCTCTCCTCAACCTCCTCTCATCTCATCACCGGCGGCCAAGAGAAAAAGGCCAGGATTTTTGACATCAACCGCCCCGATGCTCCTCCAAATTTTTTGGAAGACACCAACGGCTTGGCCCATGAGGGAACCGTCAAGAGCGTCATCTGGGTAGGCGAAAACCTTGGCGTGACGGCCGGAGAAGATGGCAACATCAAGTGCGTGACGCCTTGCAACTCGCCCAAACCAGTCACTGACCTATAATCGATCATCTCAGATGGTGGGACCTCAGGTCACACGCAGTGGTTGGAACCATCTCTTTCCCTACCGCGATCACCTCCATGGAACTCTCCCCCCAAACGAGCAGACTCGTCGTCACTTCTGGCAAAACCGTAGCCTTCATCTCCGCTGCTCCGAACGGTCCACCAACCCACAGCGTTACGCTGCCCTACTCCCCTTCCTCGGCATCAATTCATCCCATCTTACAGGATCGTTTCGTTACCGGCAGTCTGACGGATGAATGGGTCCGCGTGCACACGATCGATGGCGAGGAACGTGATGTTTTGAAAGGTCATCACGGCCCGGTCCACTGTATCGAGTTTAGTCCCGACGGTGAACTGTACGCGAGCGGAAGCGGTGAGCACTTTTCTCTCCGACTGGGCGATAAACAATTGACCGACCTCGCCTTCCCCCCTTCCCCGCTTTGGTAGAGGACGGTCAGTCTTGCGTCTTTTCTGGTAAATCACGTTCTCATTCCAATTTTATCCCCGTCCGCAGGCACCATCAGGTTGTGGCAGACGACTCCCGGGAAGACGTATGGGCTCTGGCAAGGAAACGCGCAGAATGGGGGTTAACGACTCTTTGTATGTCGGCGTATACCATGTATTCTTTCCTCCTGTCCTACGCCGTCCCAGCACGATCTGTAAACAAATTTTCTTTTTTCCCTCCTGCCGCGTCTCGGGCAAGTCGGACACACACTTTCGGACACTGCCGCGTCAAAGCTGCGCATTCCCCACGTGATCCGACGATCGACTCAATGCGCAGCCTGACCGTCAAGCAAACCGCCGCTACAGACAAGCACCGGTGACACAACTCATCCTCTACCCTCCTCCATCTATCTTCCACCCCCCCCCTCCCCTCCACAGTCCCGGACCATGCCCGATTTAACCCCCGTTCGCCCTTCGAGAAAGGGCAAGGAACGCGAGCAGAGCAGGGATCCGGTACCCACAGATCTCGCAGAAAAGTTTATTGCTCATCAGCGCAGAACTGCTGCGTACGTCCTCTCCACCTTTTCCACCGCATTATATGCACGCACTCGACCCCAACCTCGCCTGTTTCTGACCCTTCTATCCCATCTCTAGCTCGACAAAGCCCAGGGATCGATCCGAGCGCCCCATCCCCCCCAACCCTCCCGCCACATCCGTTTCCCCCAGAAGACCACACGCGACACCCATACCAGGTCCTGCCGCCTCTAGCCACCAGGACGCAGACCCGGACGAGTTCTCCCGTCGACTAAAGATATCCGTTTCCCCACACTCGAGTCCGCGACCCCATCAGAAACTCTACAACCCGAACACCGATACCATCCCGATGCGCCATCACCAAGACTCTGACGTCTTGGTCGAACGCGGTCCATCGCATCTCCCTTCACGCCCCGCTATCCTATCCCGCACACAACAGCACTCTCCTCAGCGCGAGAATGCGCAGCAACGCCAGTTGTTCGATCATCGCAAGGATGATCCCGTACGTTTCTCAAACATGGCCAGGCCCAACGGCTCTCCTCAAACAGCTAAACCGCCAACACCCTCGCCCCGATCTTCGATGGACTATGTTTCGGCTTCGTCGACCTCGTCATATGCGCAGTCGACATTGTCGTCCAACTTCACCCTCTCCACAGACGGTTCATCCGCTTCCTCAGCGTTATTCGAGGGAAAACCCCGATCGGAGACGGCCGGCACTGTCCTTTCCGCACAGCTCAAACGGCTGTATCGTGAGATATCGCTCTTGGAAGCCAAGGTATCTCGTGAAGATGGGGACGAGACCCTTGACGAACCCAGGGTAATGCTCAAGGGCAAGGAAAAGAAGGACGACGACACAGAAAGAGATCGGTGGAAACGCGTTCTCGAGGACCACAGGAAGTAGGTGGCATCGCTTTTGATTCACGGACTTCTTTTGACGTCCTCTGGAGACTCGCAGACATGATTCATAACCTGCTGCGGTTAACCCTCGCCCACAACGTCCCGGTTTCACTGAGGGCCGTCCCTGAAAAGTACAACCTCATCATGCGGCTCTGGCTACACGGTTTCCATCGTCCGCTCGAGAACCTTCGTCGCTGTGCTTTCAACAACTCGATCGTCGCTCTTGAGCATCTCCAAGATTTCATCTACTACGCCTACACATTCTACTCGTGCCTTTTCGAGGAGGAGAACCTGTCAGTCTATCGAAGTAGCTGGGTTGAATCACTTGGCGACCTCGCACGGTATCGGATGGCTGTATCCGAGCTCGTGACCAGCAAGACATCCCACTCCGCTTCCCTGACCCAATCAGCTGTGTCTCAGGTGGCGAACGCTTCCAACGACGTCACGATGTCGGTCAGCGCGGACGATTCGAAAGCTAGTCAAATCAGCAAGAACCCGGTTTTGCCCAAGGGCAACAGTCCAAGCGTCGGCATCGAAGCTGCGAGAGCGATGGAGCTCCTACCAGAGCGGGAGAAGTGGAGGAACATCGCTAGGGAATGGTACTCGAACGGGCTCATCGAGTACCCCGGAACCGGCAGGCTGCATCACCACATGGGCTTTTTGTGCAAGGAATTTGGTGAGGGTGGAGAGTTGAGAGGTTTGTATCATTTTATCAAAAGGTACGCTCCGGCACCCCCGAACCCGCCTCACACGCTTACATCCCTCCGCAGCATGACAACACTTCAACCCTTCACCACTGCCCGGGAGTCCATCCTCGCACTCTGGGCACCGTCTGCTCAGCTGCGCCGTTCTTCCCCGGAAGCTCACGTATCCGACCTCTTCATCCTACTCCACGGGATGCTCTTCACAAACATCCAACTCGATGATTTCCAATCCACGCTCTCGAGGCTTCTGGAACGGCTCCAGATCGAGGAGATCGAGGAGCGAGATTGGATGATGATGGCCGTGGTTAACATCGGTTCCGTCCTTGAGTACGGTCGTCCGACGGCTGTGCTCAAGCAAATCAGCGGTATAGTCCCCACGATCCCCCCGTTACCGAAATCTCGTGTCTCCTCCAAGAGAGAAGAGCGAAAGGACTCCGACCGAATGGACGTTGACGCCGAAGAGGAGGATATCAAGATGGGTATCGTGGCCGATGGGGCCACCTCATCGCCACTGATCGCAAAGGCAGATACTGACCAGGACGGCGACCTACCTATGCACTTGAAGCTTTCCCTTCAGCTCGCCTTCTCCATGCTCTCTCAGGCTCTTTCCCGACCGATGCGCAGTATCCCCTTCCAGAGGGATACACTGAACCCTTACATCACGATCATCCTCACCTTCGTGTCCACGGTCGTCAAGAGCGACCACTGGTCCATCTTTGAGCGCGCCATCCCATGGGGCGAACTCGCGGTCTTCTTGAGCAGCGTACCGAGATCCGTCATCAAGCTTTCCGACGAGGCGGCAGGTTCAAGGGAACCGTCTATCATCACCGCCGGGTGTTCCCCCCTACCCGAGGATGCCTGTCTGAGGGGGATGGCCTGGGGTGGACGGAAGGTTTACGAGAGGGGGTTCTGGAACAGGGGTGCCGATGGTCGTATCAATGAAGCTGCCGTCCTCGATGTGAAGGAAGGCGAGGAAGTCAGCGATGGGATCATCGAGGATGACGACGACGACGACGACGGCAAAGGAAAGGCCTCCCGCATCAGCGACCAAGACAACAGGTGGATTCGGGTCCTACGTTCTGGTGTGAGGGTCACCAAGTATGTTGACGGGTTCACGTCCACACAACAACCGAACGGCAAACGATTCTGGGCGGTTGAAGGTCGACTGGCTGACAGGGTGGAGAGTTGGAAAGAACAGCGGAGGAGGGAACGCGAGGAAGAGGATATGCACAGGATTCGCAAGCGTTGGGACGATTCGATGGATGTCGACGAAGAACCCGTGGATGACGCCTCCGGGGAGAGCGACGCCGATGATGAGAATGACAGCGAAGAAGTAAAGGCACTCAAGGTTCGTCCGTTTTCTGCGATCGTCCTTAGAACAGCGACTTATTCCATTTCCCCAAGGAACGACGCCGTTACCTCCGCAGCATCTTGCAATCCGCCAACGATAAATTCCACACCGCTCCGCAGCCCTCCCGACGCGCACCGCGCACCAAGAAGCCCGTGCCAAAGCCAACGAACACCATTGTTCCGGGTTACACAGTACTGGTCATCGACACGAACATCTTGCTGTCGTCCCTCTCGATGTTTGCCTCACTCGTGGAGAGTCTTTGTTGGACAGTGATCATCCCTCTACCCGTCGTTATGGAACTCGATGGTTTAGCCACTTCCGACACGCCTAAACTCGCAGAAGCATCAAAGGCTGCTCTATCGTTCATCTCGTCCAACCTCAAGACTTTGTCCACCTCACTTAAGATCCAGACGTCAAGGGGTAACTATCTATCGTCGCTCAACGTGCGAACGGAACAGGTTGACTTTGGCGATCATGACTCGTGGGAGAGGAACATGGACGATCTAATCCTCCGGGCTGCCGTCTGGCACGACGAGCATTGGTTTGACCGCTCCGGCTTGCTCAAGGCTGGTGGGACCACTCCCAATCCCAAAAACGCTGCAAAGGTGGTCTTGCTGAGTTTGGATCGAAATTGTAAGTGCAATTGATGATCCATCGATAGTCCATATCTCTTACGCCTATTTCCAGTACGTTTGAAGGCAAGATCCAGGCAGTTGGCGGCCGCGAGCCAGTCGGACTTGGCCGCGATCCTGGCGAGTGCCTCGTGAGCGGTTTTGGTGCGTTTCGGGGAACGCCAAGGCTCCCAATTGGTAGCCGACACTCAGACATCGTCGCTCGATGGACAAAACTCGCAGTCATCTAAAGTCCGACAGGGTTGTTGGCCGCTGCATGCGCTTCGGGTGATGACATCGCCTTTTGCTACGGCCGCGTCGCGGCCAATCGGCAGATTCGCGCTCAAATGTTACGCGCGGGACTTAGCGGAATGGGTTTATTTTTTGTTTCTCCTGTCGTTTCTCTTGCATTCCTACCTCTTCGCTCTTTCGCCCAGTAGATAGTAGTTGCGTTTATACTCCTTACTTATTATCGCTGTGCTCGCAGTACATTGGAACATTGGAACAAGCCGGGAATCGGAATCTGGATATCATGACTTGAGTTTCTGATCACGTGCAGAACACGTCCTCGCTCAGATCTCGTCTTCTTTCCTCACCCACCCCCCAGCACAGATCATGAGCGCGAGGCAACCCTTCCGGCCTACACCCCGCCCAGACTCTCAGCTCTCATCCTCTCAGTCAGAATCTTCGAAAGCGTTCCATTCTCAGAGGATAGATACTGATCTCGGGAATGCCGCAAACAAGTCTTTCAATCTCTCTGGCCTGTTCAACCCCCAAAAACGCGATCAGTCTCTTCCAACTAGAAAATCGAGGTCTCACGAAGACCACCAAGCACCCCCTCAGAACATCTCAAACAACTCTTGGTCTGCCGACCAGCATACTTCGAAGCTTGATCTCTCTCGTGCTCCCTCTCCGGTTCTCCCTTCGACAACCTCTGGCCTAGGCAGCGTTTCCACCTATCAGAACAGCGGGATACCTTCTGCGCAGACCGAAGATATCCCCTCTTCGCCGATTGCAGATAATGGGAGCGTTACCGGCTCTTTTTTCGCTCAGGAAGCAGCCTCTCAGCACCTTCTTCCAATGATCAATGAGGCGGATGAGGTCACGGAACTTGTGGATGGCCCGGCCTCCTTTTCCTTCACAGGGCGATACACGGATGGCCCCGGCCCGAGAAAGCGAGCTCGGCGGGCGGGCGACAATGTTGACAACACGGAGAACGTCAATGCGAAGCGATTTAAATCAGAACAGGTAAGTTCTCGGTCGTCAGTATTGATGCGGAGGCTTTTGACGGGGGTGATATCAATAGCAGGCCCCAGGGCCCGCGACCAGCAGATCGCGCCCGCCTCCCCACGTGCATGCTGTATCCCCAGAACAACTTAGGACGAAACAGCACGAGCTGGATACTTTACTGGGATTCGACTCGGACGCATACATCGGCGAGAATCTGAGGAAGTACGAGGACCTAAGGGAAAAATGGGCAAATTCGTCCACGGGAGAATGGAATGCTGGGGCTCAAGGTAAACGGGTTGACCGAGTTTACTTGGACGTGGAGGGCTGACTTGAGGTTGGTTTAGAAATCGCAAACAAGTTCTCTGGAATCCTCGATATGGTGAGTCGGAGCCTCCACTCAATGTCAATTGACCTGAGGATACGTTTACTGGCAAGGTCAAGGATCATATGACGTGAGTCATGGGACATCTTGACGATCGCCGGATATTGACACTGTTTACAGGCAAAAGATGTCGTTGTACGCTGGTATCCAAGCAAAGATCGATGAACATAAGAACGCGTTGGAGGACAAGTCGAGAGAGTTGATCGAGGCGAAACGAGACTTGGTGAAGCGGTCTGGAAGTGCGATTGGAAAAGAGGATTAATTCTAGACTGCAGTGGATGCTTTGACAAAAACTTGTATTTCTTGCCATCAATTCCAGGCCAAGTGTCTGCATTAACCACCACAGTGGGTGCGAGGCAGTTCGACGAGGAACCGCGCGGAGTTTGCTCCGAACTTTTGATCCGCTCCCCCTCGTTCCGATTCTCCGTCATGTTGAGAGCCGTAGCGGTATGCCGTTGTGGCCCCGCCCAACGCGGGTTTTCGACGACCATACCCGCGCTTGCCGGTCACAACAAAGTGAGAGAGCCCTAGTGGTCCGGCTTGCTGACTGAGTGTCAACCACTCCCCCAGTGGTCCAAAATCGCAGCCAAGAAAGGCGTCAATGACATGAAGAAATCCATGATATACGGCAAAACGTCCAGGGTAGGTTTCCTTCGATACTCACACTGCGCATTCTCCAGAGTGCTTATATCATCAGGACATTATGGTCGCAGTCCGAGGTACGTCTCTCGTTTCCGGTTCCTTCCCACCGGTCTCACTTCCTCGCGTAGCCGGTGGCTCTGCTGATCCCAGCACAAATGCTGCGCTTGCAGCCACCCTCAAAGCCGCCAAGTCATCCGGAGTTCCCAGGGCCAATATTGAAAACGCGCTGAAGAAGGTGAGAGACCCGTATTTGGCACGACGTTGGATGAACACGCGCGAAATCCAGGCGAGCGGGGACAAGGACAAAGGCTCACAACTGGCGACTTACGAAGCCATGGCCTTTGGCGAGGTCGGGATTCTCATGTACGTTTTCTCCATCCCGGTGTCCTAGGTATCCTTCCTTGACGAGGCGTCATTCCTAGCGAATGCTTGACTGACAACCCAAATCGCACCATCCACAGACTACGGGAACTTTTGGCCAGCCACAAGTGAGTTCACTTGTGTCGACGGTAAACGTGAAAACGGTTGAGTTCGAGCCTCGCAGTGCTCGTTTCACCCCCGTCAAGTACCTCTTCACCCGTAAGGGCCTGGTCAGGGTGTCTATCGGGAAGCCCGAGGATGGACTCATGGAAACTCGTGTAGAAAACACAATAGAGGTTGCCCTACCATTTGTCGACGACTTCTCCCAGAATTGCGAATCGGGAGAGGCGACAGAACTCAAGGTATCACAACTTTTCCACCTTTATCCTTGCCTCTCACGTACTCTATCCCAGTTTACTTGCAGACCAGAAAATCTGGGTAAACTGACCTCTGCCCTAACGTCACAACCCAAACTCGTTCATGACCTCTTGGGAAGCGAACTGATCTACACCCCGACCGAAACCGTGACGGCCGACGAGCAGATGGAGGACAAGGTTGCAAATCTCGTTGGGACGCTGGAAGAGCACGAAGATACTTTGAGAGTATACACTACATTGGATTCGGGTCCGGATTGATCGTTCAGGTAATACAAGGGTTATCATGGTCATGAAGCTGTGCGCTCCACATCGAGCCCATGTTCCAGCATGGGAACTAGCATGGGTGGGTCGTTAAACGACTCAGATGTAGCCGGCCTTCATTCGAATCGTCGGATCCAGGGACATTCTCTCCTCCCCGAGTCGCTCATAATAGATCTTGACGATTCCTGCATCCTTCGCGAGCTCTGCATAGGCCTTGAACTTGTCGACACCGCCTGCATTCAGCGTCCTCATTCTCCTCCTTTCATCCCTTAATAGTTGGGGTGCAACGAGGGAAAAAAGCGGTTTCTTGTCCCCATTCTTCCACATCTCCCCCAACGTCTCGACCAAGTCCACGAACTTTGGGTCAACCCCGCCACCCTTCAGGCTGACGAATGAGGATCGAGCGGTGACCATTCCATTCTCTGACGATTTGCTGGACTGGAGGGAGACAGCCGACCCCAACTTGAGTCCTTCGGGTCTTTGGTCGCTGAGCGACACCCAGCCATCACCTTGCTTCATCCCTCTGATCCTGACTACACCATTCTCCATCGCAAGGATGACGTAGTCCTTAAACTTTGCGACGCCAACAGATGCGTAAGCGTTGGGTCTCCTCTTTAGAAGTAATGGGACCACGCTAGAAAACCTAGATTCCGATTCCCCAGTCGATGCCCGAAGTTTTGTCAAGACCGCGGCGAGGTCCCGAAAGGAGCTAGGCGTAACGTTCACGGACGACGGAGAAACCGTGACTTCTTGGGAGGAAGGGAGGGAGGGCAGTGGCGCAGCGGATACATTTAGTTGCGTCGAGGTTGAGGGGCTATCCGGTAGCTGCGAAGGAGGTTCGCGTAACCTGACTGTGGAAGCCATGAAAGATACTCCGGGCATCACGAGGGGATCGTAAATGACGAGATTTGCCGTGGCTGCCTTGATTATGTAGTCCTTGACGGTCACCGCACCGACCCGGCCGTAGGCCATAATGTCCTGTGCCAATATGAGAGGGTGGATCTCAGAAAGCATCGGTTCCTGTTTGCCCTCGCGCCACAACTTGGTTAAATTGCTGATCAACGGCTCGAATGGACCATGCTGGGGGGTCGCGGGGTTAATGGGCACCGGAAACTGTATCCCCACACCTAGAGGCGGCTTTGAGTCGTGGAGAGAAACGAGCGCGTCTCCGGAGGCTGTTGTACCGCTAACCAGTGAAATAAGTCCAGAAGTGATTGCTGCGTCAACGTATTGACTAAAGGTCATCACACCAGGGACACTAGCGTATAAGGAAAACAAGTCGGGGTAGCCGAGGGTCGAGGTGAGGTGGGCAAGGATGTCGGAGAACGGAACCGGCTGAGCATTCGTCAGTTGTTTGGATTTCAGGAAGTCAACCAGTGGAGCGAAGGGAGAAGGGGTGTTGGTTGCGCGCGTTGGCGGAGTACTGGCAGTGCTCGCGGATGTCGAAGAATGCACAGGGGGGTTGCGGTAAGCCGGGCATAACTTGAGCCAGCCATCGCCGTTCTTCACCCCGCGAACGGTAACGATACCCGCTTCCACCGCTGCCTCGACGTACTCCTTGAACTTTGTCACACCTGCGTTTTCGTAGATGGAAGGATTCTTTCTTAGCAGTCGCGGGCCAACCGTGGAGAACCGAGGTTCGGGGTCTTCCGCAAGTCGTAAATCGTTCAGGATCTTGATGAGGTCACGGAATCGCGACCCGACTTGCTGTGATAGGGTGTGTTGTGAGTGGCTATTGGAACTGGTGTTCCGTTGGTGACGGAGGGTAATCCAACCATCTCCATCTTGATGTTGTTCCACAGCCACGATCCCGGCTGACTCGGCGAGTTGAAGATAAACCTTGAGTTGGGTTACACCAACTGTTTCGAACACGTCAGGCTTCCTGTCCCTCAGCAGCGGGGATACAGTCGAAAATCGAGGTCTTGGGTTCCCGTTCGCGGATAGCCCGCCCAAGACAACAATCAAGTCTTCGAAATCACGCCTTGTGTCCATTCTAGCGGGGGATTTCGCAACTTCAGCCCAGGAAAGACGGGAAGTCCTTGGGGTAAATGTCGGGGCAAGGATATTCAGAGAAGTCTCGTGGGTTGGAGGAAGTGCTGGGGGTGGAACCGCCTCTGTTGGCAGTGACGTGGTTGGCAATGATACAGATGGTTCACTGGCAATATTGCACATTGAGTCTACGACGCATGTAGTGGCAAAGTTCTTACCGAGGGGTAGGTTCGATCCGATGGCCGCCCACGATCTCCTGGGCTGGGGTCTGGGATGCGAGGAGAACGGGTGACCTCGCACAGATCTTACACTCGCAGGCCCGTAAAACAGGTTTGATGGTACCCGATGGATCCATGTCCCTAAGGTCCTGAACACTGGACTCGACTGAACTTTCTTCGCCAATGAGGAGTACGTATCCTGGAGAGGAGGGGATGTCGCCTTCACCCTCTGATGGAATCATTTCCGGAGAGCTCTAGAAAATCTGGAGTTAGCAGTTGAGGTGGGGTACGTTCTGGCCATGTGCTCACGAATCCGGGAGAGTGGACACAATCTTCATCAACAGGCTCGATTGTTTTGGGCGAAGACTGGTCCTGGTAAAATTTGAGGTCAATTACGCCACCGCGAACGGTCAAGGGACGTACCATGGCAGATTCACTCGCCAAGTCAGCCACAATCCAGTCGTCGGAGGTGGGGGTCATCGGAATACTGGCAGATGCGGCATCGGCGAGAATTTCTGCCTTGGGAGGCATAGGTGTCGCCTCTGACTCCACGAATGGAGCGTCCAGCGGTGGAGTTGCACGTGTAGGACGGATTGTGCTGATAGTGGTAATACTAACTGGACGGGGGGACAGAACTAGAGGTTGGATGGCGGGAGTGGTGTGCTCGTTTGGAAGACCAACAGCATGAATATAGGACCCGTATGAGTTATCCGACTCTTGTGGGGTGGTAAGGAACGCAACAGAGGACGAGGTCTCGCGACAAGATCCGAGGAAAGGTGGCCTAGATGGAGGTCGTGCTTTCAATACGTCAGATTGCCAATCGTACACGACAGAGGCTTGGGCGGTGAGGCTCTCGTGAGTCATGAAAGAGTTACTAATGAGCACGACGTTGTACTTTCTCCATCGGATTGTGGACAGAAGGTAGGCAAAATCACGATCGCCAGAGATGAGGATGATTGTGGCTGGAGCTGGATTGTCCTTAATGAATGCCATGATATCCACTGAGCAAGATGTCAGGACTGCAGCGCGGTCTCCTGCGCGGTGGGAACGACTCGCCTATCATCATCAAGTCCACCGAACTCCTCCCACTGTGAGGGCAGTCTGGGGCGGGGGGTAAGCGAGGGGACAAGATATGCAGGATGCGGTGGACGGACCCGTTAGGGACAAACCACAGGACTGAAGTTCGGATCGGAGGCAGGATTGCCTTGGAGAGGATTTGTCTGGGAGCTGGAGGTATGCCTTGAAGATGTTGACCGCCCCGAACTGGTTTGCTAGGGTGCGGACGTTATCGATGATATTGTACCCAGAGGCGTGGGCGGACGGCGGGCAGTTCTCTGTCTGGAATTCAGCTTGGGAACGTGCGGTGGGGTGAGAACGAGCTGACCATAGTCCCAGAAGATGCCTACGGGCTCATATGAAGGCGTGGTGGACGGGGGAGTAGGGTTAGGCTGTTCGGTGGATGAAGGGGGAGAGCACATCTGTGGCGGGCGGTCCATGCGATAACCTGCAGGTCGTGAATTTATATTCTGGTATTATACGGCATGGGAGACTAGTATCCACGGTCTATCACAATCATCTCTAGCTTTGTCCCGTCCTCTCCAATTATTTAAGGACCTTGTTCAAACGGGCGAGGTGGTAGTTGATTGTCGGCCGGTGCCGTCTGCCACCCATCGGCTGCAATCCAAAGGACGTGGTCAGACGCGAAACCGGGGATGGTTGACAATGCGTACCGTAGTCCTCATGCAGTCGTACAACGCCTTTGCGGATTCTGCACACGTCCCAGTCGTCGTCATATCGTTCTTCGCTGCCCAACAGCCAAGCATGGTCGCCAGTTCCGGAGCGCAGAGACTGACCGTGGCATCTGCAAAACAGTTAGAAAATGCGCAGAACAACTGAAATAACAGCCTGTGCACACTTTTCTTTGGCCGGACTTTGAGTTTTTGGATGTGCATGTTCGCCGCGTGGGGACGTGGTGATCGACAGAACACCTCCTCGACAATGTCAGCCACCTCCCTCAACAAGAACAACTCGGGTACATCCTCTTCCCCTGCATCTCCCCCGCCCACCCGAGCCAACCTTACCTACAGCCGTCAGGAGAATCCTCCAAGAGGCAAAGGAACTCGCAAACGACGAATCCACCGATTATGCTGCCGCACCGCTCGAGGTCTGCCGTAACTTCCCACCCTCCTCGTCCAGCATTCACTCATTTAACTACAGGACGACATATTCGTGAGTCGTATCCACATCGTGCCCTTCCCAGCTTCATTCGCAAATCTGCAAACCCAAGGAATGGCACTGCACCATCCGTGGTCCTACTGGCACGGAGTTTGAGGGAGGACTCTACCATTTCCGCATCCTACTCCCCTCGGAGTACCCATTCCGCCCTCCGTCTATCTTGATGCTCACCCCTAATGGGAGGTTTGAACTCAACACCAAGGCACGCTCCCTCACCCCCCAATTGCCACAACCCATTCACTCACCCTTTTCCCAGGTCTGTATCAGCTTCACCAACTGTGCGTTTTCTCCCAGATCCCAAGAAATACTCTCACCTTCAAGATTTATCTCTCAATAGATCACGAAGAGTCATGGCAACCCGCCTGGGGTGTTAGAACTGGTATTCCACCTCCGCCAATCATCCGCCACACAACTCTCAATTGTCATCTATGTGACAGCAATTCTCGGTTTACAGGGTTTCTTCCCCCTTCGCGGGAAGGCTGCACTCGGAGTCGGTGGAATGGATTCCCCAATATCTGATCGGAAACGCCTAGCCACTCTGTATGTCCCATAACCAACCGCTGAGCGTCTGTTCTTCATCTCCCCTTTCATCCCCCAGATCCAGGAACTGGGTTTGCCCTCGCTGTGAAAAGTCGAACCTCGAGTGTTTGCCCGACCCTGCTCAAGGAGGGTCGAATCCTGAAACAGTCGTACCCGACCCACCGCAAACGATACCAGAGGCAGAAGTGATACAGCTGGCCAAGGACGAATCCCCAGGCATCACCGTTTCGGGTTCACCCCCATCTCCATCCCCCCAGGACCCCCCAGAAGAGTCCCTAGCAACAACCACTCCGATCGTCCCTCAGACTGCGGTTACGACTAGATCCCCAGTCGACAACCCTAGACCTCCGTTGCTGCTGGACACTGCCATATGCGTGCTCCTCGTGTTGGCACTTTCATTACTTTTCAGGCGATTCACCTAAGACCGATCATCGATTCCCACTTACCACAATTTCTACCACCCATGTAACTGTCGCATTATCCTCAGTCTTTAGCTTGTACATCGACCACAGAAACGGCATCAATAACCACACAGACCCTTTGTAGCGCGTGCAATTCGTCGACTGAGCAACGAAACGGAGGTCTACATTTAATTTCCACTCCAACACCCATATGACCACGCACCGAGTCCTCCCTGAGCTCGTCTTCCAGTCAACGAGAATTGTGAATGGCATCCGTCGGTAAAACCCCGCCCCAATCGACATCCCGAGAGGACCCTGGACCCCTCCACCTCCACCGAAGCCATTTCCTCCCCCATCCCCTCAGGTGACACCCACGACGTGGTACCGGGCGTTGTATACCCTCTTCCTCTCCGGAATGGCCGGGGGAGCCACATTGGCAGCTTAAACTGAGGTTCGCCCAGCTTAGGCTGGAATCCAACCTCGACTTCAGAGGGGAGCAGCTCTGAAGTGCCCAGCTGAGTGACTGTCCTCGCGTCGAGCCCATAATCTTTATAATTTGTTCTGAATCTGATCCTTTCGTAAGCCAACTCTACGGGGGGGAAAATCGAATTCCGTCCATCCTTTGCCAGAACCACTGCGACGTGGGATTGATCTGCCGATCCAC
>Ga0307516_10001759_pt1 | contig 29797 bp, 35 predicted proteins | sample 19_EM_MG_FD_203310 | JGI IMG/M metagenome (GOLD analysis project Ga0307516, IMG submission 203310) | Populus trichocarpa ectomycorrhiza microbial communities from riparian zone in the Pacific Northwest, United States - 19_EM | ecosystem: Host-associated > Plants > Roots > Unclassified | place... | reverse complement strand
AGTGGTAACTCAGCAAAAGCAGTATCTCCTCCGGTTGATATTCCTCAACTCACGCTTCATATGATTTGGACGGATGTATATGGGCAGGATGATTATGGCGAGCTTCATCCCTTTGAAAATTTTGAGCATGAGTCCAACTCCATTGCCGAAGCAGAGCCACCATCGCCGTCCAACATTGAGGTAATAGGATCTGACCCGGAAGCACCATCCCGCCAAGCAACACCCAATCCTCCACTCTAAATTGTCAAGTTCTCTGTCAATATTAGACTCTGAACCAGATCTCCCTACAGTACCAGTGGCTATCAACAGAAAGGTAAGTAAAAGCCAGAAAGAAATAAGGCAACACTTTTCTAATAGTGACGAGGTGAAAGGAGAAGAAAAAAGGGGTCTAGGAGCGATGAGGACGCCAAACCTTGCACAAGCACAAGTGTTGGTAATTGTTACACCCTAAATACTACGGGGTCGGAATATGGATACGGACCAGGCAGGAAGGTATCGGAAACTCGTCACACGGTCTTAGGATGGCATACCGACGCCGGGCAACTGACAGCATCGGGGCTCGGCTCGGGTCAACTGACTCTGCGGCACCAGGAGGTCCCTGGGCCAAGTACCGGCACAGCAGGGAAAGCGCAAGTGCTGCCGCGGAGGAAGACAACTTTGGTGGTCATCATAAGGACAAGCAATCGGAAGGAAACGGGAACGCAAGGAGTTGCGAGTCTAGGTCGTGGAATAGGAGCGGGGTTGTTTCCAGAGGCACGGCCCAGAGGAACAACACCACAAGTCGGGAATCGCGGTATCGTCGCAGACGGCTTGAGGGCCCGAGGCGATACCGTTGCACCCCGTGGTCGGGAGACACAAGGGATGATGCTACCACTCGCATCCTTGTCATTGACACCCGATTATGGCGATGAACTCTGGGCTTTGCCAGCGCACGACAGCATGAGCGTATCCCCCACTTATCCGAGATGCTTACAGCAATTATGAGGCAGGGCACACGCCACACCAAGATGGAAAGCAGAGTGCAAACGAGGAGGGAGAAACCTTGGCAGACAAAGGGTCGAACTCCGCAGAGGGACCCTGTGCGTAAAAGATCAAGTCCTTGCGGGGAGATCAGCCTGAGTCCTTGCGGGGGGAGGCCATGTACACGTCTAGTTGGAAAGGTTCCCCGCTCAGCTGCATGGAAGCTCATCTCCCTTATCTACACCCCGACCAGGACGAGAAAGACCGAACCTCACTGACAACCCGACCTGTCCGATCGAATCGAGAGATTATCTACTTGCGATGCGCTGGTGAAATCTAGTGCCAAGGCGAAGAGTTTTCATGTCGCAGTGCGGGGTAGTTCCCCGCAGCACGTGACTTTGCCGAGCCGAATACTTATACAAGCGGTTGGCAACCTGACATGAAAATCAGCGGAATCATCACCCCAATCGTCAAACGATCAACGCACTATCTACCGGTCACCGAGACATCGAGTCAACGACCACCCCCCTACAAGCGATCGACCGAGCATTCCTACGAGCGATCCGTCAAGCGAGTCGTCTCCACGGAGCCGCAAACGATCCGAACGGTACGCCTTATGCCGAGCCTACACCGCGATACACACAAGCCGTCAGGCCGCCCCCGGGCTTGCATCGAACGAACCGCCGCGATACTCACAAGCGGGACAACAGTCGATCGGGAAGGAGACGGAAGGATACGTGAGGAGCTCAAGAGTCTAGGCGGGAGATAAGGCACGGAATTAAGAACCTACGGCCAGAACGGCAGTAGGAGATTAATCTCCGGAGGGGTAAGGAGGGCAAACGCATACGAGACGCTCCAATGGTATGGACGTATGCGGGGCCACGTAGGGTCCTCAGCCCAGGCTGAGCAATTACGCGGCCCGCCGACAGACCTGCCGGCCCTTATCGTCAGCACCGACCAGGACGAGTAGCTCCGTTCTTTGACCCATGCCCAACTTGGCTGGTGTGTGCGTGAGCGTATTCCTTACCTTATCTTACCTGTGAGACAGATGTCGCACGAGCCGTTTGGCAGACGCCGAGGCGTCGGACGATCCACCGAACTGAAACGATATACGCACACTGTTGGGCACGCCGCCGGGCATGCGTTGCACCATCCACAGAAGCGTGATACGCCTAAGCACTGCAACGGGACGACGGTCGATCGCGGACGGAGACGGAAGGATACGTAAGGGGCTCAAGAGTCTAGGTGGGAGATAGGAAATGCCAGATGGGCAAAACCTGGGGGGCATGGCTGGGACTCCTTCAAGGAGTATAATCCGCGACCGCTATGCGGCGGACCTCCTTAGAAGGGTATAATCCCCGAAACCGATGCTTGAGCCGTCGTGGGGTCGTGACTGGAACCCAGCCATGAGGTGAGGGAATTGCACAGCCCGTGACACCATTAGATGGCCTCCTATCGTCAGTACCGACCAGGACGAGTAGCTCTGGGCTTTGACCCATGCCCACCTTGGCTGGTGTGTGCGTGAGCGTATTCCTTACCTCATCTTACCTGTGAGGCAGTTGTCGAATGAGCCATCGCCGCAAACCGCATCGTCAGGTAGTCCGCCGAGCGTCGCAAACCATCCGCCGAAGCGCCGAGCGAGCCGTCGGGCAGTACGCCGGGCCCGCCTCGATCCAAACCTTGCGCCGAAGCGATATCTGCCGAACCGGACCGATACGAGCGAGCGGTCGGGCAGTACGCCGGGCCCGCCTCAATCCAAACCTTTCACCGAAGCGATATCTGCCGAACCGGACCGATACGAGCGAGCCGTCGGGCAGTACGCAGGGCCCGTCTCGATCCGCACCATCCGCCGAAGCGCCGCGAGTGAGCCGTCGGGCAGTACGCCGGGCCCGTCTCGACCGAACGATTCGCCGAAAGCAACACACGGGCGAGCCGCCGGGCCCCTCTCGACCGAATGATCCGGCGAAGCGATACGAGCGAGCCGTCGGCAGTACGCCGGGCCCATCAGGATCCGAACCATCCGCCGTAGCACCGCGAGCGAGCCGTTGGGCAGGCCGCCGGGCATGCGTCGAACCATCTGCCGAAGCGTTACACGCAAGCCGTCGGGCACGCTGCCGAGCATGAGTCGACCTGCATGCGCCGCCGCGCGAGCCGCCGCTCACACCGTGCCGTCCACTGAGCGATCCGTCGTGCAAGCCGTTGCCGCGAAGCCGCGTACCATCCGGCGCTCAAGCCGCCGCCGCAGATATCGAACTGAACCCCTTAGATTATTCGCTGTGAATCCCTTAACGGTGGGCGATTTTAGAAGGACGGTCATGTGGGGTTTTATTCTTGTATATTAATTGAACGCCGGCGAAGACCGCGCGCGCCCCATCTCCTTCGTGACTATCGAGAAACCTGACTAGTTCGATATTACCATCACTCCGACGTCGACCGGACGTCCCAGTGTCACAGTAATGGCTTGGTGCTTTGCATTGACATCATACACGCCATGTCCTACTCGCTATCTATCGTTTTCGCTGCCAGCAATCTCATTGACATCGTACCCCTCACCTCGTATTGTACCACTCCTCGCCACTGTTTCTGTCACTCGGAGAGCTGTGCTAACCATGCCACAAAGCTCGCCATCGTGCTCGCTGCCTCATACTAGCGATCGTCCTCACCGGCGGCACCCTCATTGACATCGAATTGTCACTGTGTATTCTACAACTTCCCGGTGTCTCTGTCACTCTGAGAGCTGTGCTAACCCTGCCATAAAGCTTGCCATCATACTCACCGCATCCTACTCGCTATCGTCCTCACCGCGTCTTACTCGCTATCGTCCTCACTGCGTCCTATTCGCTATCGTCCTCACCGCGTCTTACTCGCTATCGTCCTCACCACGTCCTACTCGCTCCCATACTCGTCACGTCTTACTCGTTCTCATGCTTGCCGAATCCTACTCGATATCGTCCACGCCGCCGGCATTCTTATTGCCGTTCTCCTCATAGTCGTCGTGCTCATCGCGTCGTGCTCATCGCGTCGTGCTCATTGCGTCATGCTCATTGCGTCGGGCTCATTGCGTCGTGTCGTATTTGCCAACTTTCCTTTGTTTCCGACATTCAGAGCAATACTACGTGCATCATAAACCGCAGTGATGGATGTGACGCTGGGTGCTTGTGCTGGAAACGCGAAGTGTGGTAGTAGTATATATAGATGTACATTAGATATAGAGAATAGAACTGGACTGAGTCACTATGCCTGGAACCCGCTGCGTGTTTGTGAATGCGACGCGAGTCTTTGCTGCGATGTTCCATACCTTGACAGCCAGTGTAACCACGGTGCCATGACACGCGTCGTCCGGATGCCATTTGCCCTGACACAGCTGCGTCCAGAAGGAAAATGCCCTGACATGGCTGCGTCCAGAAGGAAAATACCCTGACACGGCTGCGTCCTGAAGGAAAATGCTCTGACACTGTGCGTACAGACAGAAAATGCCCTGACACCGTGCGTCGAGAACGAAAATGCCCTGCCACGCTCTGTCCGGTAAGCAGATGCCGTGGCGAGCTGCGTCCAGGCGCATGCTGTCGTGGCGAGCTGCGTCTGTATTCACATTGCCTGTGCGTTTCACATTGGGAGCGGTATGTGCCCTGCCAGGGTGCATCCAGAGCGTCCCGAGTGCCTGGTGCATCAGGATGCAACCTGTGCGTCCAAAAGCACATTTTTTTTCCTGATGGGGTACCCGAGCAGTTCAGCCATTTCCTGGATAGCATGGGCACAGAAGCCGCCGATGACCTGCCTGAACATCGCTTGTACGATCACGAAATACGGCTCAAAGAGGGGGAAACCGCACCCTGGGGTCCAATTTATCCCCTTTCTGAAGTGGAACTGAAAACCCTTCGGGAATGGCTCGAAGAAATGCTACGCACGGGAAAGATACGTCGTTCAACCTCCAGTGGAAGCTCCCCAATCCTGTTTGTCCCCAAGCCTCATCGATAAGGGCTCCGGCTATGCGTGGATTATAGGGGCCTAAATCGGATCACCATCGCCAACCAGTATCCACTGCCGCTGATGTCCAAATTGCAAGACCGAATCAGGGACACCCATATTTTCACGAAAATTGATTTAAAAAATGGCTATTATCTCGTGCGTATTAAGGATGGAGATGAATGGAAAACAGCCTTCCGCACACGATATGGGCTATACAAGTTTCTGGTCATGCCCTTCCGCTTGTGCAATGCCCCGGCTACGTTCCAAGATATGATCAACCACATCTTTCGTGATTTACTGGACCAAGGTTTGGTGGCGTATATTGACGATCTCCAGATCTATGCAGTGACCAAGGCACAACATGACCAAACGGTCACCGAGGTCCCCAAGTGGCTACGAAACAACCACTTGGCAGTATCGGCAGAAAAGTGTGAATGGGCGAGGGAAGATGTGGAGTTCTTGGGTTATATAATAGGGCGAATGGGTATTAGGATGTCATAGGAGAAAGTTGAGGGAGTGCTGGAATGGAAGTCACCCCGATCTCTCGTTGAAGTCCAACAATTTCTCGGGTTATCTAACTTTTACTGATGCTTCATCTGCGACTACTCAATGATCGCGCGACCCCTCACGGAGCTCACAAGAGGCGATGGCAAGAATTGGGCGTGGACCCGCGAAGCAGAGCAAGCATTCGTCAAATTGAAACAGCGATTCACTTTGGCCCCAGTACTGGCACATTTCGACCCAGCTTGTCCAGTGATCGTGGAAACCGACGCATCAGACTTCGCGCTAGGTGCAGTGCTGTCACAACACGATGACGAAAATCGACTACACCCAGTGGCGTTCCATTCACGAAAATTCTCTCCTGCCAAAATCAACTACGAGATCCACGACAAAGAACTGTTGGTGGTGGTCGATTCGTTCAAACATTGGTGCCGATACCTCAAAGGAGCTGCCGACCAAGTGCAGGTGTTCTCGGATCATCAAAATTTGGAATACATCACTACTACCAAGGTACTTAACCGCCAACAAGTGCTCTGGGCACAAGAATTAGCTGGTATCAACTTCAAGATCTACTAGCGACCCGGCGTGAAGAATGGAAAACCCAATGCACTTTCCTGGCGTCTAGAGTATCACCCTGAGAAAGGGGGAGATGAAGACCAGCCGATCACGATGGTCTTGCATCCACGGCAGTTTGCAGTAAGCATCTTTATCATTTCCGCTGCAATATAGGGTTCGATCCTGGCAGTGAAATGGTCACAGGATTTCCTCATGTTGGTACGAGAAGCTGGAAGGGAGGACAAGGAGTATGGAAAGGCAGTGAGACTGATGGAAAGGGAGGATGCTGTTCTGGCCGGAGAGCTGGAGCAGGTTGGCCGTGAGGCTGAGGAAGAGAAATCCGCTAGAGCTCGTGACTCACAGCGGGAAAGCCGCAAGGCAAGTATTAAGGGGGTGTTGGAGTTGTAGGAAGGATGTGTATATAGGAAGGAAAGGTTATGGGTGCCGGAAGGGAAGGGACTACGGCAAGGGATCCTCAAGTCAGAGCACGTCACCAAGGTCACCGGACACATGGGTGAGGACAAGACTATTGAGTTAATCCACCGAAACTTCTGGAGGCCGAAAATGGACGAGCACATCATTGACTTCGTTTGTAGCTGCCCAGAGTGCCAGAAGAACAAGGCAGCTTGCCACCAACCATATGGACTCCTCAACCCTCTGGAGCTTGCTTACGCCCCATGGCAGTCAATTGCTATGGACTTTATCACGGACCTACCATCCTCCGATGGATGCGACCAGCTGTGGGTAGTCATTGACCGATTCACCGAGAGGGCTCATTTCATTTCACTGCCCACGAGCGGTAAAACAGCGTCCGATCTGGCCAGGATATGCACACGTGAAATCTGGAAATACTATGGCCTCCCAACCGACATCGTATCGGACCGTGACTCCCGGTTTACTTCAAGGGTACGGATGGAGTTCTTACAGATGTCTGGAATCCGTTCTCGGATGTTGACTGCGTTTCATCCGCAAACGAACGGACAGACCGAACGCCTAAATCAGACCATTGAGGCATACCTGTGGTGCTTTGTCAATCACGAACAGGACAATTGGGTTAACCTACTATCGATGGCTGAGTTTGCATACAACAACTCAGTTACCACAGCTACAGGGATGTCGCCATTTTATGCAAACTATGGTTTCCACTCCACCGCGGCTAACCCAATGGCGGCCAGCTCACGTAACCCTGCTAGCATGGCGTACGCCCACTGGATGTACTCGGTAGACGAAGATGTCGTTAAGGCACTGGAGGCAGCCCAGGAGCGAATGCGCCGTTACACCGATTCTCATAGGAAGGACAACCCCGCATACCAGGTGGGCGATTTGGTGATGCTCAGCAGGAAGAACTTTCAGACTCGGCGTCCCTCACGGAAACTGGATCACAAGAATCACGGACCCTTCCAGGTGGAAAGGATCGTGTCTCCGTTGGCAGTCAAGCTCACCCTCACTCAGAAATGGAAGATCCATGATGTCTTTCATGTGTGATTGATCGCGCCGTTCGGCACTGGAACCTGCACGGCACCCGATCAGTCTCAAGTACTCCGTGAGGCGGATGACATCGAGAACAGCGCAGAGTATGATGTCGATGAAGTTATGGCTAGTACCAAAAAGGGACGCTGTGTACTTTACCTCGTGAAGTGGCTTGACTTCCCAGATCAACGGGATTGAACGAATGAACCACTCGACAACTTTTTTAGTAGGCGGTCTGGAGAAGCAGCGTAAGTTCCACCAAAGGAACCCAGACGCACCGAGGGACTACTGGCTCACTGATGAATGAGACGTTTTACACTCAGGCAGGAGTGGCATTGTCGTTTGAGCGGTAGTAGGAAGAAGGGGATGGAGGAATTCTTCAACATTTCCGTATTTACTAGCCGCTTTATGTGCGGAGTTGGATAGCTCAGGTCTGAGCTTCGAGGTCGAAGCTTAGAACGGGGGAGATAGTGTCATACCCGGTAGCGCAGGGGTGACGGTGGAGGAGCAATTGAGCTCTTGGAGGTCACCGGCCTGTGGCCGGCGGACCCTAACGAGCTCCGGCACACAGGAGGCAAGTGACGTTCGCTGAGTGCAATCGGGTGAGCACAAGAAGGAGATGAGAGTCTAGGTTGTGGGGTCAGGGCTGTGTAAACGGCGTCTACATCTAGGTCTTAAAGGGCGGCGGGTGGTGGGCGCATCGAGCACAGGCTGCCCGGTCCAGGGCAAGAGGTACCAGGCGCAATACGAAGCCCATGCCAAACCTCATTGTCGGTTAAACCGGACTGAGGGGAGGGCGCAGACAGTGTCGCTGAAAGCAGAACTGAATGGCTCTTGGCACAATACGAAGCCCACGTGAGGAAGCGGGGAAGTGCAAGAAGGCTGACGCCGAGAAGCGGGGAAGTGCAAGAAGGCTGACGCCAAGGAGTGGGGAAGTGCTAGAGGCTGACACCAAGGAATGGGGAAGTGCAAGAAGCTGACGACAACGAGCGGGGCAGTTCAACCACCATGGGCAAGCAATTGGGCAGGCGGAGGAGTGCCAGGAGGAGTGAGGCCACCCAAGCAGCCTGTACAGCTGCGACGGCCCCATGTCCCTGAGCGTGCTCACCCCAATTACCTCACCTGGTGGAGGGAGCCTGGCCCGACCACGTTGCCCGAACAGCAGGTGCGCAGAGGGGTCGAGCGGGTTTATAAGAGGGAGTCGGGACGCAACACGAAGGAGTCCGCTACGTACGATCACCTCACAGAACCGAACCCAACCCCTTGAGATTATTTCGTTGTATAGCGACGACCACAAAGAACCTGACTATTATTCGTTACCCTACTCTTGATTCTATTCGTCGTTATGTGACTCCGGTGCCAGACAGGACCCCAGTGTTACAGTCAGTATACCCACTGGGTATCTGCACCGTGCCTTGCTGGTAGGGAATTATGTGTCTGTTTTTTTGGTCGCTGGCAGCACACTTAGTGTTGGCTTGCTTGCTTGTTGGCCGCAAGCACTGGGATTTAAAGCCTGTACCTAAGGTTTCTCGGAGCTAGTTTGTATCTCCTCGGGTAATCCCATTCTTTGTTGGTTTAGTTCGAATACATCCGATCGTACCACTTTCAACACAACTCGACCCTGGATGCTATCATCTCTTCACAACTTTCCGCAGCCGACAATCAGAAATGGATCGCCTCCTACCAGCCCAAAGCTCTAGAAGATACCTCCCAGTCGACTATACCGACCTGACAAGCATCCAAGCTAGAAGCCTCTCCAGATTTGAAGAAGTCATTCGCAAAATTGATACCAGGCTTTTGGAGCTCGGCAAAGAATGGCGCATTAAACCATGGCAGGCAGCTGTGACCGCAGAGCTGCTAGAAGGTCGTGATGTTGTTGTGAGTGCGCAGACCGGGTCCGGAAATTCACTGTGTTATCTTGGACTTCCCATCGTTTCTCCTGACAGTTGTACGCTGGTAATCTGCACATTGCCTGCCTTGATGTCGGAGCAAGTTTGGAGTGCAGCAGAACTGGGAATACGAGTACTACACCTATGCGCAGAAACAATCAAAGCAAATCAGGGGATCATCAAGGCCATTCGATGCAGAGAATTCTCAATCGTGTTTCTGACTGCCGAGTTCACATTGATGGATAATGAGGTCTCGAAGTCTCTGGTTTCCGAGAACAAGGAAGGAAGACTGCCGAATTTCTCCAGCAAACTCCTATACTTTGTTATAGATGAGGTGAACCTAGTTCATGAGTGGTTGGTCATATTACATGGTTCTTTCAGTTCACATTTACTGAATTTTGATTGATAGGAGAATATTTTATCCCCGGTACCGCAATCTTGGACTCCTTCACACCTGCTTTTCAGATATTCCAATTCTCGGCGTTTCCGCAACACTACCAGCAACTACACTCGAGTATATCCATAAAAGTCTCTCCCTTAACCGAAATTCCATCCTATGTTCAATGGGCGTTGACCGACGGATTATTACCCTATTTACCATTCCGTTGGCTCGTGGAGAAGAAGCCAGCATGAAGCCGCTAATGGATTTGGTACCCAAAGCCACACGTGAATGGAAAGGGCCTAACGATCGTGGGTTTAACCCATTAAGCTTGCCCAAGACTCTCATATTCGTCAACGATGGTGGAAAATGCTGCTCCATAGTAACCCAGTTAGAAGGGTTGTTTCCACTCTGGTGTCAGTTAGAATGATGCAACTGGGCAGGGGAAATCATCCGAGAGTATCATAGTGCCTTAAGTAGCAAAGGACTACTCCAGACGCTATCGTTATTCCGAAAAGGTGTTTGCCGATATTTCGTTTGTACTGAAGTGGTTGGAATGGGGCTTGATATCCCTGATAATGAACGCATCAGCCAATGGAAACTCTCAGAATATTTAACGATGAACTGCTGGTGGCAACGTGCAGGTCGTGCAGGCCGAGATTTGAATATTTCGGCTATAGCAGTCCTGTTTTACGAGCCACAGTACCAAGAGCCAGAAGGCTCACCACTCAGTGGCAGTCGCGATGTGGAATTAGAATTCGTGAAAGTCAAGCAACATATGAGCACACTGGCCACAGCAGCTGATTCTCCAAGAAGCAAAAAAGATCGTGAAAGCCATATGTTGTGGTATGTCAACTCTCAAGGTTGCATACGACAGGTAGTGATGGATTACTACCAGTCTTGCGCAGATCCTCGGAATCTATTGAAAGATGGACAACCTTGCTGCGATCGCTGCTTTCGGAAATCAGGTATCGATCCCACCAGCTGGCTCGGCTATCCAGTAGTGCACACTATGCCTTTCAGAAATGTCTACGGTGAGTATAGTGAGGTCAAGGAAGCCGACAACGGCACTGTTGAGAACCTTGTACTTCCTCCCAAGATGTCGGCCGACTCAGTTCACAGGATCGGGCTTGAAGTACATCTAGCTTTGGAGTGTCACAGAAACAGCTTTGTATACAGTCGAAATGACCTCCTGGATGAGAAGCATCTTTTGCCCAATACGTGGATATATCTAGCAGCTTCGAAAGATCTAAGCATCCGAAGCGTTGAGCATTTGAAAAATCTTTCTCGGAAACTCCTGCTTGGCCAATACACTGCCATCGGCGATGGGCTATTGCAAGTTTTGGCAGTTATTCAGGACTCTGTTTCCAAAGCTGATATGCCTCAATATGGTACTCGGATATCAGGTGCAGCACCTGCTATTCCACCCGAGAAGCCATTGTACGATGCCAATCAGATCATGAGTGCCATCAGCAAAAAATTGAGAAGTTGAAGTATATTGCTTTTTTTACAGGTGAGAGATAAATTTGAACTAATATTTCTCGAGGTTTCAGCTAAAAATAAAGCACTTTTTTTTTACAATCCTTACAGGAGCAAAATATAACTTCTCCTCTTACAGGAGTTAGCAATGCTCACAGGAGCTACGGGAGCTACGGGAGCTCGCTAGGAATTCTCAAATTTTTCGCTGATGGCACCCCCCACCATCTCCAAGAAAATGAAAGCTGTGAATGACGAGTTGCAAGAATCGGATCTTAAGCTATGGACAAAGAAAGAGAAGTGCTGTATGATACGAACTGAGGCCCTACGGAAATCACAGTCTCCGAGCGAGGCAACATGGACCCGTAACCGACAGAGTGAAGGAAGATTACAGTACTCCGCTAGCGTGTTAGGCATGGCACAAAACTGCCAGCCCACCGAATATCTGTATACCTCTGATCCGACACTCCCGGTTAAGCGTAACGAACCCCCAGTTGGCCTGATACCCGAAGTGCCAAAGCAAAAACAAGGCCACCCATTGGGCTCTAAGAACAAACTGGAGAAGGTAGACTAGGAAGTATTTCTATGGTAGTTAACTACTTAGATGCGAATGGACTTTTTCCAAATTTCCTAGCTCTCTCCTCATCAACAAAATAATATCACCCCTCAGAGATTATTATTTTTTTCACGTTGGGCTTTCAGAATTATGGTGAGCAGGCTTTGGCAAAATTCTCGCAAGGGTTTCGGGTACTGATTTCTGAGTTGGGGTGTTGCCTTGTGACACCTGGGTAAGTGAGAACGGAGGTGGAGGTAGAGATATTGTGGAGTCAGGTTCGATTTCTTTATTTACCGCAGAATAATCTTAGGTTCATCGTGTCAGGGTGTTCGCGAGTGTGGTATCCCAGGAAGGGGAATAGAAGGTAGTCGGTGGAGTTTCTTGTGCGGTATATATGCAAACTCCTTTTTCTCATCACATGGTTTCCCTTCTTTACGTCGACACGTCAGGGATCTCAGTCTCAAGGCGTGCAGCCTCAGAGAGCTCCACGCATGGGTGCAGTGGTTGGTCCTGACCGGTTCCAGCGATAAGGGTGGAGGCTAACAGTCAGTGACCTTGTATTCCTCACGGCGCTAGTCTTTCGGACTATGCGGGCTTCGTATCGAGGTCCCAGTCAGGATCGGTCGTAACTCTTTTGGAGTCTGCCGTCCCTCTCAGTTTGCCGCTGGCCCCGCTCCGGAGTCATTCCTTTGTCCGTTCGTCTCAGCCGTAAGGTCCTAACTCTGGGTCTTATCTCCCGTCTAGACTCTCCCAGACCTGTCTTGCGACATGAGCACCGCTTATGGCGTGCGACTTGCAGGAAGCTAGTTCTTCCCTTATCTCGTTCTCGTATGTAGCGGCTACAAGAGTTGGCAGTGCGTTGGGTCTACCCGGCGGGCTGGCCAAAGATCCAACCCCCACTGAGGTTACCCTTGCTCTACTTGCACTTGCCGAACTGCTTTCCGAGGTCCTGAGATTCTATCAGGGATCCCTAGCCACGTGACTTACCGTTTGCTACCTTTCTCCTTGTATCTTTATTCCCATTGTTACCCTTGGGTGTAACACTACTCACCCTCTTTCTTAGTTTTGGCGCAAAGCTGATTTATCCTAACTCCTTCTCCTTCTTCGTGTGAACAGTGGAATGCAGTCCTCCAGCCGCTGCATCCCTCTGGCTGCCTGGTCCCGATGAAAACCCTCCAGCAGAAAAAACTTCGCAACCAATTCGGTGGGCGGCTGGCCCTCGGATCTGGGTGGTCTTCTGACCAGTCCAGGATCCTACTGTCGGAGTGGTGTGAAGGAAACCATTTGACGACCGTGTTCCCCTGAAGAGGTGATCAGAAGACGGGTTGACCTGGCACGCCAGTGTAGCTGTGGATCAGGCTGGCCGTACAGTAGTCTCGCTGCCAGAGCCAGTCAAAACCAGTGGCTCTCAACCGGTCACCCATGCCTTGCCACAGTTAAGGGATGACTATTGTCTGAATGGAATTACAATACCTTTACTCTTCTGCTCGTTGCAGGTGTTGTGGATGAAGTCCTCCTCCCCTCTATCCCACTACCCCCTGATCGTGCTTCAACCCCTTCTGCTCTGTCATGCGCCCGGGGCGGATCAGAGTCTAGCCCTCGGTGAGCCGGTAGTCCCTCGGAGCGTCTGGGTTCTTCCTGTGAAACTCCCGGAGTTTCTCCAGACCTCCTACCGAAAAGTTATCATATGGTTCTTCCGTCCAGTCCTTCTGGTCCGGGTAGTCGAGCCATTTGACAAGGTACAGGATGCAGCGCCCTTTCCTGGTGCTCCCAAGGACCTCGTCAACATCGTATTCCTTGCTCTGTTCGATATTGTCAGCCTCTCGGAGGATCTTTGAGGGGTCCGGTGGCACTGGGTGTTCGCTGGTTCGATAGGGTTCGAGTAGCGATAGATGAAAGACGGTGTGAATCTTCCATTTCCAGGGCAGCGTGAGTCGTACTGTGAGGGGCAAAACGATCTTTTCCACCTGGAAGGGGCCATGTTTCTTGTGGTCCAGCTTCCGGGAGGGTCGGCGCGTTTTGATATTGCGCCCGTTGAGCATCACCAAGTCTCCGATCTGGTATTTCGGAGGCTCGGTGCGCTGGGGATCTGTGTAGTAGCGCATTCGTTCGTGTGCTACTTCCAGCCATTCGGCAGATGCCTTGTGTACCACATGCGTCCAGTGGGTGTAGAGCTTGCTGGCGGGGTTCAAGGGTCCCGAAGCAGCTGGATCAGAGGACATGGGATGGAATCCGCAGTTAGCATAGAACGGAGACATCCCATTGCCCATGGTAATCGAATTGTTGTAGGCAAACTCCTCCATCGGGAGTATGCGTACCCAGTTGTCCTGCTTGTGGCCGACAAAAGCGCGGAGGTATGCTTTGATTGTCTGGTTGAGACGTTCTGTCTGCCCGTTGGTTTGGGGGTGGAAGGCCGTTAACATCCTTGGGCGGATGCCTGATAGCCACAGGAATTCTTGTCAAGTCTCGGAGGTGAATCGTGAGTTCCCGTCCGAGATGGTGCCCGAGGGTAGCCCGTGGTATTTCCAGACTTCCTGGGCGAAGAAAACTGCCAGGTCGGCTACCGTCCTTGTTTCCTTTTTAAAGGAAAGAAAGTGCGCCATCTTTGTGAATCGGTCTATAACTACCCACAATTGGTCACATCCTTCTGAGAGTGGCAGTTCCGTAATGAAGTCCATTGTGATGGACTGCCAGGGGGCGTACAGTAGTTCGAGGGAGGAGGAAAGTCCGTACGGTTGGTGCCGAGCCGCTTGTTCTTCTGGCATTCGGGGTAGCTTCGGACGAAGTCGATAATCCTTTCATTCATTTTTGGCCACCAGAAGTTCCGTCGGATGAGTTTGATCGTCTTATCCTGGCCCATGTGTACAGCGATTTTCGTGCCGTGTTCTGACTCGAGAATCATTTTTTTGAGGTTTCTATCTTCCGGGATCCAGAGCATACCCCTCCAGTAGAGTAGCCCGTCCTTGATCTTGAGGACCTCTTCCGTCCTGGCCTTTCGGTCCCTCTGCCGCGCATCACAAGGGTGGGCAGCTTCCTCCTCGACCTTCCAGTCATTCAGTGCCTCATTCCCCAGCACTGCTTCCAGTTCCTTCACCGCGCCTTGGTATTCATTGTCCTTCTTTCCTGCCTTTTTGACTGCTTCCGCGAATTCTTCCGACCATTGCTATGGTGGGAGTGATGCCAACCTTGCTGAAGAACAGATAAATGTTCTTTCTTGTCTGTCTGGTTTTGCAAAGTCTGGTTCCGCGAAGTTGTCTTTTCGCAAAACTGTCGTAATCGGCAGGTTTTCACCCCCCCCTTTTCAGGGCGGAACTCTGAACGCCTTGACAAAGCATCTGGTTTTCTGTTCCGGTTTCCTGGACGGTAGTAAATACAGAAGTTGATACCTGCTATCTCCTGGGCCCACCGTACCTGGCAACGGCTGAGTATCTTTGTAGTCGTGAACTACCATATTATCTCGTATAAGTGTCCTCCCTTTGAAACGGGTTTAGCGCGGTGTAACGCGCGCTAGTGCGCTTATGGTTAGTGTTGAGACGGCTATAGAACGTCACCTAATTAGTATATTGGGAGGTTGGAGCTCGTGAGGCCCGCTGGGCTGAGCTGCATCGCAAGTCCTGAGCAGTGTTGCGAGTCCTTTACAAACAACCCAGAATGATCAAGTCAATAGGAACCACAGAGTCAATAATGGAGAGCGACAGAGCCAATTTCAGTATGCCAACCATGTCTGACACAGTCGCATTGCAATTCACTGCTCTCATTCTTACACCTACAGGTCAAGAACCTACCGCCAAAGCTTTAGATGAAGAAGAAGATAATGACAACCTCAATCTGGCTGTCCGTCCACCTCTATCACCCCGAAAACCGAAATCGAAACCTGGCCGAATGAGGCAGGCGACTGCAGACCTCTCGCACAAGTTTCCTCCTCCGGCAACGCATCTCACCCCTGAGAAACAAGCGTTTACGACTGCCTTCAAATTGGGGGTCCTGTCATATGCGACATATGGCAGGATAGAAGATGGCAAAGGTGGTCTACGAACTCCGACGGCAATGGAGGTATTCAAGCGTTACAACCTAAAGCATACACAATATTTGTGCAGATGGCGGCAGGAGGAGGAGAGGTTACTCTTGATGAAGCCTTCACAGAAGAGATACCGACCATCTCGCGGACATTGGCCTAAGCTTGAGAAGGCCTTGGTGCAAGCATTTGCTGGTTGACACGTGGAAGGCAAGACTGTAGAGAGAAAGTTGTTCGAACGAACAGCAAAGGCTTGATTTCTTCAAATTTATCCATACAGTCCTACAAGATTTGTGGTTTCCAGCGGCTGGTTCAATCTATTCCTCTCTCGTAATGAGATCTCCATTCACATTGCCACGAATAAAGCTCAGCAAACACCAATAGAATACTGCGCAATGATTGTTTCTTTTCTGTGTTTCAATTGTCAGAACTCACAGCTGCAGGATGATATGGAAGAAACGGTATTGCGATCTGTAATCAAAGTCGATTGCTATCTTCTTTCAACATTCTCAACATGGATTAAACACCGCTGCCTGGGGAGTATCTTGAAGGGAAGACCTACGAATTTAAAGGGAGTAAGACAGTGTGGGTACGTACACAGAGATCAGGGTGGGATAAGCGGCAAGCAACAATACAGCTTACAATTTTTGCTGATGGTATCGATCGCGTTATGCCTCTCATCATCTTTCGCGGTGCAGAGAACAACACTTCTGCCCCTCGAAGATGGGAAGAAAAACTATTTGACTCTCGTGTGGTAGTCAAATTCAATCCGAAAGGGTATGCCAACTCTGCGATCATGTTGTTTTGGCTTGAATTTATGCTTCTCCCCGTCCTCGGCACCAGTGCCACCCTCCTAGTCATGGATCTTTTCAAGTCCCACAGTACACAAGAGATCAAAGATTGGCTACCCACCCACAGAATTGTTCCATCACTGGTTCCTGGCGGTTGTACGGGGCTTGTTCAACCCTTTGATGTATCAGTAAACCGCCCTTTCAAAGATATTCTCAAGCAAGTCATCGATGACGCAGTTGATCTTTCTGAGAGGCAGACAACACCTGTGTCACGAACCTGGTGTGACAAGCTCCTAGGCGCCACTGCGGGCGCCGCGCTCACCCTCGCCACACTATGGCTGATCCTTGTCTCCACCGCCATGGCCGCCGTCATCCTACGTGCCTAGCCACAGTACCCCAGCCCCTGACAATATCGCGCCGGTAGCGATATTCCTCAGAACCTGGTTGTGGGCCACCCAGGATTTTCCCCAGTTGTTTCCTTACTGTCTGCGTGTCTGCCTCGCTTTACTCTGTGTAATGTTAATTGCTTACCTTGTTGTTTCCCTACTGTTGTGTGTGTCTGCCTTGCGTATTGTGGGAGGATGAAGGGCCAAGTAGGATCGTGTGTTTCCTTGGGCGCAGCGATTGAGTCATGATGACCTAGGGAGTAACTGCGTCAGTCTTGCGGGCAAGCTGTGATTCCACAGAGGGAAGGAAAAGTATAAAGGAAGGGCGCGGTAGCTAGTCTGGAGATTATTCTCCATGCAATATATTATCTATACACCTGGACCTACCTTTACCCATCTCTGAGCTGCGTGACGAAACCAGCGCCAGGATCTTGGATCACTTGCGCCGATGACCACCGGGTAATCTGGCAGCACGACGAAGTGATCCGGTATCGCCTACGACGAACGACATCGAGATACGATTATCTATCTACCTTCGCCTACCTTCACACATCTCTGAGCGGCGTAACGAGAGCAGCGCCGGGATCTCGGATAACTTGTGCCGATGATCACGGGGTCATCCGGCAGCCTGACGAGTGATCCGCGACCACCTATGACGGACACGCAACACCGCCGCGCATACCGGGCCGTGCCAAACAGAACGGAACACCACCATGTATGCCGCGCCGGACGGAACAGGAGACCGCCGAGCATGCCGCCCCGGGCAGAAGGGAAGAACGCCGTGCATGCCGCACTGAGCAGAATGCAAGAACGCCGTGCGTGCCGCGCCGGGCAGAATGGAGGACAGCAGCGCACAGCAGGCCGCGTCAGACAGAACAGAACACCGCCGTGCATATCGGGCCCCACCAGACAGAACAGAACACCGTGGCTTATGCCGTACCAGACGGAACGGGAGACTGCTGCGCATGCCGCTCCGGGCGGAACGGAAGAACGCTACGCATGCCGCGCCGAGCAGAACGGAAGAACAACGTGCCTGCCGCGCAGTGAAGAACGGAGGACCACCGCGCACACCGGGCCGTGCCAGACAGAACGGAACCCCTATGCCGCACCGGGCAGCACGGAACATCGCCATGCACACCGGGCCGCGCCAGACAGAACGGAAGAACGCTGCGCACGCCACGTAGGGCAGAACCGAGGACGGCCGCGCACACTGGGCTGTGCCAGACAGAACGGAAGAACTCTGCGTATGCCGCACCGGGCGGAACGGAAGACCACCACGCATGCTGGCCCAGGCAGAAAGAAACAACACTGCACATACCGTGCTGGGCAGAACGGAAGACCGCCGGACATACCGAAGGCCGCACCGGACAGGACGGAAGATCGCCGTGCATGAGGGAAGTCTGCCGCGCATACCGCAGGCCACGCCGGGCAGGAAGGAAGACGACAACGACGATGCCACGCCGGGCAACAAGGAAGACGACAATGACGATGCCACGCCGGGCATGAAGAAAGATGACAACCACGATGCCACGCCGGGCACGAAGGAGGACGAGCACGATGAGTGAGTGGGAATCACTGGCGCCCAACGACACCGAGATACAAGTAGCGATCCGAGATCGCTCAAGAACAACGAGAGAATGATACCGTGCTACAGTAAAGACCACCGGGTGGCAATAGACGAAGACGGCGTAAGACCTAGCACGACTCCTCACCAGTAAGAAAGACACACCGAGGAGCTACGTTGCCTGTCGAGCCCAAGACGGAGAACGGAATTCGGGGTCAGGTTTTTGACTTTATATTGTTTCTCCAATCGACACCTGACGTAGCGGAAAATCCTCGAGAAACCGGAATCCACCGTGGATTCACCAGACCCAGAAAAATAAGAGTAGTGAATTGAGGAGGTCACCGACATCGAAACGCCGCTGCACCAAGGCCAGAGAGCCCAGCTACACCAAAGGGAAGCCAGAAAAACATCGAAACACACCGAAAAACACCCGAAGATGCAGGAAGCTGGGAAGAAGAAAAACCCACGAAGAGAGAGGACCCGTGGAACAAAGCGACCTCTTTATCCCATCGTAATTAGGAATAACACCGTCCAAACAAGAAGAGCTGGAAGACCCGCATACAGACATCACCAACAGGCACGCCAGTACGAGTTGAAACGGAGGGCTGGCGGCTAAGCTTCGACTACCGAACGGATTATGAAAGGACGTCTGACGAATCACAAACAGCGATGTTGACACAAAAGGGGTTACGAACGGCCAAGCACTGCCTCAATTGACGACGCGGCCAGTGATGCGAACGGCCAGCCAACAGTTGGTTTTGACATCAAATATTGCCCAGAAAAGTGCTGGCAAGACAAACATACTTGCTAGAGAGTCAGGAGACTCTGCCTGGAAAAGGGATATGAAGCTTCAACAAAACCAGTTCCGAGTATTGCTGTCAGTAGCAAGCTTTCACAAAAAACGTCAGAAACAATGAAAGCACCAGAAACGTCGAAAAACACCTCAAACGCCGGAAACTCTGGAAGAAACGAAAATATTGGAATCGCTCGTCGCGTTCCAGGATACCTGGCCACTTGCCGCTGGGGACACCTGGAACCGGTGTTCGACAAATGTGATGCCAAAGAAGAAGCGGTGGAAGAATAGAGTTAGCTGGGAAGCCCACGAAGACAGAGGCGGACGGGCGCGGCTGCCTAGGCACTTCATGATGCCCACATTAGGAACTAGCATGCAATAGCAATGAATACCGCAACGATACCATGCCGGACATGAAGAAGATTAGGGCGAAGGCGAATACCGCCACAGCGAAGTCAAATACCGCAACGATACCACGGTGGATGAGAAGATGATTAGGGCGAAGCCGAATACCGCCACAGCGAAGTCGAGTACCGCAACGATACCACGCCGGGCGTGAAGAAGATTAGGGCGAAGCCGAATACCGCCACCGCGAAGTCGAATACCGCAACGATAACACGCCGGGCGTGAAGAAGATTAGGGCGAAGCCAAATACTGCCACAGCAAAGTCGAATAGCGCAACGATACTGCGCCGGGTGTGAAGAAGATTAGGGCGAGGCTGAATACCGTCACAGCGAAGTCGAATACCGCAACGATACCACGCCAGGCATGAAGAAGATTAGGGCGAAGCTGAATACCACCACAGCGAAGTCAAATACCGCAACGATACCACGCCAGGCGTGAAGAAGATTAGGGCGAAGCCGAATACCGCCACAGCTAAGTCGAATACCGCAACGATACCACGCCGGGTGTGAAGAAGATTAGGGCGAAGCCAAGTACCGCCACCGCGAAGTCGAATACCGCAACGATACCATGCCGGGCGTGAAGAGATTAGGACGAAGCCGAATACCGCCACAGCGAAGTCGAATACGGCACCGATACCACGCCAGGTGTGAAGAAGATTAGGGTGAAGCTGAATACCACCACAGCAAAGTCGAATACCGCAATGATACCATGCCAGGCATGAAGACGATTAGGGCAAAGCTGAATACCACCACAGCGGAGTCAAATACCACAACGATACCACGCCAGGCGTGAAGAAGATTAGGGCGAAGCTGAATACCGCCACAGCAAAGTCGAATACCGCAACGATACCATGCCGGGCATGAAGAAGATTAGGGCGAAGCCAAGTACCGCCACCGTGAAGTCGAATACCGCAACGATACCACGCCAGGCGTGAAGAGATTAGGACGAAGCCGAATACTGCCACAGCGAAGTCGAATACCGCAATGATACCACGCCGGGCGTGAAGAAGATTAGGGTGAAGCTGAATACCACCACAGCGAAGTCGAATACCGCAACGATACCACGCCAGGCGTGAAGAAGATTAGGGCGAGGCTGAATACCGCCACAGCAAAGTCGAATACCGCAACGATACCACGCCGGGCATGAAGAAGATTAGGGCGAAGCCAAGTACCGCCACCGTGAAGTCGAATACCGCAACGATACCACGCCAGGCGTGAAGAGATTAGGACGAAGCCGAATACCGCCACCGTGAAGTCGAATACCACAACGATACCACGCCAGGCGTGAAGAGATTAGGACGAAGCCGAATACTGCCACAGCGAAGTCGAATACCGCAACGATACCACGCCGGGCGTGAAGAGATTAGGACGAAGCCGAATACCGTCACAGCGAAGTCGAATACTGCAACGATACCACGCCCTGCGTGAGGAAGATAGAGCGAAGCCGAATAATGCTACTGCGAAGCCGAATACCGCTACCGCGACATCGAATACCGCAACGACACCAAGACGAGCGTGCGCAGACTGGCGGCAAGGAAAGAGAACATGCAATCTATTATCTCTCTCCACAGACCGACCTCTCTATCCCCGTGACCAGCGCTGTGACCACCACTCCCCAAGAACAACTAGCCCACGCAAGGCGTGTGAGAAGAGCTGCGAAGAGACCATGCCGGGCGTGACGGATACCGCGAGAACAACGAGCCCACGCATGGCGTGTGAGAAGAGCCGCAAAGAGAGCACGCCGGGCATGGCGGATACTGTGAGAACAACGAGCCCATGCAAGGCATGTGAGAAGAGCCACGAAGAGACCACACGGGGCGTGACGGATACCGCGAGAACAACGAGCCCACGCTAGATGTGTGAGAAGAGCTGCGAAGAGACCACGCTGGGTGTGACGGATACCGCAAGAACAACGAGCCCATGCAAAGGCGTGTGAGAAGACCGCGACGAGACAACGCCGGACGTGACGGATACCGTGAGAACAACGAGCGGCGCATGAGTACGCCGGAAGTGAACTCCCACACCCCATCGAAGAAGATCAAGAACCCCACGCCTCCGCAGCCACCAGCAGTGCGACTGCCCCAACGCCCACCCATACGAGCTGGCCGAAGTCATCTGTGTGAGACACCTCAACCCACACAAGGCCTGCGCCGATTGGCAGAAGGGAAAGCAGGTCTCCCCTGACTGCCGATTCCAGGTAAACTTGAACGACCACCACCTACGTTGCCAAAGCACCACCACTGGCCAACATCACGCCACCCCAGGAGGCCCCCACGGCCGCCGAAGAAAACCCCGACACGGAGGCGGCTACGCCCCTGGACGACCAAATCCGCCTGTTGGCAGAAATCATCACCACAGTCCAGAACACAGTCATACAAGAAGCCCACCATAACTACGGGATCCAGCGCCTGCTGGCCCAGACGATGCGCGAAAAACACAACGCCGACCAACGACAACTCCCGAGGATGGCGCGAACCCTGGAAACCATCACCGCCGAACAGCAGCGAATAAACGAACAACAAACCCGGTAGCAGGCTAGCTGACCCATCCGCATCTACTGCACTCCGATCTGCCGCCGCATGACCGCCAGCCGGCCTGACCTCGCTGGAGCTTCGGTCTGGACAGGGGATCTACTGTCACGAACCTGGATCAACAGGCTCCTAGGTGCCGCCGCGGGTGCCGCGCTCACCCTCGCCACACTATGGCTGATCCTTGTCTCCGCCGCCACGGCCACCGTCATCCTACGCGCCTAGCCGCAGTACCCCAGCCCCTGCCAATATCGCGCCGGTAGCGATATTCCTCAGAACCTGGTCGCGGGCCGCTCAGGATTTTCCCCACTTGTTTCCTTACTGTCTGCGTGTCTGCCTCGCTTTACTCTGTGTTATGTTTATTGCTTACCTTGTTGTTTCCCTACTGTTGTGTGTGTCAGCCTTGCGTATTGTGGGAGGATGAAGGGCCGAGTAGGATCGTGTGTTTCCTTGGGCGCAGCGATTGAGTCATGATGAGCCAGGGACGAACTGTGTCAGTCTTGCGGGCAAGGTGTGATTCCACAGAGGGAAGGAAAAGTATAAAGGAAGGGCGCAGTAGCTAGTTTGGAGATTCTTCTCCACGCAATATATTATCTATCGACCTTGACCTACCTTCACACATCTCTGAGCGGCGTGACGAGAGCAGCGCCGGGATCTCGGATCACTCGCGCTGATGATTACCGGGTCATCCGGCTGCACGACGAGTGATCCGGGACCACCTATGACGGACCTGCAACACCGCCGCGCATACCGGGCCTTGCCAGACAGAACGGAACACCGCCACGTATGCCGCACCAGGCGGAACAGGAGACCGCCGCGCGTGCTGCCCCGGGCGGAACGGAAGAACGACGTGCATGCCGCGCCGAGTCGAATGGAAGAACGCCACGTGTGCCGGGCCGGGCTGAACGGAGGACCGCCGCGCAGACCAGGCAGCGCCAGACAGAACGGGACACTGCCGAGCATACCGGGCCGCGCCAGACAGAAAGGAACACCGCCGCGTATGCCACACCGGGCGGAACGGGAGACTGCCGCGCATGCCGTCCCGGACAGAACGGAAGAACGCCGCGCATCCCAGGCCGAGCAGAATGGAAGAACGCCTCGCGTGCCACGCCTAGCAGAACGGACGACCGCCGTGCACACCGGGCCACGCCAGACAGAACGGAACACCGCCACGCATACGGGGCTGCGCCAGACAGAACGGAACACCGCTGTGTATGCCGCACCGGGCGGAACGGGGGACCGCCACGCATGCCGCCCAGGGCGGAACTGAAAAACGCCGCGCATGCCACGCCGAGCGGAACGGAAGAACGCCGCGCGTGTCAAGCCGTGCAGAACGGAGGACCGTCGTGCACACAGGGCCGCGCTAGACAGAACGGAACACCTATGCCACGCCGGGCAGAACGGAACATCGCCGCACACACCGGGCTGCGCCAGACAGAACGGAAGAACACCACGCGTGCTACGCCAGGCAGAACAGAGGACCGCCGCGCATACCGGGCCACACCAGACAGAACGGAAGACCTCCGCGAATGCTGCACCGGGCGGAACAGAAGACCGCCGCGAATGCCGCACCGGGTAGAAAGGAAGAATGCCGCGCATGCTGCGCCGAGCAGAATGGAAGACTGCCGCGTAAGCCGCGCCGGGCAGAATGGAAAACTGCCGCACATACCGAAGGCCGCACCGGACAGGACGGAAGATCACCGCGCAAGAGGGAAGTCTGCCGCGCATACTGCAGGCCATGCTGGGTAGGCAGGAAGAGGACAACATCGATGCCATGCCGGGCAGGAAGGAAGATGACAACGACGATGCCATGCCGGGCATGAAGAAAGACAACAACCGCGATGCCATGCTGGGCATGAAGGAGGATGAGCACGACGAGTGAGTGGGAATCACTTGCACCAAACGACACCAAGATACGATTAGTGATCCGAGATCGCTCAAGAACAATGCGAGAATGATACCGTGCTACAGTAAAGACCACTGGGTGGCAGAAGACGAAGACCCCATAAGACCTCGCATGGCTGCACGGAAGGCTGGGAGCACAACGCCTCACCAGTGAGAAAGGCACACCGAGGAGCTACATTGCCTGTCGAGCCCAAGACAGAGAACGGAAGTCAGGGTCAGGTTTTTGGCAACCTGCAACAGGGAAAAAGGATTGGCAGTCAGCAGCAAGTAAGATGAGAGTTATGATATCAAAGTGCGTGGGTGATGCTTGGGAAATCTTTAACCTAAAAAACCGTGATGTTGTTATCCGGAGTGTTCGACGTCTGGGCATTGCTCTTCTGATTGATGGTTCTTGTGACAACGAAATTTCAATCAAAGGGCTTGAAACCACCATGTTGATGGAGGGACTCAAGAATTGGGTGCGTACACCCACTATTGATAGCTCATCCGAGGGCACCAGTGATAATCTAGAGACTGATGCCAGCGATAAGGAAGATGAGCCTACCACCAAGTTCTTGCACACACTCACCGTCAGCGACTCGTTTACAGCCACAGTGGCTACTACACCCTCACACACTACCATAGAAACTGGACTAGAGGTGGGCAAATTGAAAGGAGGCTCGTCGGCCTCGACATACACGATTACAGCAAACAGATCCACCCTCCTGGCATCACCCAGTAGTGATGATGATGTACCCCTAAAGACAGTGATAAGGGGGAACCGGCGTGGACGCCCTAGGGGCTGTGGGTGAGGGTCTCAAAGATCCAGAGATAAATCCGGTAATAATTCCCTATTCCCTAGGCCTCTACCTAATTACTAATATTCAACTCCTCACAGCTGCCCACTCTTCCTCTGCAACCTCAGCGCACATCCCGGCGGGCTCGGCAAGCACACTGGGCACTGTAGGTGAACTTTCAGCAGGCTCGGCGGACGCGCTCTTGGTGGGGTCGGTGCATTCCAGCAATGGAAAACATTCTGTTGAACCAGTAAGTCTAGCTAGAAGAAGTAAGAGACTGGAAGGAGTACGTAGGCAGTATGTGGTTGCAGAGCTGTTCCCTAGTATCAGTGATACTGAAGATGATGATGGTGTGGAATTCTGCTGGAGAGATGAGACATGAGGTGGGGGAAGTTTGTACCACACAAGACAATATCACGGGGTTTTTGCACTTGTGAATTTGATATTGACTAAGCGCCAAGCACCCTAGTTGCGCGCCAAGATCGCCAAGAATGGCGCTAACCGCTTAGGGGGGGGGGACTCTTATGCGAGATAATACGGTATTCAAGGTTATGGTGATCGCTAAACATCTGGACCTGATTTGTCGCTCCTTCGCAGTATCGGCACCAGTGCTTGAAGACATCGACGATGACTAGAAGTTCCTTGTCGTGGATTTCGTAGTTGATTTCCGCCAGCTGGAACTTCAGCGAGTAGAAGGCCACAGGGTGTAGTGTCCCTTTGTTGTCTCTGCCATAGGAGGGCCCCGATTGCGAAGTCGGAGGCATCCGTTTTGATAATCACAGGTTTTGTGGCGTCGAAGCGGGCTAGTATCGGTGCCATTGTGAATCGCCGTTTCAGTTCCTGGAAGGCTTTTTCCGCCTGCAGGTTCCACTTCCACTCCTTTTTGTCCCCTTTGGTCAGCTGTGTCAGGGGTCTGGCTACTTGGGAGTAGTCCTGAATGAAGTGTCGGTAGAAGTTGGCAAATCTCAGGAATTACTGTACTTCCGTCAGTGATGCCGGGGTCTTCCATCCCAGCACCACCTCCACTTTTCCTTCCGCCATCTTCATCCCTTCTCTTCCGATGATGTATCCCAGGAATTCTACTTCCTGGGTTTTCCACACACATTTGTCCGGCGAGACTGCTAGCCGGTTTTCTTGCAGTCTTGCCAGCACTTCCTTAACCCTCCGATCATGTTCTTCCTCAGTTTTTGCGTAGATCAGGAAGTCGTCCATGTAAACCAAGAGGCCCAGGTCTATCATGTCGGAGAAAACATGGTTCATCATGTCTTGGAAGGTTGAGGGTGCGTTGGTTAGTCCAAACGGCATAACTTGGAACTCATATAGTCCGTAACGGGTTCGGAATGCCGTTTTCCATTCGTCTCCTTCTTGGATGCGAATAAAGTTAAACCCGTTTTTCAGGTCCAGCTTGGTGAACCATCTGGCTCCTTGTACCCGGTCCTGTAGCTCCTGCATCAGAGGAAGGGGATCGGTTGGGAATCGTTATTCGGTTGAGGGCTCGGTAGTCGACATACAGCCGGAGTCCCCTCCTGTTTGGTTTCGGTATGAACAAAATCGGGGATCCAGCTGGTGAGGTGGACCTCCGGATCTTGCCTGTCCTTAGCATTTCCTTGAGCCACTCCCTGAGGGTCTGGAGCTCGTTTTCCAAAAGGGGTAAATCGGTCCCCAGAGGGTGGTCTCCGCTTCCTTGTGGTCAATCTTACAATCCTATGGCTGGTGTGCTGGCAGCGCCTCTGCCGCCTCCTGGCTCATGATGTCGAGATAACCCCTGAACTCCTTAGGGATCTGGTCCCACGGGTCCTCTTTGTTTATTGCTGAGACATACCCAATGACTTTGGCTCGTGGGTCGAGGGTAACCATCTCATCCAGGGACAGAGAGAATTCTGCGGTTTCGAATCGTGGCATTTTTCTAGGCAGTTGTGGCTGCTGAAGTGGAGTTCTTCTGAGTCCCATACGCCCTGGGGGGGATGCTTCGCCATCCACCAGAATGGGAGGAAGAGGTCAACTTCCGGCTCCAATGGTGTGACCTCGAACACCTCCCGGGAATGATGATTTCGATGCTGGATGTTACACCTGAGGAAATCACTGGTCGGTACGTATCCTTAGAGAGGTACGTACCAGGGAAAGATAGGCGCCGGTAGTTAGCTATTTCTGGAAAGATCGGCTCAGAGAGTCTAGGCAGGAGATAAGGGAACGGAGTTTAGGCTTACGGCCGAGACCGGTCGTAAGAGTGTTAAACTCCAGGATGAGGGATTTGATTGCACACGAACCGGAGACTGGCTAGACTTGGGCAGACTCCCGAAAGGAGCTGCCACGTCACCCGAAAGGTGTACGTGAGAAAGAGTCTAGGCGCAGCGACTCCACCTCGGTGCATAAAGAACTCATCTCTCCTATCTAGACCCCGGCCAGGACCAATGAGTTGCCCACGGGGTCAAAAGCCTCGGAGGAGTAGTTAGCCCGAGTCATCAGATCCCACGACACCACAAGGAGCTATATAACCGGGCTCTTCTCTCCCGAAAGGAAGAAGAGACAGCACGAACATCCTCACCAAAAAAAAAAAACACTACCCACCGAACCCACACACAAGATCTAAGATTATTCCGTTGTGAATTATCGAAAGTAGCCTGATTACCTTTGATTCTCTCCACACTCCGGTTCGATACAACCCCAGTGTCACACTGGAGCAGTAGCGGCTCGGTGTACTCCATTCCTGCCCCTTTGACTTCTTCCCCCATGCAGTTCAGTAGTGGGGCTGCCTCCCTTCTGCGGATCCAGGGTATGTCAAGCTGCTTGGTAATCGTTGTGCTAATCGAAGATACCGAGCAACCGGTGTCGAGTAAGGCCCGCACCGCGTGTTGGGTCAGGCCCCACGAAATGATCATGGTGGTGATTGGTCTTCTGCCGCACTGTGGTTTATTTGTAGACTTTTCGGGCGAGGCTTTATTGGGGTTTAGCCTTCTTTGTTGGCTATCCTGCGAGGTTCCAGCACTTGGTTGCTCTGGACCCATTCGTTTTCGATTTGTCCCCCTAATTATTGAGAAGGACCTGGGGTGCAGCAAGCCCCGTCCTTCTAAAAATCCGAGTCATCTTGCCAGGCTGACTGCAGTGTTGTGGCCATGGCTTTCCGCATGTCTTTGTCCTCGACTTTGATGTGGGCGGATTTGGTTTGTTTGGGGGCTGGAGGCTCCTCGGCATCTTCACCCCTTTTCCTTTTCCATTGGATTGAGCTTGCCTGCTTCGGGACTTCCGGTAGCTCTGTGCCCTTGCCCGTTGTTCGGGCGTAGCAGTCCTGGGTGGTGTGGCTGTCCCGGCCACACCTCCAGCAGCTGGCTTTGCTGTTCCTGTGGGCGTCGATCTCGTTTTGTGGGACCCCTTTGTAGGTGTTACCACCACTTCCCCAGTGGCTCTCCGCCCATGATTTCCTTGGCTTTTCAGCCTTGCCCCCCGAGTCAGGCTTCCAGCCTGCTTGGGGCCACCGCTCTCCTTGCCCTTTCGGGCATTGCCTGGATTTTTTCCGTCCGGGCCGTCCTTCCATCCCGTCCCACTTCCTGGCTGCACTTCGCGGACCGCTTTTAAGGCCTTTCTCCGTTCCACATGGAGACGGGCGTTGTATGTGGCCACCAGAAAGTTTTCGTCGTCTATGAATTCTTCCATATAGTGGGCGAAGTGCATGTCGAGGATGTTGTCGGTCATAGACTGGTCAAGCTTCTCCCTCAGCCCTACACCAGTGGCTCGAGCATATACGTTCAAGGTGCGGAATTCCGGGAAGTAGGCCTTAATATCGCCCTTGTTGCGGAGTTGACGGAGCTTTAGCTGGGCGTTTGCTGCCTCCCTGGGGTCCCTGAATTCAGCCCGGATTGCCGCAGTGTATCGGGCCCCGGTGTCCCGATCCACCATTGTCCTTCGACGGTGCTGGTGCCAGGCTTTTGCCGTGTCCAACAGCAGTGTTCCTACCCAGGCGATTTTTTGGGCATCGAGGGTTTCCGGGTAGAACCCGATGTACTCAAGGACCGATTCCCACCAGACATTGAATGCCGAGGTGGATTTCCCATCGAAGGATTCTGGGTTCTTTAGCATCAGTCGTGAGGTGTGTATTCTTACCTCTGGGCCCCTTTGATCGTTCCTTGCTGCCACAATGCCTTCCCCTACCAGCCGTACAATTTCCTCTGGGGTTTACATGGTGGCGATGCGCTCAGCCCGGAGTGGCTCTTATACCCTGTCACTTGACCCCTCACATGACAACGTCGAGCCATACAGTGGGGAAGCACAGGACCACGAGGCTGAGCCGTATAAGCGGAGAAGAACCACGAACTGCCAATTGGTCCGGGAGGACAACCAGACCAGGGAAGTCAGGAAGCAGCGAAGCCCTGACCCGGCCACGCCTCTGGACCCGACCATGAGGCAAGGTTGCAATGAGAGTCACTCCTCATGCCAAGTACCCAGGGAAAGCTCCTACGCTGGATAGTACCCGGGCTCCCCTATTGGTGGAAAAGTACTCAGGCCGTAACCACACAAACAAGACCAGGGCGACAGCAATCGGGGCGACAGCAGTCAACGACCCTGGCAACCAGGCCGAAACGTGCAGGTATGAGCCCATGCTGGAAAAGTACTTGGGGTTTCGCCTATGTGGGAATGGTACTCTGGAGTGGGGAACGCACGAAGTTAGTCTGCAACCACTGGTTTAAGTATATAGGAAGATAGCCACAAAAGCCAAGGCCAGAGCGCAGGCAGTTCGGCAAGAGGAAGTAAGGCAACGGTGTAAAAGTTTGCCCGGCCACCGATTTCTTTACAGTCTTCACACGTAGAGAAAAGAGAGAGAGAGAGAGAGGATCTTGTGAGGAACAGGATGAGATGATTTGATCGTTGAAGTTTGATGAAACGGC
>Ga0307516_10001758_pt1 | contig 29830 bp, 35 predicted proteins | sample 19_EM_MG_FD_203310 | JGI IMG/M metagenome (GOLD analysis project Ga0307516, IMG submission 203310) | Populus trichocarpa ectomycorrhiza microbial communities from riparian zone in the Pacific Northwest, United States - 19_EM | ecosystem: Host-associated > Plants > Roots > Unclassified | place... | reverse complement strand
CATCGGAGTGGGAGCTCCGGGAGAGAGCGGAGCAGGAAGAGGAGAGGAGGGTGGAGGCGGAGACATTGGGGATGGAGGTGGAGGAGCCACCCCTCTTTCTCCCCACCCCACCCTTCATGGCATCGGATGAGGCGGAGTAGGGGACGGTCACGAATTTCCTATGTTTTTCCTATGTACTCGCACCTTGAGGGATAGGCCTGGGCGGAGGGCAAAAGGGAGCCTGCACCGAGCCGCTACACGCGGACTGCGGCGGTGAAACGGACTGTACATAATACTCGTCATGATCTAGATAGGTCGCATACGAGTATAATGAATAAACAAAAAAAAAAAAAAACCGTAGTGCTGTCGATGATTCGTAAACTGCTAGGGTGCGTTGGAAATGCTTCTCGCGGCGTTCTACTTATTGGGGTGTTGTTCGCTAAGACGGTTGTTTGGCTTTGGCGCTCGTGCTGACTTTGTTGAGGACATGATTGGGTAAGGAAAGCGGGGAAGCGTGAGAGGAGAATCCCCGTTCTGTGTGTTCTTTCCTTTTCTCCTGCTCTATACTTATCTAATACTATAACGAAGTTGTTAACCACTCGAACTACTAAAATCCAAATACTTCGTGTTTCCTCATCTCATACTGCACTCAGACTTTGAACCTATCGTTCGTTTCTATCGTCGTCGCTAATCGGTATTCTTTCAACAGGTTACGAGCCCGGAGCCGTATACTTCGACAAACCTCACAGTGATCATCTACCGTCTCTGCCGAACCATCCGACCGCCCAGTAAGAGTGGGGGCCGGCGATACCGAGGCCTGATTTACGATTCTCGGAACGCGTCAAACGCCTGACTGCATACTTTCGGAAGGCGTCAAAAGCGACTATCTACACGGCTCTCGCAATGAGTGAAGACATCTTCGCGGGACAGGCCTGGGCGGAGGGCAAGGGGAGCCTGCACCGTGCCGCTACACGCGGACTGCGGCGGGGAAACGGACTGTACATAATTCCCGCCATGACCTACGTAGGTCGCATGCGAGTAATGAATAAACAAAAAAAAAAACTGTCACACAACACTTCTCAATTTGGCTCCTCTCACAATACACCGTTGCCACGGCATTGTATCGTTGCCGGCACAACGACATCTCTATCCACTCCGGCGTCCGATACCAGGCGGCGAGATGTATTTCCAACGAGTGATTATTGGGGCAGTGAGGACTTTGGTCTTCGCTAGCAGAGGAAATAAGAAGACAATACCATCGCCTTCCCTGGTTCTTCACCGCCACCCATGACACTCCTCAACCCTTGAACACAAGTAGCAAGAGGAATAGTTTCGGTTTTCATCACCCGAGCAACACATTGCGCACATAGAATTCGAAGGAACGAATGAACCAATACACGAACAACGAAAAGAAGAGACCCCCAACCGAAACAGACCAAGACAATGAAAGGCGAAGTCACTACGGTACAGCGGACTGAACCTAGTCACTTCTCCTATATCCCATCACTCATTTGAAGGTTCCTAGTTTCCGTCTGAGAATGACGAGCCGGACGAGCTTCCAGAAGATATGTAAATCACCGAGGATGGCAACACCGTACTGGCCACACCTGCATCAACGCTGGAAGTACTCTCACTGATTCCTTTTCCCTGCTGGAGAAGACTTCCCTCGGCCGACCTGCTCCTCGCTCTAGTCGTCTTCGCCGTTCGCGACCTTATCCGCGGAGCCTTGGCAACGATTCTTTTGTTGGTCCTCGTAGTCGCAGAGGCCGGTAAACTCTCTGGTGCTAGCCTCTCGTTCTGGTGGGTTCTACCTCTTCCCACGCGCTCCATCTGGATAGAATCACCCTCCCCCAGTCCCCGAACATCATGACTAGTAGGACGGGATCTTCCCCGGCCTCTGCCAGCAGCTTTGGGTACCCGCCGACGGCCGCTGGTGCCCGTAGGTGGCGGAACGACCTCGAAGCGAGTAGGAGGGATCTCGAGGATCTTCGTAAGGATTGGGTGAAGCGGATGCAGAATGTCTGGCTGTTTGTTTTTGGGAGATGGTTGTTGCGTTGGGTGAGGAGACCCTGGCGATGTCGACGACTGCTGGGCGGAATCTCTGTTAGTGGCGGCAAGATCGCCGTTGGCGGCATCAAACCCTCCAAGGGCAGGGTCAGTGTCCAAATTGGGATCTGCCAGTTCTGGGTTCCCGTTTTCGGCATCGTTCCTGGGCGATTCTCGGGGCACTTCTTCACGCCAGGGTCCGACTTTGGCGGCATCGAACCCATCAAGGGCAGGGTCGATGTCCATGGAATTGGGATCTTCCAATGATGGGTTCCCGTTGACTGCATCGTTCCCGAGCGCTTCTCCGGGCACCTCTTTGGTCCAGGGTCCGATCGTCGACCGTGGAATGCTACCAAGGTTCCCCTCTTGGAATGGTCCCGTGATGTATGGGCTCCAGATCAACGCCTTGGGATTGAGCTTAATATATCCTTTGGCTTCCCACCGCTCGATCATATCCTCGAACAGCGCGTGGTCTAATCGAAGTGCGTAGTAACCCGTCACAGGATCTCTAACCAATGCACTTAGTACCTCCAGCCCAGAGATGATGTCGTCGACAGTCATTCCAGTACGCAGCGAGATGTCGGTGATGCTCAGTGGATCCCTCTGATTCCGTAGATCATAGCATAGCGTCAGTTTCCAGTAATTCCGGTAAGAGACGAGTCCCAAGTCCGACATGGGTTTCTCAGGAGTTCCCGTGCGTTTCTCGACCCGTGTGAGAAGGTACGAGAAGTCAATCAAGAGGTTGCCGTAGCCCTTGCGCTGGTGTATTGGCAATGTCATGATGCATGAGACGTTATTCGGACAGTCTTTCAGTTTCTCCTGAACACCGATGAAATGTCAAGTATTAGTCGACCCAAACCCGATGTCCGCTGCAAAACGGGCACGGCGAGTGATGTAGCAATGAACATACCTTCGAAAAGTACCCCACTAGGTGCATTCCATATTTATCTCGCTCTGTCAGCACGTAGAAGAGAAATAAATGGACATCGTAGTACAGCGTTTTCGAGCCCAAAAACAACTTGGCCATGAGACAGAGATTCCGGCAGTACTCAGGGTGCTTTCGTCCGTCGATCTCGAATACTGAAGCTGAACCGTCTCGGTAGATTTCATCACCTGGCGGATGCTTGGCGGGGCATTTCATCTGATTCGCCACATGCGTTAGCAAAGCGCTGCGCGGTAATCGGGGCGACTCCGAATGGCTGGCAATCAGGGAGGGAGCGGCCAACCTTGTGTCTCCAACAAATGAATTCGCTATCCATATACTTCAGGCAAAACTCGCATATCCACAAGACTTTATTCATGCTATACTCCTCGGGATACAGCGACACATAGATGGTGTCTATCTCGTATTCCCCAAAGTGGATGCATTCAATCAAGCTGCCTTTCCCTAAGCGTTCGTCTTCCTGGCCTCTCTCTCTCCGGCCATATGTTAATTGATTCATGGAATCCGTGAGTTCGGTTGTCATCTTGTCCACATCATCGGTATTCTTCCGAGCTGCATCAAACCGGGCTCGCTCGGATATGCCAGGGAGCGTCTCAGTGGTAAGCGACTCTTCCTCGCTGAGAATCCCGCAGTATGGTTTCGATTCGCCGCCTCCTGGGATGGTGGTAATGAGGGTATGTGCGGTTAGGCGCGCCGACGGAGCTGATTCCACCAGGTTTGCGTGAAGCGCAGAGCTTCGCGCTGATCGACGCGTCACACTGGTAATTACCGACGAAGGAGTCTTGCAGACCCGTGCCAACTTAACCGGATCTAGACCGCCAATGTGAATATTCGACCGGTTTGGTCCCCCAGTCAATGAAACCTTTGGCCCAAGTAACCTCCGCCTCATATGCCCGCGATTTGTTAGCGTAGTATTGTTTGACCCACCCTCGACGTGTTCGTCTACATCGACGGCGACTCCATTTGCTTGCTTCGGTTCCTCACGTCGTTTTCGCTGGCGGGCACTTGGAGCATAATCCTCATCCATGAAGCTGGCTTTGCGCTTCCGCAGGCTTCCGGAATCTTTGACCTTAGGGGGTCTTTTGCGCTTTGCGACTCGCGATTCCGGGGGTGATCGACGGGGCCCCGGCTCCAAGCCGTTTACTCTGCAGGTGGGGCATTGCCATGAAGATGACCCTGAACGAAGAAAGACGCCGTCAGTCACCCGTGGCTAGCGCTCCTAGTAAGAAAGGTCACCAACTGTCATAGAAAGCAGACTTCACGCCACCAGCTTCGTTTGAGTTCCGGTCGCAACTGCGGTGAGCTAAAATTGGAAGCCTGTCAGATTCGCGGCACAGTCTCGCTTCAGAGGTCATATTCTTACAGGATGCATTACAAATAACACATCTAAGGAGCTCCTCGAAATCCAAAGCTGGGTCGTCGTCCTTGTCATGTTGGCAATGGCTTAAATCCATGTCAGCAGCCAGTTTTTGAATGCTAGATGGGGAGTACGCACATGCAGTGATTGTTGGTCACTATGTCACCATCGACGTCCCCGTCAGTTTCCCATTCTTTCTCCGATCCAGACTTCTCAGAGTCTCCGGGGGAGATAGAATAAGCTTCCTTCACAAACTGGTCTTCGTCACCACCATTGTCATCGCCGACTGCGTCATCGTCGCTGAGGTCGATTATCATTCGTTCAATTTCCTCCTAGTTCATAATACACTGTCAGCAACATCAACACCGCCATCACACCAAGCTTACCAATACTCTCGGCCCCTTGCCCATAGGTGGAGGCTTCGTTAGTGACATCCGTGGCCGAGCGTTCTGTCGTTATTTGGGCGGAGATTATGCAGAAATTTCTGAAGAGATTCTTTGGAGAACTCTGAACGTTTCCTGGGCTGGTGGTGTGGGAGGGAAACAGTCCGGCTATGGTGGAGTGGTAGTTGTATTTATTTAGTCTACAAAGGAACCAAGAGGTGGAGAGGTACAGGTGCCAAGCCTAGGAACGCACACATCCGGCGCTAGGGCAAAACCACACCAGGGCTAGCTAATGGTAGGGCAATACCCCACGCTCCTGCAGGTGGTGCATGTCGTGAGAGTACTCAAGCAGGGGTACACTTTCTCATCCGTTTTTAGTACCCCCTGTCTCCTCCTGCATGTTCATCTTGATGTCTATGTCGGCTTACTCTTCCCTCTCCTGCCTTCCACTTGCCACCACCTCACCAATACAGCAAAAGATGAATGGGCGGCCGGGAACGGGGTAGCCTTCGACCATGGCAAAACCGAGGCGACACTGTTCCACAGGAAAAGGATTACTCCCATTGCAACTATAAAGATTGGCGCTAACACGGTCCCATTCAGCAAGGAGGAAGCGTGGTGGCTGGGAATGTGGCTCGACTCCCAACTCACACTCAAGGACCATTGCGCCACCCGGCTGAGGGAGGGGAAGAAGGCTATGGCTAGGCTCCGCCGGCTCACCTGACAGATGGGGCTCTCGTCAGTCAACTGCAGAAAGTTACGACGGCCTGCATTGTTGGGGAGCCAAGAGAATGGACACTGTGTGAGATTCTTCTTCGGAAGAGGAAGGGCCAAACCCAACCAAAAACGTGTAGTATTTTCAAAGAACGGGGGGTCAGAACGTAGAGAGAATGTATGAATTTGTAGGAGGCACTTCTATAACAACACACGAGGAAACTATTTATCCTTAGGGCAAAATTTCCCTCCCACACACTAGTACTGCCCTAAACTCCTCAACCCCATCTTTTCCAACCCTAGCCCTTTCCCTCATTCATCTTTTACTCACTCTACTTACAATTTTTCCCACTCTCACTCCATTTTTCACCACTCACTCAACCCTTCCAAATACCCACCGTAACAGCGTCCAGTCAGTCGCCATGTTCGGGTCGGAGCTGGGGTGGAAAGGGGACCATGTCCTGGTAGCTCCGTAATGAAGTCCATTGCAATTGATTGCCACGGGGCATATGGTAATTCCAAGGGTGAGGATAGTCCGTATGGCTGGTGTCGTGCCGCCTTATTCTTCTGGCATTTCGGGCAGCTTCGGACAAAGTCGATAATTCGTTCGTCCATTTTTGGCCACCAGAAGTTTCGTCAGATTAGTTCGATTGTCTTGTCCTGGCCCATATGTCCGGCCACCTTTGTGTCGTGCTCTGATTCTAGGATGACTTGGATTAGCTCTTTGTCGTTCGGAACCCAGAGCATAATTTTCCGGTAGAGCAGTTCGTCCTGAATCTCCAATGTTTTGTTCCTGTTTTCTTGGTTTGTCCGCTGTTCTTTGCTTTGGAGAGCGTCTTCTGTTTCTGTTTTTGCTGTTTCCCAGCCGCGTTGGTACGCTGGATCTTCCTTTGCTTTCCTGCAGATTCGTTCCACAAATTCCTTATTCCATTTCCGCGAGGGGAGTGATGTCAGTCTTGCTGATGACGCTATGAACGAGCAGGTTTGTCATTCCGCGAGGTGTTTTTCTTGCAAAACCGTCGTAACTGGCTGGTTTTCTATCCCCCCCTTTCCCGGGCGGTACTCCGAACGCCTTGATAGTGCGTCTGGTTTGCCGTTCTGGGTTCCGGGTCGGTAGTAGATTCGAAAGTCGATGCCTGCTAATTCCTGGGCCCATCTTGCCTGTCGCCGGTTTAGTACTTTTGTCGTGGTGAAGTATTCCAGATTTTGGTGGTCCGAGAATACTTGCACCTGATGTTGGGCTCCCTCACAGTATCGACTCCAATGTTTGAAGGCGTCGACTACCGCCAACAGTTCTTTGTCATGGATCTCGTAGTTTATTTCCGCTGGCTGGAACTTTCGGGAGTGAAACGCCACTGGGTGTAACTGGTTTTCTTCGTCCCGTTGCGATAGGACCACTCCTATAGCAAAATCGGATGCGTCGGTCTCGATAATTACTGGTTTTTCTGCATTGAAGTGGGCTAGTATCGCGGCCGTCGTAAATCTCCGTTTAAGTTCCTCGAACGCTGCCCCCGCTTCTGGGTTCCAACTCCATTCTTTTCCCGTTTTCTTCGTTAGCTCGGTGAGCGGTCGAGCTACCCGGGAATAGTCTTGAATGAACCGTCGGTAGAAGTTGGCGAATCCCAGGAACGATTGCATTTCTGTCAGTCAGCCAGGTGTCTTCCATGACAGCACTGCTTCCACTTTTTCCTTCGACATTTTGACCCCGTCGCGCCCGATGATGTATCCCAGGAATTCCACTTGCTGTGCCTTCCATACGTATTTTTCCGGACTTACTGCCAATCCATTGACGCGTAACCTCTTGAGTGTTTCCTCTAGGACTCCGTCGTGCTCTTCCTCCGTTTTTCCGAATATTATGATGTCGTCCATGTAGGCTATCAGCCCGAGATCTAACATATTGGAAAAGACGTGATTCATCATGTCCTGGAAGGTGGAGGGTGCGTTGGTAAGGCCAAATGGCATGACCTGAAATTCGTATAGACCGTATCTTGTTCTGAAGGCGGTTTTCCACTCATCTCCTTCTCGTATTCTGATTAGGTTGAACCCGTTTTTGAGGTCCAGTTTTGTAAACCATTGGGTGCCCTGTGTCACGAATCTGGCGTGACAGGCTCCTAGGAGCCGCGGCAGGCGCTGCCATCACCCTCGCCAGCCTATGGCTCCTCCTCGTCTCCGCTGCCGCAGCCGCGGTCATCCTCCGCGCCTAGGCGCTTCGCTCGATCATATCGCTCTGGTAGCGATATACCTCAAACCTGACCGCTGGCCGGTCTAGATCCTTCTCCTTGTTTCCGTTTGGGTATGCTTGCGCGTCCTTTCCCCTGTTGTCTCTGTCATGTTGCTTGCGCGTCTTTTCTCCTGTCATCGTTACGAATGTTGTTTCCCTTTGGTTATGCTTGCGCGTCCTTTCTCTGTTCCTTACTGCTTGCGTGTCTTTTCTCCTGTTGCCGCGGATAGAGTGATGGCCGCGCGGCGGCCGAGTGCGATCATGTGTTTTCCTTGGGCGCGACGATCGAGTCATGATGAGGAGGAACTGGGTCAGTCTTGCGGGCAAGCTGTGATTCCACAGAGGGGTGGAAAAGTATATAAGGAGTGCGCGGTAGCTAGTCTGGAGATTCTTCTCCACGCAATCTATTATCTCTCTCCACAGACCTACCTCTCTCTACCCGTGAACCGGCGCTGCGACCACCCACCCCAATACGAACAACGAGCCTACACAAGGCGTGTGAGAAGACCGCGACGAGACCACACCGGGCGTGACGGATACCGCGAGACCAACGAACCCACGCAAGGCGTGTGAGTACGAGCGACGTGTGAGTACGAGCGGCGTGTGAGTACGCCGGAAGTGTGAGTAGGGGCGCCCGCTCCCAAAGCCCACAAGCCTACGTTGCCTGTCGAGCAGCACGGAGTAGTCCAGGCAGGATCTTGACACCCTGTACCCGGTCTTGAAGTTCTTACATTAGCAGGAGTGGGTATCGGTTGGGGATTGTGATTTGATTCAGTGCTCGATAGTCGACGCATAACCTCAAACCCCTTCCATTGGGTTTTGGTACGAACAGGATTGGTGACCTAGCTGGGGATGTTGAGCGGCGGATTTTCCCTGTTTTTTCCATTTCTTTCAGCCATTCCCGTAGTGCTTGTAGTTCTACCTCGGATAGGGGGTATATCGGTCCCCATGGTGCCGTGCTTCCTTCTTTGAGGTCGATCTTGCAGTCGTAGGCGTTATGGGCTGGTAACGCCTCCGCCAATTCTTTTCCCATCACGTCCAGATATTGGTGAAATTTTGCGGGGACGAGGCTTAGCGAGTCCTCGGTTTTTGCTGCCGAGACGTAGCCTATCACCCAGGCGTCCGGGTTTTGGCATACGTCCTCGTCCCAGGAAAGCTCAAAGTTGGCAGTCTCGAACTTTGTGCATTTTTCCAAGCAGCTGGGAGAGTTGAATCGTACTTCTGCACTAGTCCTCGTTCCTTGTGGAGCGTGCTTGGTGATCAACCAGAATGGGAGGAAGACGTTCACTCCGGGTTCCATAGGTGTTACTACAAAGGTTTCCCGCGAGAAATGTTTTCGGTGCTGGAGTATTAGTTCCTTCGTGAAGTTTTTTTTTTTTTTTTTGTTTATTCATTATACTCGTGTGCGACCTATCTAGATCATGACGAGTTTATGTACAGTCCGTTTCCTGGCCGCAAACCGCGCGAGGCGGCACTGTGCAAGCACCCCCTTGCCCTCCGCCCACGCCTATCCCCCGAACAATGTAGATCGCTCTAAAGAAAAGAAAGAAACAAAGGAAAGACCCCAAGGAAAGACACTTCCGCCCCCTACTCCGATTCTGCCAACGCCATGAACGCCGGGGTAGGAAGGAACAGCCCATGTTCCTCCTCCCCTTCATTCTCGGTGCCAAGCTCCTCCGCCCTCCTCTCCTCTTCCTGCTCCGCCCTCTCGCGTAACTCCCCCTCCGACACCTCGCTGCCTGCTTCCTCGTCGGCTTCCACTACCACGGCCGGCACTGTCTTCACTACATCCGTCGTGGCCAGGAAGTCCAATATCGCCTGACTAGCCCCTGGCTCCGCGAAGAGCTCGTAGGCTTTTAAACTCCCCCTCCCCTTCCCGGTCTCTTTCCACACCTCCTTCCACAGCACTCTCTGCTGTTTTCTCCACTTCGGGCATCCCTTTAAGAGGTGCTCTCTTGTCAGCCTGGGGTGCAGGCACCACCAGCACTGGGGCGTCGGGCGGGATGTCATCCAGTGCAGGTATTCTCCTGTACGGCAGTGCCCTGTCTTCAGCTGGTAGAACCTCGAGGCAAGCCTCTTGGTGCTCCCAGCAAACGTGCTGTCTGGCCTCTGGCCTTTTGGCATTTTGTATTTCTTCGTAGTGGTCCGGCCCCCAGCCCACTCTCGTGCCTCTGTTCATTTCTTTTCTGAGATCTCCCATCCAATGTTGGCAAGGGATCTGGGGAGTGGCAGCGAGCAAGCCCCATCCAGCCATTCCACCCCTGGGGTGTCCGGCTCGTCCGCCGCGAGCTTGGCCCATTCGTCAGCCTTCTCATTTCCTTCCACGCCTGACACGTGCTGGACACCACCTGACCTCGATGGTGATATCTGGCGCTGCTCTCTGAAGCACTGCAATATGCTCTCTCGCTTCCAGCGCATATTTCTGTCCCGGTCCTGGTTGATTAGATGCCATCCTCCGGATTGCCGCCTGGGCATCAGTGAATATGGTAATATGATCAGGAGCCGGGTCCCTTCTTGCCGCCGTCTTTACTGCGCGTGCTAGAGCTGCGCATTCTGCATCAAAAGCTTCCTGGTTAAACCCCATGTAGGTCTTGATATCTTCCCAGGTTTGGCCAGTTTTCCACGCTACCGCATATCCGGTAGCTTCATATCCCAACCTGGATCCGTCGGTGAACATAACAAACCCTGGTCTTTCTCTTTTGGGCTCCCTCTTTGCCTCCTCTCGTTCTTCCTGAATCAGTTCCGCATCGAAGGACTCCAGTTCCTCTAGCAGCACTGTCCGCTCTTTCTCATTCCAGCTGTACTTGAGGGCAGTAGACAGTCATTTTCCAATCGTTGTGTCAGCACTGACGATATTCCTAGCCATCTCCCCCTGCGGCAGGCTCAGGAGTCGTAGGGCAAAGCGGTGCTGTCGGTTCTCCAGCTGATTCGTCGCTGGTTTCAGTCCGGATTCCATTGAGAGAGCCCCTAGATTGGTCGTCCGGAAGCATCCTGTTGTTGCCCGGGCCTGATGGTTGATGAGCAGTTGCAGCTCATCCACCGGTCCCATTGTCCCTCGGATGTTGCCCCCCTTCCACCAAAGCTCTGACCCAAACATGGTGGCCGACTGGATGCAGGCCGCCATTATTTTCCTGCAGTTGGCTGCAGCAAGTGCCATCTGTCCCGTCAGCCACCGGAGGCGTATCATTGCTCTCTTTCCGTCCTGGAGTTTGGTGTTGTGGTGGGTCCCCAGGGTAAGCTGCGAGACAAGCCAGATTCCGAGCCACCTTGTCGCTTCCTTGTTAAATGGGACTTCGTTGTCCCCCACTCTCACCTTGGTCTTTGCCTCCATGCCTTTCTTCTTCCTCCAGACCATGGCTGCCTCTGTATTCCCCTGATCGAATGCCACTCCATTGTTCCTTCCCCATTCCATGGCCGCCGCTGCTGCCTCTCACAACTTCTCAGCCACTTCCCCTTCATTCCTTCCTTTTGCCCACCATCCAATATCATCCACAAAGGACAGTCCACTGACGCCTGGGGCTGCCTTTTCCACTACGTCGAAGATTCCCGACAAGTATGTGACAAACAGGATGGATGCCACCGGGGAACCCTGTGGGACTCTGGTGTCCACTGCGTTGGACTCTCCCGCTTCACAATCTAGCACAAGTTTGACCCATCAGTCCGACATGAAACTCATCGTTCAGCGGATGAGATCTGCCTCCAGTCCCAGCTCCTCCATTCGCTTGCCCAGAAGAGCCTTGTTGACATTGTTGAATGCCGATTTGACATCCACGAATAGGGCGCCGGTGACCTTCCTCTCACTCCATGCCTTCTGCGTGCAATTCATCAAGATTGCCACTGCATCCACACATGACTGGCGCTTTCTGCACCTGAACTGACCCTCGTGTAGCCCTCGCTTTCGCTCCAAGTGGTCCACAATCAGGTGGGCTGCCATTCGTTCCAGCAGCTTGCTGATGACGTCAAGTAATGATATTACTCTGTAGGATCGCACCTTCGAGTAGTCTGGCTTTCCGCGCTTGGGAATGACCACTGCTTTTGCGGTCTTCCATATTCCCGGGTGAAATTCAAGCCGGATACATGCCCAAACCAGCTGGGTTATCTGCTGTTCGTCCCGCTGCGAGACCACCTTGACGATACCTGCCGAAATCCGGTTATCTCCTGGGGCCAAGGTGTTGGCTACCCCCCTCAAGAGTGATCCGACCAATTGAGCATCAACCCTCTCAAAGTCCTTACCCCCTTGTGCCGGTTTGAAGTTTCCTGGTAGCTCCGGTGGAAAGTATGCCTGAAGAATCGCCTTCTCCCACTCGTGGTGGCCTTCCGCAATGGACCCGTCTTCCCGGACCAGTGCCTGGTCAGTTTTCTCAATACGGGGTACTGTGTACCTCGCCACTGTCCATACCTTGTTCCCATCTGCCTCCATTAGAAACCCGTTCAAGCAGTCTCTCTTTGCCTTCCGTATTGCTCACCGGAATTCCCATCTTGCCACCTTCACTCGCGAGATTCCAGCCACCCTCCACTTCCTCCTTACCCTTCCCAGGTCCTTTCTCAGCTCCCTGAGGTCCGCATTCCACCACGGCTTTGACCGCAAGTACCACCTCTTCTTGCTGGCATATTCATCCAATGTCACGGTCATCGCCTCCCTCAGCGCCCCGCCGCTTTCACCACATCCTTGGTTGCGCCGTCGTCAGATAGGATTGGGGTCCAGCCCACCACGCCCACGTAGCAATCCCTCGCCTTTGCCCTCCTTTCTGCCACCATTTTCTTTTCCTCCTCCTTGCTTTCTTTTGTGGGATCCCATCCGCTAATGTCCCATCCTGTCATTTCTGCGCTTGTGTCAGCCATTGGGTGGGGGTTTCCCAGCACCTCCCACGCGATAACCTCGTGGTCTGACCTGGTCGCCTCTTCGCCAAGCAGGCACCAGTTCAGCTCCACGTTCGGTGAGGATAGGGTGAGGTCGATAACTGCGTGGTTCATCGCCCCTGGTCCCATCCTTGTGGCTTTCTCTATGTTCCACACGAACAGGTCCTCCTCTTCAATCAGCCGTTCCCAGAAGATGTTGTTTCTTTTTCGTGTCGCCCTGGGATTCCACAACTTGCTGTGGCCTTTCATATCTCCGGCAATGATCACCCTCCGTTGCTTGGTGATCTTGCCCCACCGGGTCCTTTGTGCTGGCCGGTTGCCCTCACTGCCATCATGTTGGTCATATACATTGGTGATGACGATTGCATTTCCTCCCGGGGGAACAACCTCCACCACCTGAACATAGTTCTCACACTCCCATGTCAACTCTTTCAACTCTGTCACCTGGCACCTTGATGCACGGTTGACTGCTATCCAGCACTTCGCTGCCGTGCCCTCCTCCCCTCTGATGAAGGTGAAGCTGGGGTGAGAGTGTGTGCCATCCTTCTCTTTCTCTCCTCTTGGTTCCTGAATGAGGACCAGATCCGCTCCTTTCCTCACTGCTGTCTCCAATACCACCTCCACCACCTGACCTCCCCTGGCGCAGTTATGCTGTAGTGCCAGCAGCCTCTGGGTAGCTGGTTGGGCCGACATCAGACGGCCACGGGTTGGGCGGTGCCACTTGATTCCGCTTCCATAACTCCTTCCATCTCATTAGGTTCCCCGGTCTGGTCCACTGCTGGGACAGGAGGGAAAAACGGTCGTCGTGCGGGCCGCTTCTTCGGATGCTGTTCTCTGGTCTAGTTGGCCTCCAGGGCCCTCTGCTGCCGCTGCTACTGCTCATGGTGGGGATGAGCTGTCTCCGCTTGCTGGATCCAGATTGCTCTCCCAATCATGGCCCCACGGGCGATTCCGATAGCCTCATTCCTCGCCCTGCACCTTCCATCCTGGGCTGGATGTGCGCCGCCACAGTTAGGGCACTTCATCCCCACATGGGGGCAGACTCGTCCTACCACGGCACAGGTCACGACCTCACATCGGTGCCCCGCCGTGAAGTGGTTTCTAGAGCAAATCGGACACGCCGCCGCCACCTTGCGGCATTGGAACTCCCAATGGCCCCTTGCAGAGCAGCTTCCGCACAGGGTATCCAACTTGTCGGGGATAAAGGGGTGGGCCCTGAACTTGTTGCCTGCCACCCACATTTCCAACAGCAGCTTGTGTCCTGCCGTCTTGTTTGGGACTTTGAACACCACCGACGCCCCATCACTGGACAGCTTCCCCCACTGGTAGTGTTCCTTGATCACCCGCTTTGCCCTCATCCACCTCATTGAGAATGGTGGGATGACGACACCTTCATTCTCTGCCTCGATTTGCAGGCGGAGGTCCTCAAGGCCCTCTGGGTGCCAGTACCGCTCATAGGCTACCAGGATCTTCAACTCCACCCAGGACTCATTGGCAATCACATTGATGATCCCTCTGTCCACCTTCCACGCCGCTTCAATTATCTCCTTCTTGAAGCGAAGGAGCATTGCTGCCAAGGCCCCCTCCCGTGACATCGTCGACAGACGATCTCAGTACAAGATCATCCCCTGAGTTGTCCGGATGTGGGGGGGGGCCACTTTGCTCAAGGCGATGTTGACATGCGCTACCACTACTGATGCCATGGCTGGGCGTAATTGTGACCGCCCCTGCCGCCCGCTCGAAGACGATTATCCTCTCATCCCAAGACAAGGAACACTTGATGGGCTTGAGTCCTGATGCCTCTTTTGCTGTCTTACCATTACGGCCAACCTTCTGGAACTGGCTGGTCTGTGGTAGTGCCGCCGCTTCTTCTGCTCGCTGTTCCCAGCTTGATGCCAGGGGTGTTACACCCGAATATTCCACAGAGTACGTAGATTATCTAGACTACATAGCGACAGGGTAGTAGGTAGAACAGCGGGTGACGGATGATGGATCGAGAGTCTAGGCCGAGGATAAAGGAAGCGGGGGTTAGAAGCTCGGGGCCGGAAGATCGAACCTTGCGGGGGGAGATCGGACCTTGCGGGGCCCGGACCAGAGTTCCCCAAGGTGGGTGCAAACGAGTTGAGGGAATATGGCCGAACTAGTCTCCTTGCGGGGAGAGGACGTGTACGCAGAGAGTCTGGGTCCTTGCGGGGACCGGCTTAGATCGTTGCGGGGGGAGCCACGTACGAAGTCTAGACGCCAGTTCTCCGCTCAGGCGCATAAGACAACTCATCTCCCTTATCTACACCCAGGCCAGAACCAATGATGAGTCGGCCCACGGGGTCTATGCACCTCGGGGGAATCCAAACACGAGTCACCACTTCTCACGCCGAGTCATCGGATCTCACGACGGCTCTTTCTCTACAAAAAGAAAGAGCATTTCTCACCTCACCGCAAGAAATCAGCACGAACATCACTCACAACACTACCGAACCAAACCCACCGAAACCACACACAAGATCTAAGATTATTCCCTTGTGAATTATCGAAAGTAGCCTGATTACCTTTGATTCTCCCCACACTCCGGTTACGCGATAACCCCAGTGTCACACTATAATCTTGATCTCAAAATCACCCTACTTTATGCCCTCATTTGAACAAGATCACTTCTTCCTGCTCGACTTGAGCACGATCCTCGAGCCCCAGACGAGCTACCAATTGGACTATAGCTTCGGCTCGATCGACGAGGAAATAACAACCGCCGCACGAAAAGAAAACGAGTGGAAAGAGCACGACAACGAACTGGCCCCAGTCGAACTCGACGACATTACACCCTGGCATTGGTATACCCAATACTGGTCCACTTGCGCCCTGCTTCGACAAAGCGCCAATCTCAACGGACTCGAATTCCGAGAAATCTGCGACTACGAGTTCCAAGACGACGAAACCATTTACACTGGACACTTTCTCGACCTCTACTAAACCTACGAAATGACGTCTACTGACTTTAACATGCTCCGGCTGGAGGCCCCCCAAGATCTGTGCCAGATCACCGACGGAACCCCCGTTCCGGATCAAGCGGTAGAAGTGGCCAACCCAGCCATCTGGCTCCGAAGCATGGTGCGACAACAACGACAGGCCGAGAATGACATACGACAGCTCACTCAGCTGTACGGCAATACGATCGACCGAACCGATCAGCGAATGCGTCAAATCGAAGAGGCCTACCAAACACTGCTACAAGGAACACAGTACCTATATGACCGAGTCAATGCTAACGAGGAAATAGCCGAAGCATGGGTCCGCAGCGAACTAGCGAACGCCGCGAACGCCTACCAGACCCTCGTGCAGAACGTTTGGCAGGCCATCCTAGAACGAACCCAGGAAGATAACCAGCGACAGATATGCCAGGCCACACAGCTCACCCGTGTAAACGACGCCTTGGCCTTTCTAGCGGAAGCCAACACGGCCTGGAGCCAACATCTACTCACCTTCCAAGGTAACGTAGAGTTATGGGCTGCTGACCACCAAAGGAAAGTCAACAGGATGGAAGAAGAATTGCGGCAAGCCAGGGACGAAATCCGACGGATAGCTACCCGGATACCTCTCCCAGGGTCCCCAACCACAAGGCTCCCGTCGCCGGAACCCCCGTATGACTGGCGAAGCCCCATAAGGCAGCCCAGCACCAGCATAGCCACCGCACCCCTGCCGCTCCCGGCTTTGCGAAGCCCCCTCCGGCTCACCCCTGCCCTGCCTACCAGAAGGCTGCGACGACCGGCGATCTCAGCAGAAGGCCTGCCAACGCCGCCTCGACCCACGACACCGGAAATGCGGCAGCACCTGGAGGAACTCAGACGTCGCGTGTCTCCAAGGCCGCCTGCACTCGACCCCGCGGCGGGACGAGGAGGAAACCCTCCCTCAACACCCCCTGGATCATCGGCAGGGCCACCCTCAGGTCCACCGTCCGAACCACCGCGCCCGCCGTTCCGGCACTACCCCTCCCCATCGCCACCCAGAAATCCCGCGCCTGCCATCACTACGTAGGACCTTATACGATTGGTGGCGGAAGGGGTAGAAAGAGCCAGACAAGACAGGCAACCTTCAGAAAGAGCCCAGGTACACACCTCAAGGCTCAAGATGGAAAATCCCGAGAAATTCGACAGGAATAGCTCGTCCACCTTCAACCAATGGTGGGAATCGGTCACGATGTACCTAGGTTTCTACCCGGAAACGATCGACAGTCAGAAAATCGCTTGGGTCAGAACCCTTTTATCCGACACCGCACTGGTCTGGCACCTCCACCGGTACCGCGAGCTGGGGGAAACCGACACTTGGGTTAACTACACGGCGGCAATCCAAGCAGAGTACCGAAATGAGCGAGAGGCGGCGGACGCCCAACTCAAGCTAGGGCAGCTCAATATCAGGGATCCATCCGAGCCTACCTAACGGAGTTTCGAGCGCTCAACAACTTCGCACGGGCCACCGGGGAAGCGCTAAGGGAAAAAGTGGACCTAGCTATGCCGGACGCAGTGCTGGATATGCGATTCGCCCATTACCTCGAGGACTTTGCGGACGACGAAGGCTTCCTACAAGCCACCCACCAGGCCGGGCTACAGGTGAAAAAGAAGAAAGCCCTAAAAACGGCCAAGGAAGCGATGCGCGCCGGACCCGACCCAGCAAAAAAGGAAGAGGGAGGAAGATCCAAACGACGCCCCGACCGCCAAACAGCAGAAGGTAGCCGCCGTGGAAGAAATGATCACGGACCTACCACTATGGGAAGACTCCGAGGACTTGGATTTTTAAGAGGTTCTCTCACGGCGCCAGAGAGAATACCCAGACAGAAATGCGGCGCCGCCAAGCGAAAAACAACAGCACCGGGGAATGATACCCCGGACAACAAGAGACGGCGAGGAAACAATCGACCAGTCATCACGATGCTGTTACACTGTCACGAGACAAGCCACCCAGTGCGGGTCCTCCTGGACACGGGATGCTCGATTGGCCTGATAAACCAGCAAACGGTCAAACGCTTGCGGCTGGCGAAACGACCCCACAAAAACCCGCGAACCATCGAAAACTTCACGGGGGAAACCGTCAAGAACGCAGGACAACATCAAACAGAGCCCCTGCGACTGCAGCACCAGAAGCACTTCTCAACCGAAAAATTCGAGATATCCCCGACGGAAAAGGATGTGGACATATTTCTACCGTTCAGCTGGATAGAACGGCACCCACCCCAAGGGGCGTGGACCCAGGATGAAATACGGTTCAACAGTGTAACCTGCCTGGAAACGTGCACCAAATACGAATCTGATAACTTCTCCTTAAGCTGGGACGACTCAGTATTGATGGACGGAAACACCCGGGTCATAGGACACGTATCAACGGCAACAAACGAAACCCCCTGGATGCCGTGCCACTGGAATTTCAGCAATATCTGGGCATTATGGGGACGGAGGCCGCCGACAAACTCCCGGAACATCGGCCATACAACTGCAAAATCGACCTAAAGAAGGACGCGACCGCACCTTGGGGACCGATCTACCCACTCTCCGAAGTAGAGCTCCAGACGCTCCGGGAATGGCTAAAAGAAATGGAAAAAACGGGAAAAATAAAAAGATCTACGTCCCCGGCAGGCTCTCCGATCCTATTCGTTCCGAAACCCAACGGACGAGGTCTGCGGCTGTGCATCGACTACAGGGGATTAAACGCTGTCACGATCCCGAATAGGTACCCCCTCCCGCTGATGCAGGAGTTGCAGGACAGAGTACAGGGCGCCCAGTGGTTCTCCAAGCTAGATCTAAAGAATGGATTCAATCTTATAAGAATAAGGGAGGGCGACGAATGGAAAACAGCGTTCCGCACCCGATACGGACTCTACGAATTCCAGGTGATGCCGTTCGGACTCACCAACGCCCCATCAACCTTTCAAGATATGATGAACCACGTCTTATCCGACTTACTGGATGTGGGAGTATTGGCTTACATGGACGACATCCTGGTATACAGCAAAACGGAAGATGATCACAACCGACTCGTCAAGGAAGTCCTAAAGAGGCTGCAGGATAACGGGCTGGCCGTCTCCCCCGAGAAATGCGTATGGAAGGCGGAGGAAGTGGAATTTCTGGGATACGTCATTGGCCGAAACGGGACCCAAATGAGCCAGAATAAGGTAAAAGCGGTGCTATCGTGGCCGCAGCCAACGTCACTCACGGAAACCCAGTCATTCCTAGGCTTTGCCAACTTCTACCAACGCTTCATCCAAAACTACTCACAGATAGCGAGACCACTCATGGAACTAACCAAGAAAACGGAAAAATGGTCCTGGAACAGGAAAGCAGGAGAAGCGTTCGAAAAGCTGAAGCAACGGTTCACTACGGCTCCCATACTGGCTCACTTCGACCCAGCAAAGCCAGTTATCCTCGAAACAGACACGTCGGACTTTGCAATTGGAGCAGTTCTGTCGCAACCAGACGAGGAGAATCGTCTCCACCCGATAGCGTTCCACTCAAGGAAGTTCACGCCAGCCGAAATAAACTACGAAATTCACAACAAAGAACTCTTGGCCATAGTGGACGCGTTCAAACACTGGAGACAGTACTGCGAAGGAGCAACTCACCAAGTCCAAGTCTTCTCGGACCACCAAAACTTGGAATACTTCACCACGACAAAGGTGCTCAACAGACGGCAGGCCCGCTGGGCTCAAGAACTGGCGGGAATAGACTTCAAAATCTACTACCGGCCAGGGGCCCAGAATGGAAAACCAGACGCACTGTCCAGGTGTTCGGAGTACCGCCCTGCAAAGGGGGGGATAGAAAAACAGCCAATAACCTCGGTTTTGGGGAAAAACCACTTCGAGGAACGTTTAATGAGATCGTTCATCGCCTCCTCAGCACCGCTGGCATCACTCGCCGAAAGAAGATGGTCGGAGGAATTTTGGGCGAAAGTCAAGGAAGAAGGAAAGAAGGACGAAGCCTACGAACAGGCAAAGAAACAGGAAGTGGCAATGGAGGAAGCGTTGCCGAAAGACTGAAAGGTCAAGGAACTGAGTTGCAAAGATGACCTACTGTACCGACGGAACCTGCTTTGGGTACCGGAAGGACTGGTGCAGAGGATTATGAAATCGGAACACGACACGAAGGTGGCAGGACACATGTGGCAGGATAAGACCATCGAACTGATCCGGCGAAACTTTTGGTGGCCAAAAATGAAAGAACGAATCATCGACTTCGTCAGAAGCTGCCCCGAATGCAAACAAAACAAGGCGTCCCGACACCCACCCTATGGGCTAACCTCCCCGCTGGAATTGCCGCACGCCCCATGGCAGTCCATAGCGATGGACTTCATCACGGAACTCCCAATCTCGGACGAATGCGACCAGCTGTGGGTAGTCAGCGATCGATTTACCAAGATGGCGCACTTTCTCCCACTGAGAAAGGAAGGAAAATCCGCGGCAGACTTGGCCGTCATCTTCGCCCGAGAAATATGGAAGTATCACGGTCTCCCCACTGATATTGTGTCAGCCCGAGACTCCAGGTTCACCTCGGACACCTGGAAGGAGTTCCTACGACTCTCGGGAATCCGGCCCCGAATGTCAACCGCCTTCCACCCACAGACCGACGGCCAAACAGAACAGCTCAACCAGACGATCGAAGCCTACCTTCGGGCGTTCGTCGGCAAGGAACAAGACGACTGGGTACGCCTGTTACCGATAGCCGAGTTTGCCTACAACAACTCGACCACCACAGGAAATGGTATGTCTCCGTTCTACACTAACTATGGCTTCCACCCGGCCGCCATGGACCCCGCGTCAACGGAACCCCTCAAACCAGCAAGCCAAGTCTACGCCCACTGGATGAGCACTGTGCACGACTAGTCCCGAAAAGGGGTAGAAGATGCGCAGGAATGGATGTGTCGATACACTGACCAGGCGCGAAAGGAACCCACAGCATACCAGGTAGGAGACTTGGTAATGCTCAGCGGCCGCAACATCAAAACGCGCCGCCCATCAAGGAAACTGGACCACAAGAATCATGGTCCCTTCCAGATCGAGAAAATCATCTCCCCCCTCGCGGTACGACTGACGCTACCCAGGAAATGGAAAATCCACAACGTTTTCCATGTGTCCTTACTCGAACACTACCGAACCAACGAACACCGAGCCCCGCCGGACCCTTCGAAGGTACTCCGAGAAGCGGACGATATCGAACAATCGGAGGAATACGACGTGGAAGAAGTTATGTCCTCGGTCGAGCGCGGCCGGGGAAACAACAAACGGATTCTTTACCTCGTCAAATGGCTCGACTATCCGTAACGTAAAGATTGGACGGAAGAACCATTCGACAACTTTTCAGTAGGAGGTCTGGAGAAGCTCCAAGAGTTTCACCGACGAAATCCAGACGCGCCGAGGGACTACCGGCTATCCGAATAGCTTTACCGGCTGAGCGGCAGAGAGTCCGGCGGTAGGGGGTGTAGCAGAGGAGGCCTACGTGCCAAAAACGATCACGCCGAAATATCGAACCCGAACGACCGGAAGCCATAGGTGTTCGGTATGACACACCTCTGTCTGAACACTTGCGAGGGAACAGCCCGGGCACGAACCCTAAGTCGCGAAAGTCACTCGTTGAATGTGGAAAAGGATCGGAAAAACATCATATGCTTCCGGCCGCGGGCGAGCGATATGTCTCGGAAAAAGATTACCCAAAAGTTATATGACAGAGTACCAACATTTGCAAAGCCAGGCGGGCGAATCAGACATCAAACACCTCTGTGTGCACACCATTGGCTCGTTCGGCTTGTTCGGGCTTGGTCACTCCTTCCATGTGCCAAGTTCACTGAACTGCGACCCGTCACGTTTTGCAATACTCCGACAGTAGGATCTCGGACCGGTGGGAAGACCACCCAGATCTGAGGGCTGGTTGAGTGCATCCAGTAGAGGTGCTATGACAGGGGCGCAAGTTTTTCCCGTAAGAGGGTTTTCTCGCGTGACTTAGCTCAACCAGAGGGCTGCAGGGGAGGAGGACTGCAGTCCGTGACGCTAACCGAAACTCGGCGTTGAAAGAATCTCATGATCAAAAGAAAGAGGCGGGCTACTCAAAAAATATGTTAGCACTCGAGGACGAGGCTAGGGGAGAGGGGAGGTAGTGTTACACCCGAATATTCCACAGAGTACGTAGAGTATCTAGACTACATAGCGACAGGGTAGTAGGTAGAACAGTGGGTGACGGATGATGGATTGAGAGTCTAGGCCGGAGATAAAGGAAGCGGGGGTTAGAAGCTCGGGGCCGGAAGATCCAACCTTGCGGGGGGAGATCGGACCTTGCGGGGCCCAGACCAGAGTTCCCCGAGGTGGGTGCAAACGCGTTGAGGGAATATGGCCGAACTAGTTTCCTTGCGGGGAGAGGACGCATACGCAGAGAGTCTGGGTCCTTGCGGGGACCGGCTTAGATCCTTGCGGGGGGAGCCACGTACGAAGTCTAGACGCCAGTTCTCCACTCAGGCGCATAAGACAACTCATCTCCCTTATCTAAACCCTGGCCAGAACCAATGATACTCTACTGAAAGGGTATACTCTGGATCCTGGAGGATGGCAACCTTAAGAACTTGATTCTCAGATCAGAACACCACATGAAAGTCGCCAGCCACATGGGCCAGGACAAAATGATCGAGCTAATCCGACGCAACTTCTGGTGGCCAAAGATGAACGAAAGAATTGTCGACTTCGTCCGGAGCTGCCCCGAATGCCAGAAGAACAAGGCAGCTTGGCACCAACTGTACATACCTTCCTCCCCCCTGTAACTACCATATGCCCCCTGGTAGTCCATCGCAGTGGACTTCATTACGGAACTACTTGTTACACCTGAAACATCTCGAGTATGTAGCTAGGTTAGAAGAGGGGTACGTGAGGATGACGGAATGCACTCAGAGAGTCTAGGAGGGAGATAAGGTCCGGAGATGAGCTTACGGCCGACACGGACCTAAGACACATATCTCCGACGGTGAGGGGAGGATTGCAAATGACGAGAATGCTTGGGCTAGGACCCCTCCCGAGGGGATGCCACGTCGCGTTCTGATGGCGTACGGACCGCCAGACTTGGGCTAGGACCCCTCCCGAGGGGATGCCACGTCGCCTGCTGGAGGCGCACGGAAAAGAGTCTGGTAGGAAAGCACCCCGCTGGCTTGCATGAAACCTCATCTCCCCTTATCTACACCCTGCCAGGACCAATGAGTTGCCCACGGGGTCACTGCACCTCGGGGGAATCCAAGTCCGAGTCACCGCTTCTCACATCGGCCCTGCTCAGATATAAACCCGAGGTTTTCGCCCCGACGGAAGGAAAACCAGCATGAACATCCTCACCAACACTACCACCGAACCCACACACAAGATCTAAGATTATTCCGTTGTGAATTATCGAAAGTAGCCTGATTACCTTTGATTCTCTCTACACTCCGGTTATGTTACAACCCCAGTGTCACACTACTGCTCTCCGAGAATGCGACCAATTGTGGGTGGTTATAGACCGATTCACATAGATGGCACACTTTCTACCCCTAAAGAAGGAAAAAAAGACGGCAGCCGACCTGGCAGTCATCTTTGCCCAGGAAGTCGGGAAACACCATGGGCTACCCTCGGACATCGTCTCGGACCGAGACTCACGATTCACCTCCAAGATATGGCAAGAATTCCTGTGGCTATCCGGCAACTGCCCAAGGATGTCGACGGCCTTCCACCCCCAAACCGACGGACAGACAGAACGCCTCAACCAGACAATTGACGCATACCTCTGACCGTTCGTCGGTTATGAGCAGGACAACTGGGTAGGCCTACTCCCGATGGCGGAGTTTGCCTACAACAATTCAATTACCATAGGCAATGGGATGTCTCCGTTCTATGCTAACTACGGATTCCATCCCATGTCCTCGGACCTAGCTGCCTCGGGACCCTTGAACCCTGCCAGCAAGCTCTATGCCCACTGGATGCGTGTGGTACACAAGGCGTCCACCGAATGGCGGGAAGCGGCACACAAACGAATGCACCTCTACATGGATCCCGAGCGTATGGAGCCCCCGGAATACCAGATCGGAGATTTGGTGATGCTCAACGGGCGCAACATCAAGACGCGCTGACCCTCCCCGAAGCTGGACCATAAGAATTATGGCCCCTTCCAGGTGGAAAAGATTGTCTCACCCCTTGCAGTTCAACTCACGCTGCCCCAGATATGGAAGATTCACAACATCTTTCATGTATCCCTACTTAAACCCTATCGAACCAGCGAACACCAAGCACCGCTGGATCCCTCAAAGATCTTCCGAGAGGCCGACAATATCAAACAGAGCGAGGAATACGATGTTAACGAGGTCCTTGGGAGCACCAGGAATGGGGGCCGCATCCTGTACCTCGTCAAATGGCTTGACTACCCCGACCGGAAGAACTGGACAGAAGAACCATACAATAACTTTTCGGTAGGCCGCCTGGAGAAACTCTGAGAGTTTCACCGACGGAATCCAGATGCGCTGAGGGACTACCGGCTAACCGAGAGCTAGGCTCCAATCCACCCCGGGTGCATGACGAAGCCAAAGGGGTTGAAGCACGATCAGGGGGTAGTAGCATAATGCGAAGGAGGACTTCATCCACAACGCAATCAACGAGCAGTGGAGTGAAGGTATTGTAATCCCATTTTGACGACAGTCATCCCTTAACTGTGGCGAGGTGTGGGTGACTGGTTGAGAGCCACTGGTTGTGACTGGCTCTGGTGGCGAGACTACTGTACGGCCAGCCTGATCCCCTGCTACACCGGCGTGCCAGGTCAACCCGTCTTCTGATCACCTCTTCGGGGGAACACAATCATCAAATGGTTTTCATCACACAACTCCGACAGTAGGATCCTGGACCGGTCGGAAGACCACCCAGATCCAAGGATCAGCCACCAACCGAATTGGTTTCAAAGTTTTTTCCTGCTGGAAGGTTTTCTTTGGGACCAGGCGGCCTGAGGGATGTAGGGTCTGGAGGACTGCATTCCACCGTTCACACGAAGAAAGGGAAGGAGTCAGGATAAATCAGCTTCGGGCCGAAGCTCAGAAAGAGGGGGGGTAGTGTTACCCCCGAGGCTAACAAAGGGAATCAAGGTACAAAAAGAACGGTAGCAAACGGTAAGTCACGTGACTAGGGATCCCTGATAAAGAATCTCAGGACCTTGGAAAGCAGTTTGGCAAGAGCAAGTAGAGCAAGGGTAACCTCAGTGGGTGATGGATCTTAGGTCAGCCTGCTGGGTAGACCCAACTGACTACCAACTCTTGTAGCTGCTGCATACGAGAACGAGATAGGAGCAGAACTAGCTTCCTGCAAGTCGCACGCCATAAGCAGGGCTCATGTTGCAAGACAGGTCTGGGAGAGTCTAGATGGGAGATAAGACCCGGAGTTAGGACCTTATGGCCGAGACGAATGGATGAAAGAATAACTCCAGAGCAGGGCCAGTGGCAAACTAAGAGGGACGGTGGACTCCGAAAGAGTTACGACCAATCCTGACTAGGACCTCGATACGAAGCCCCCATAGTCCGAAAAGACTAGCGCCGGGGGGAATACGAGGTCGCCGACTGGTAGCCTTCGCCCTTATCGCTGGAACCGGTCAGGACCAACCACAACCATGCGTTGAGCTCTTCAAGGGTCGCGTGTCTTGAGACTGAGATCCCCGACGTGTAGACGGGAAGAAGGGAACCACATGACGAGAAAAGAGGTTTTACATATATACCATACGAAAAACTCCACCAACTACCTTCTATTCCCCATCCTCGGATACCACCCTCACGAAACACCCCAACACGGCGAACCTAAGATTATTCCACCGTGAATAAAGACCAATCCAACCTGACTTTACGATATCTTTACCTCCACCTCCGTACCCATGTACCCAGGTGTCACACCTTCATGCAGCCCCTTGCTCCTTTCCAGATGGTCTGCGATTAGGTAGGCCGCTGTTCTCTCCACTAGTTTGCCGATTACATCCAAAAGCGATATCACCCAGTAGGCCCTGACCTATGAATAGTCTGGCTTGTTCGCCTTGGTGATCACCACCCCCTTCGCGGATTTCCATACTGCAGGGTGGTACCCCACCCGTATGCACGCTCTTGTAAGCTCCACAAACAGGTGTTGCTCCCAGCCCCAGAAGATTTTTAGTAGGTCTGCGCTTATGCAGTCTTCTCCCGGTGCTATTGTTGAGGTCTTTCTCAGCAGCTCCCCCACCAGCTCCTCGTCCACCTGTTTGTATCCTTCCCCTCCCTCATTCTCCTCCTCCCTCTCCACTCCTGGCCTTGGATTCGCTGGGAAGTGGGCCTCTATCAGCGCTTTCTTGCTTGCTTCGCTTCCTTCCAGCAGCAGTCCTCCCTCCACTCTCAATGCCTGTCCTGTTTTGTCCAACCTCGTCGTCGTATATTTTACCGCCGCCCCTACCTCCTTTTCTTTCGCCTTCTACAGAAATATGTTCCAGCATTTCTTCTTGGCTCTCTTAATTTCTTCTTGGCTCTCCTGATTTCTTCTTGGCACTCCTGATTTCCCTTCTCTGGTTGCGTTTGGCTTCTCGGGCTGCCTTCCAGTCCTGCTTCCTTCTCGCTCTTGCTAATATCATTCGAAGGTCTCAGAGTGTCACGGCGTTGGAATCACATGCAACGCTGACGTTGCCGGACCACGGAAGTGGGGAAACGGGGTGCCGCCACGGAAGGATTCGGAAACAGAATGTTCTAGAACGACGGGAAGTGCTGGAATGCGAGAATGTGCGGAACCTGAAATGTGTCGGTGTTTGCTCATGTCGGTATTTGCTTGTGTCGGTGTTTGCTCGTGTCGGTGTTTGCTCGTGTCGGTGTTGATGGTACGAAATCTGATTAAAGGGTAGTGGGTTGTATTGTCTATATAGTCTAGAACAGTTCGCGCGCCGCCATACCAACGCCAGCTTGGCGCCCAGGACACGCTAGTCGCCGACTCCCAATGGAGCCCAATGGGGAGCCGTCGCCCTCGACGGCACGATCCCACAGCCCAAAGATGAAACCCGCCCTACACGTCCTGACAACCAACAGTACAAACGATCTCGGCCTCCACACCGGACAAACACATTATCGTCACCCGCTCTCGTCATATGCTTCCCTATCCCACATCTCCAGTCTCCTCCCCCAAATCCCACACTTTTCCCCACTGCCATTACACCCCCTTCCTCCCCACCATATTACCATAAAACATATCCACTTCACCACTCATCCTAAACCCGTCTCCGTTTCCTCGACACCTCTTCCCCTCCACCTGCCTTCTTTCCTCCTTTTCGGTCCGACTCCTGGAACTTCCCGGCCAGGTGCGGAAGCAATCCTTTCCTATATTGGCGTAGATTCGTTGGGAACTCGGGCTGTATGGGGGCGCCGGGAGGATATCGCAAGTGTGCTGGGCGCACTGTCCAAAGGCGTACGTCATCTCGGTGATGGGTCCCATACAATGCCTTATCCTCGTGCGGGTGTTGGAGGAGACAAGACATACCTCCCTGGGTGACTGATCGTACATGGTAGGGTCCAGTCCAACGATAGAAAAACTTGAGGCCTTTCTCCTTTGCTACCGCACTGTCCCTAAGCATCACCAGGTCTCCTGGTTGTAGCGGGCCGGGCTTTACCAGATTCCTTGATGTCCAGGCAACCACACGCTCAGCATACGCCCACCGGCGCTGTCGGGCCTCTTCCCGGACCTCCTCTCTCTCTGCCTCTGCCCACAACACTTCTTCCACTGGTCCCTGTTCGGTGCTCTGTAGTGTGGCCCGAATGCCATCTAGCTGTATCAATAGTGCCGCGTTCCCATGTATTTCAGACAGTAGTGGGTTATCGCCTGGTAGGTTCAGGCGTGGCGGGATCCCAAACAGTAGCTGGAATGGCGAGTACCCATGCACCCGTACCTCCCGTGTGTTCAGGGCCCGGGTGGCACGCAGTAGCACTTGATCCCACTCCTTGCTCGGCTCTGCTGCCAGTAATCGTCGAATCCTCTCCTCGAGCAAGCCATTGTGAACCTCTACCATTCCGGTCGATTTCGGTGATGCTGACGGGGATGCCACGTGTTTGATTCCCTTTCTCGTCCAGTACGCCTGCATCTTCTGTCCAACGAAATGCGTCCCTCTATCCGAGTAAACCACCAACGGGGTGGCATATTTCTCGCAAAAGTCGTCCACAACCCACTGGGTCTCGGCCTGTCCATTTCCACGTGTTCCCCGGGCGAACGAAAATCTCGTAAAGTAGTCGATTATGTGGAGGATATACCGATTCCCATGTGACGTGACGTCCAAGGGTCCGATATAGTCAATCCCAAGCATGTCAAATGGTCCGCAAGTCAGGATGGGGCGAATGGCCGTCGATCGTTTAGTGACCCCAAAATGTGCGCATGCCAAACAGGTCGACACATACTGTGCCACGTCCTTGGCCCTCGTCGGCCACCAAGCATAGGTTGCCAGTTGCCTAACCAATGTCCTATCTGCAAAATGTCCGTGCCTGTCATGCAAAGCAAACAGGAGCTCGGGAACCTCGTCTTCCGTAACACACGGCGCGGTCATGCCATTGGCATAAACATACAATAGCCTTCTGCGGACCGGGTCCAAACGAAAGTGGGATGCTTTCCGACGGAAATTTCCTGCATGGGTATACTGCTCGCGGTGCTCGACAGGCAATTTTCCCGATAGAAGGTAAGAGGCAATATCCTGAAACCAATCAGAGTGCTGATATCTCTCCCATATCGCCACTTCCGGTCGCCTAGGGGTCCTGTCTGCCAGCTCTTCGTCTATTAGGGGTTCGTCCGGTGAGGGATCCGGTCGAGGCGTGTAGCCTTCCGACTCCGTGGCGTCCAGGTCAACGCCAACATCGGCCGTGGCTTCAGCTTGTTCTTCGCCCATGGTTCCCAGCCGTACCGACCAATCACGGGTGGTCTCTCCAAGCTCCCACTCCCTCCATCTCTCATATTCTTCTCTCCGGTTCTCTGCTTTCTCACTCCTTCCTGCTCGCATTCCAGGTTTATCTTCGTTGATGGTGTGATTCCCAAATCGACTCGAAAAAAACTGGTCTCCGGCAGAACGGCGCAGTGCCAAGTCATCATCCAGGAACACCACTTCCGCAATCGTTGAAGCAGCGATGGAGCGTGTGTCTCTTGCACTCACTTTCTCAAATTCCACGTTAATCGAGTCTATTGCGACTGCCCAACTTGCCGGTATCGCTTCGTCGGTAGTCGATGCTAAAATATTTCGGATTTGGCCGTCCCTTGTACAAACTGTGGAAGGTGCCACATGGGTGTCCAGTAGGTGCCTGTATTTCTTAAGAAAATGGACTATCACGTAAATCTCCCTCTTCTTGTCCGAGTACCGTGCCTGTGTTTCCGTAAACACCACCGAATCGAACAGAATGGGGCGTAACCCGGCTTTGGTGTTGCTCGTGACTGGATCGCGCTGACAGATTACCACTGCTCCAGTTGTCAACGCTGCCGCAGCATACATCCAACACGGTTGTCCAATATCCGGTCCAAACAGCTGTGCCCTCGCTCCGATTGCCCTCTTGATCCCCTGAAAGGCCTGATCCTCAGTCTCAGTCCACCTCCATCTGGTGCTCGGACTTGTTAATCTGGTCAGTGGCCTTGCGAGTTCCGAATAGTTGCGTATCCAGCGTCTGCAGATTCCCATTGCACCGAGGAAAGCCCGTACGTCCATGGGGTCCTCTGGGATCGACCAAGCCTGAATCTTCCGGACTCGGTCTGGCTTAACATCCACCTTCCCCCCAACCTCGAATCTCACTCCCAACGCCTCAATTTCCTTCATGAATAACTGAACCTTCCGTAATCCGACCGAAAACCCCGACCACAAGATGCGAGGGAACAGATGATTTGCCAGGAAATCGTATTGCTCTTCAAAGTTCCCATGGACAGTGAACAAATCGTCCTGATATACTCCGAAGTTAGGCCCAAACAGACTCGGTTCAGACTTCGGTTCCGGAATCGGACCAAACGCTATCTTTGCAGCTGCGGCACACGTCTGACCCGACCCCCCAAGTCCCTGTGGCATTGTGGTCGGACAAACCTGGCCTCCAGGGTAGGAAAACGCCAGGTACAGCTGGCTCTCCTCCGCCAATGGCACCGAAAAGTAGGCGTTCGAGAAGTCAAATTTCGAGTAACAGTGGCCTCTGGGTGTGGACAGCATATCGACTATCCTGTCCGTCAACTCTAAACAAATAGTAGAGGTTTGAGGGGCAAGCCGAGCAGGGTCTTGAAGGGAGTGAGAGAGAAGCGGCGATGGTTCAGTTGATGCTCACGTTGGGCGAGAGCAGCGAGCGATCTTTTGGGAACCGTA
>Ga0307516_10001757_pt1 | contig 29831 bp, 20 predicted proteins | sample 19_EM_MG_FD_203310 | JGI IMG/M metagenome (GOLD analysis project Ga0307516, IMG submission 203310) | Populus trichocarpa ectomycorrhiza microbial communities from riparian zone in the Pacific Northwest, United States - 19_EM | ecosystem: Host-associated > Plants > Roots > Unclassified | place... | reverse complement strand
GATCGAGCTCGTGAAGGCGCCGCCGGCCGGCGAGGACGCGTTCCTGCTCGACCTGCTGACGCACCGCGTGCCCCCGGGCGTCGACGATGCCGCCAAGGTCAAGGCGAGCTTCCTGTCGGCCGTCGCTCACGGAGACGTCGAGGTCGCGCTGATCTCGAAGGCCCGCGCCACCGAGCTGCTCGGCACGATGGTGGGCGGCTACAACGTCAAGCCGCTGATCGACCTGCTCGATTCGGTCGACGTCGCGCGCGAAGCCTGCAACGCGCTGAAGAAGACGCTGCTGATGTTCGACTTCTTCCACGACGTCGCCGAGAAGGCCACGGCCGGGAACAAGTTCGCATCGGAAGTCATCGACAGCTGGTCCAAGGCCGAGTGGTTCACCTCGCGTCCCGAAGTCGCCGCCAGGATCACCGTCACCGTGTTCAAGGTCACCGGCGAGACCAACACCGACGACCTGTCGCCGGCGCCCGACGCCTGGAGCCGTCCCGACATCCCGCTGCACTACCTGGCGATGCTGAAGAACGCGCGCCCGGGCATCACGCCGGAAGAAGACGGCAAGCGCGGCCCGATGCAGTTCATCGAGAACCTGAAGGCCAAGGGCCACCTGGTGGCCTATGTCGGCGACGTGGTGGGCACCGGCTCCAGCCGCAAGAGCGCCACCAACAGCGTGGTGTGGGCCACGGGCGAGGACATCCCGTTCGTGCCGAACAAGCGCTTCGGCGGCGTCACCCTCGGCGGCAAGATCGCCCCGATCTTCTTCAACACGCAGGAAGACTCCGGCTCGCTGCCGATCGAGGTCGACGTGTCCAAGCTCGACATGGGCGACGTGATCGACGTCTATCCGTACGAAGGCCGCATCGAGAAGAACGGCGCGACCGTCGCCGAGTTCAAGCTCAAGAGCGACGTCCAGTTCGACGAAGTGCGCGCCGGCGGCCGCATCAACCTGATCATCGGCCGCTCGCTCACCGCCAAGGCGCGCGAGTTCCTGAAGCTGCCGGCGTCCATGACGTTCCGCCTGCCGACCGCGCCGATCGAGTCCAAGGCCGGCTTCACGCTGGCGCAGAAGATGGTCGGCCGCGCCTGCGGCCTGCCGGAAGGCGCGGGCGTGCGCCCCGGCACGTACTGCGAGCCCAAGATGACCACCGTCGGCAGCCAGGACACCACCGGCCCGATGACCCGCGACGAGCTGAAGGACCTGGCCTGCCTGGGCTTCTCGGCCGACATGGTGATGCAGTCGTTCTGCCACACCGCGGCGTATCCGAAGCCGGTCGACGTCAAGATGCACCACGACCTGCCGGCGTTCATCTCCAACCGCGGCGGCGTCGCGCTGCGCCCGGGCGACGGCATCATCCACAGCTGGCTCAACCGCCTGCTGCTGCCCGACACCGTGGGCACCGGCGGCGACAGCCACACCCGCTTCCCGATCGGCATCAGCTTCCCGGCCGGCTCCGGCCTCGTGGCCTTCGGCGCCGCCACCGGCGTGATGCCGCTGGACATGCCGGAGTCGGTGCTGGTGCGCTTCAAGGGCCAGATGCAGCCCGGCGTCACGCTGCGCGACCTGGTGCACGCGATCCCGCTGTACGCGATCAAGAAGGGCCTGCTGACCGTCGCCAAGCAAGGCAAGATCAACGCGTTCTCGGGCCGCATCCTCGAGATCGAGGGCCTGCCCGACTTGAAGGTGGAACAGGCGTTCGAACTGAGCGACGCGTCGGCCGAACGCTCGGCCGCGGGCTGCACGGTGCACCTGAACAAGGAGCCGATCATCGAGTACATGACCTCGAACGTCGTGCTGATGAAGAACATGATCGCCGACGGCTACGCGGACAAGCGCACGCTGGAGCGCCGCATCAAGGCGATGGAAGCCTGGATGGCCGACCCGCAGTTGCTCAAGGCCGACGCGGACGCCGAGTACGCCGAGGTCATCGAGATCGACCTCGCCGACATCACCGAGCCGATCCTGTGCTGCCCGAACGATCCGGACGACGCCAAGTTCCTCAGCGACGTGGCCGGCACCAAGATCGACGAGGTGTTCATCGGCTCGTGCATGACCAACATCGGCCACTTCCGCGCGGCGTCGAAGCTGCTCGAAGGCAAGCGCGACATCCCGGTCAAGCTGTGGGTCGCCCCGCCGACCAAGATGGACGCGCAGGAGCTGACCAAGGAAGGCCACTACGGCACCTTCGGCACCGCCGGCGCGCGCATGGAGATGCCGGGCTGCTCGCTGTGCATGGGCAACCAGGCGCAGGTACGCGAAGGCGCCACGGTGGTGTCCACCTCCACCCGCAACTTCCCGAACCGCCTCGGCAAGAACTCCAACGTGTTCCTGGCCTCGGCCGAACTCGCCGCGATCGCGTCCAAGCTGGGCCGCATCCCCACCGTCGCCGAGTACCACGCCGACATGGGCGTGGTGAACGCCGACGGCGCGAAGATCTACCGCTACATGAACTTCGACCAGATCGCGGAATTCGCGGAGACCGCCAAGGGCGTGACCGCCTGATCCGCGCGACTGTCGCGACATGACGAGGGGCCGAGCGATCGGCCCCTTTTTTGTTCGCCTGCGAGGGCCGGTCCCTCGCCCCCCGGAATCCGCTGCATCGAGGAATACGCCTACGCGAGCTCGACGGCGCGCCGTCGATACTCGCGGCCTGTCTTCGTCCGGCGGTACAGCCGGCCTTCGGGGGAACTCCACATGACCAAGCAATGCACGCGAGCGCTGGCCTGCGTCGCGACCCTGTTCGCGACCGCGCCGTTCGTCGCGCACGCCCAGGACGTCTCGCGCATCGTCGCCGCCACGCTCTACATCGACAGCGCCGTCGTCGAACGCCAGTTGAAGACGCCCGGCGGCACGCGCCACATCCAGGTTGAGTGCATGCCGCCGGGCTTCAGGTCGGCCACCCTGCAGATCGATGGCGACCCCAGCGTGCACCTGGGCGACGTTCGCACCGAGCCCGTCACCGGCGTCGACGCGGCAGCCTGCGCGCGCGGCCCGCTCGACGCTCGCATCCGGGCACTCGAGGACCAGAAGGCCGCGTTGCAGGCGCAGTCGCGCGCCGACGACCTGACAGTGGACTACCTGAAGCGCTGGAACGGCGGCGCGGGCGCCGCACCGCCGGTTGCGCATGCCCCCGCCACGGATCGCACGATGCCCGCGGCGGACAGCTTGCGCAAGTCGGCGCTCGAGCTGCTGAACGACCAGCTGCGCCTCGCGCACCAGCTCGCCGACCTGGACCACCAGCTCGCCGCGCTGCAGAAGTCGGCACATGCGGTCAAGGCCGGCGGCACCTGGACGACGCTCCGGTTCGACCTCTCCACCGCCACGGCCGGAACGCTGCGCCTGAGCTACCAGATGCCCGACGCAAGCTGGCGCGTGGGCTACCGCGCCGCGCTGGACACCGCCACGTCGACCTTGCATCTCGATCGCCAGGCCGAGATCTCGCAAGGTTCGGGCGAGGACTGGACGGACGTCTCGCTGACGCTGGCGATGAGCCGCGTCAACCGCAGGAGCAGCCCGATGGAGCCCGATTCGTGGACGCTCCAGGTGCGCAAGCCGGCGTCGAGTTCGAGTCTGGACCAGTCGCGCGCCGACATGCAGCGCGTGGAGGTCACGGGGGGCCGGACCAGCCGTTTCGCCAACCTGCCCGAGGCGGCTCCCGCCGTCGCGCCGGCGCTCGACCGCACGCCGGTGGTCAGCATGGGGGCTGAAGAACGCGACTGGGGCACGCTGTTCCACGCGTCGCAGCCGGTCTCGCTGCCGTCCGACGGCCAGACGCACACGCTCGCGCTCGATTCGCGCACACTTTCCGTCCAGGTGCGCCTGCAGGCCGTGCCCTTGCATGAGCTGGCGGCCTACCTGCTGGCCGAGGCGCCGACGCCCGCGGGGATCTGGCCCTACGGCAAGCTGCAGAAGTGGCGCGACGGCACCTTGCTCGACACCGAGGACGACTGGTCGCCGACCGACAGCGACCACCTCGCGCTGTATTTCGGCCGCGACGACCGCGTTCGCATCACCGTGCGACGGCCCGCCTCGATGACGTCCTCGACCGGCCTCTTCGGCAGCCAGACGCAACGCTCGTGGGGCTCGATCTTCGTCGTCTCGAACGGCCACGCAACGCCGCAGGCGCTGGAGCTGGTCGACATGGCGCCGGTGTCGCAGGACGAGTCGGTCAAGGTGGTGTCGAAGTACGATCCTGCGCCCACGACCACCGACTGGCAGCACAAGCCCGGCGTCAATGCGTGGCTGCTCAAGCTCGCGCCCAACCAGACGCAGCAGGTCAGCGTCTCGCAGCAGGTCACGTTCCCCAAGGACGTGACCATCGGCAACCTGCCCGGCACACCCTGAGCCGCAGCGCCGGCATGCCCCGGGTGGCGCCGATGCTTATGCGGCAAGGTCGCAGCGTCCGATGAGGGCTTGCGCTATCTTCGACGGATGACCATCGCTGCCCTGTCGACCGACCTCGTCGTCCGCCCGTTCGATGCGCCTTGCGGCGCGGAGATCGTCGGCCTCGACCTGTCCAAGCCGCTGGCGGACGCCGACTTCGCGCGCATCCACCGCGCCCACCTCGACCATCACGTGCTGGTGTTCCGCGACATGGCCATCACGCCCGGCCAGCAGGTCGAGTTCAGCCGGCGCTTCGGGCCCTTGCAGCGCCACGTGCTCAGCCAGTTCGCGCTGGCCGGCCATCCGGAGGTGCTGGTGATCTCCAACATCAAGGAAGGCGGCAAGCCGATCGGCCTCGGCGACGCCGGCGTGTACTGGCACTCCGACCTCTCGTACCTGCCACGCCCGAGCCTGGGCTCGATGCTGCATGCGCAGGAGTTGCCCGCCGAAGGCGGCGACACGCTGTTCGCGAACCAGCACCGCGCCTGGGACGCGCTGCCAGCGGCCTTCAAGACGGCCGTCAAGGGCCGGCGTGCCGAGCACTGGTACCTGTGCAAGTACGCCGAGCTGCAGAAGCGCAACCCGTGGCGTCCCGACCTCACGCAGGCCCAGGTCGACGCGGTCCCGCCGGTCGCGCAACCCATCGTTCGCACGCATCCCGAGACCGGCCGCCAGGCGCTGTTCGTCAGCGAGCACTTCACGACCCGCGTGCTCGACGTGCCCGAGGACGAGAGCCGCGCCTTGCTGGCCGAGCTGTTCGCGCACTCGACGCGGCCGGAGGTCGTCTACCGCCATCAATGGCTGCCCGGCGACATGGTGTTCTGGGACAACCGCTCGCTGATGCACCTGGCGGGTGGCACGCCAGATCACCTGCGGCGCCGGCTCAACCGCACGACGATCGAGGGCGACGCACCGTTCTGAGCACACCGCCGTATTCCGGTACGGGCTCACTTTGTGATCACATCACCCACCAACGCGGTGGGTTACCTGCTGGGTGTACTGACCGCCATAGGTCATACTTGTGATCACATCATTCGCGGGCTCGCAGCTCCGCGCGCGTCCCATGACCAGCTCCCTGCTCGATTTCCTCAACCAGAACCGCATCCACGAGGTGGAGTGCGTGATCCCCGACATGACGGGCATCGCGCGCGGCAAGATCCTGCCCAAGGACTTGTTCCTGGCCGCCGGCGAGATGCGCATCCCCAAGAGCGTGCTGCTCAATACCGTCAACGGCCAGCAGCCCGACAACGGGCCGTTCGTGGGCGAGACCGATCCCGACATGGTCTGCCTGCCCGACCCCGCCACGGTGCGCGTGGTGCCCTGGGCCGCCGAGCCTGTGGCCGTGGTCATTCACGACTGCCACGAGTTCGACGGCACGCCGGTGGAGTTGTCGCCGCGCAGCGTGTTGCGCCGCGTGATGGCGCTCTACACGGCCAAGGGCTGGCGGCCGGTCGTCGCGCCGGAGATGGAGTTCTATCTGGTCGCGCGCCAGCAGAATCCGCATGAACCGCTCCAGCCGCCGCTCGGGCGCACCGGCAAGCCCGAGGCGGGCCGCCAGTCGTACTCGATCGACGCCGTCAACGACTTCGACCCGTTCTTCATGGAGCTCTCGCAGTTCTGCAGCGTGCACCGACTGGGCGTGGAGACGCTGATCCACGAAGCCGGCGCGGGCCAGATGGAGATCAACTTCACGCACGGCGACCCGATGGACCTGGCCGATCGCGTGTTCCTGTTCAAGCGCACCGTGCGCGAGACGGCGCTGCGCCACGGCATCTTCGCCACCTTCATGGCCAAGCCGATGGAGCGCGAGCCGGGCAGCGCGATGCACATCCACCAGAGCATCGTCGACCTGGAGACGGGCGTCAACATCTTCTCCGGCCCCGACGGCGAGGCCAGCACGCAGTTCGCGCACTACATCGGCGGGCTGCAGAAGTACGTGCCGCTGGTGATGCCCATGCTCGCACCCTACGTCAACTCGTACCGGCGGCTGTCGCGCTTCATGTCGGCGCCGATCAACGTGCGCTGGGGCTACGACAACCGCACCTGCGGCATCCGCGTGCCGCGCTCGGGGCCGCAGGATCGCCGCGTCGAGAACCGCGTGCCCGGCGTCGACGTCAACCCGTACCTGGCGATGGCCGCCACGCTGGCCTGCGGCTACCTGGGCATGACGCAGCGCCTCGAGCCCTCCGACCCGATGGCCAGCAGCGCCTGGGATTTCGATCACGAGCTGCCCGCGCACCTGGAGGACGCGATCGCGCGCATGCGGGCCTGCGAGCCCCTGTCCGAGGTTCTTGGCCCGCTGTTCGTCAAAGCCTTCTGCGCCGTCAAGGAGCTCGAGTACGCCACCTACAACCGCGTCATCAGCTCGTGGGAACGCGAACACCTGCTGCTGCTCGTATGAGCGAGTCGCCGTTCGCCGACTGCGGCCTGGACCCGGCCCGCCTGGAACGCTTCGCCGCCGCCGAACGCGCGCGCTTCGTGGCCGCGAATCCACGTTCGCAGGCCCTCGCGGCGCGCACCTCGCGGCACTGGCTGCTGGGCTCGCCGCTGCACTGGATGAACGACTGGTCGACGCCGTTCGCGCTGCACGTGGCGCATGCCGGAGGCGCGCACGTCACCGACGTCGACGGCCACGAACGCGTCGACTTCTGCCTGGGCGACACCGGGGCGATGTTCGGCCACGCCAACCCGGCGGTGGTCGACGCGGTGCGCGCCCAGGTGGCGCGCGGCTGCACCGCCATGCTGCCCACCGAGGACGCCGCCTGGGTGGGCGAAGAGCTGGCGCGCCGCTTCGGCCTGCCGCTCTGGCAGAGCGCGATGACCGCCAGCGACGCCAACCGCTTCCTGCTGCGCTGGGTGCGCGCCGCCACGGGCCGCACGCGGCTGGTCGTGTTCAACGGCTGCTATCACGGCACCGTCGACGACGTGTTCGTCGACCTGGTCGGCGGCCGCCCGCGGGTGCGCGACAGCCTGCTGGGCCAGGTGCACGACCTGACCCGGCACACCACGGTGGTCGAGTTCAATGACCTGCCCGCGCTGGAGGCCGCGCTGGCCGGCGGCGACGTGGCCTGCGTGCTGGCCGAACCGGTGATGACCAACGTCGGCATGGTGTTGCCCGACCCCGGCTTCTGGGCGCAGGCGCAGGCGCTGATCCGGGCGCACGGCGCGCTGCTGGTGTTCGACGAGACGCACACGCTCAGCAGCGGCGTGGGCGGCTACGCCCGCGAGCACGGGCTCGCGCCCGACGCGCTGGTGCTGGGCAAGCCGATCGGCGGCGGCGTGCCGTGCGCCGTCTACGGCTTCAGCGCCGCGCTGGCCGAACGTGCGGCGGCGTCCAAGCGCGCCGCGCCCCCCGGGCACTCCGGCATCGGCACCACGCTCACCGCCAACATGCTCGCGATGGCCGCGCTGCGCGCCACGCTGGCCGAGGTGGCCACGCCCGCCGCGCACGAACGCATGACCGCCACCTGCACGCGCGTGGCCGACGGCCTGCGCGCGGCGATCGCGCGCCATGGCCTGGCGTGGTGCGTGACGCAGGTGGGTGCGCGCTGCGAGTTCCAGTTCGGCCCGCGCCCGCCGCGCAACGGCAGCGAGGCCGAGGCGCTCGGGCGGCCGGCGCTCGAACACCTGGTGCATCTGGCGCTGCTCAATCGCGGCGTCATGATCACACCGTTCCACAACATGCTGCTGGCCAGCCCGGTGACGAGCGACGACGACGTCGCGCGCCTGCTGGCCGCATTCGACGACGTGCTCGCGGAGCTGCGCGAGTGACGCACGAGCAGCAGACCTACGAGCGCCTGCGCCAGTGGCTTACGGTGGGCCGCTTCGTGCCCGGCGAGCGGCTGAAGCTGCGCGACGTCGCCGCCGAACTCGGCGTGGGCGTGATGCCGGTGCGCGCGGCGCTGCAGCGGCTCGCGGCCGAAGGCGCACTCAGCTACAGCCCGCACCGCGGCGTGGCGGTACCGCGGCTGTCGCCCGCCGAATTCGACGACGTGCTGCAGACTCGCCTGCTGCTGGAAGGCGAGGCCGCCGAGCGCGGCGCGCTGCGGCTGTCCGCCACCGACCTGCGCACGCTGCACGCAGACGTGCGCCGCATGGACGCGGCGCTGCGGCGCCTCGACGCCAAGGCCTACCTGGCCGTCAACGAGGACTTCCACGTGCGGCTGTACCGCGCCGCCGGCTCGCCGCTGCTGATGGCGCTGATCGAGACGGTGTGGCTGCGCATCGGTCCGCTGTCCAACCAGCTGTTCGACGACGCCGCCGCCGCGCCGGTGCTCAACGACGCGCACGCCGACCTGCTGCGCGCGCTCGACGCCGGCGACAGCGCCGCCGCGCGTCGCGCGATCGAGCGCGACCTGTTCGTCGCGGGCCAGTTCCTGCGCAAGCGCTGCGCCGAGACGGCCGCCCGGTCCTGAGGGCATCGCGCCGACGGTTCACCCCGTCCGGCCGCGGCCTGCGTTCAATCGCCAGGAAGGCCGCGCTCCGCGGCCGCCGCAACCTGGAGCCTCGATGACCTCCCCTGTTCCCCTGCGCGCGGGCGCTGCCGCGCTGCTCGCCCTCTCCGTCCTGCCGGCCGCGGCCCAGGAGACCACGCGCATCGTCGCCGCGACGCTCTATCCGGACAGCGCCGGCGTCGAGCGCGAGCTCAAGGTGCCTGGCGGAACGCGCCACATCACGATTGCGTGCGTGCCCGCGGCGGTCGACGTGAGCACGCTGCAGGTCGACGGCGACGCCGAGGCACGCCTGGGCGACGTGCGCGCCACCGAGCTGCCGGAGTCGCGCGTCGAGGAATGCGCGCCGCCGGTGGCGATGGCTCGCCGCACCGCGCTGGCACAGCAGCGCGCGACGCTCGAATCGCAGCGCGACGCCAACGAGCTTGCCTTCACCTTCCTGCGCAACTGGGGCGCGGGCGCGGGTGCGTCCGAGCCCGCGAGCGCGCCCACGCGCGGCGCCTCACCCGCGGGCGTCGCGCGCCCCGGCGCGACCGCGGCCGAACTGCGCCGCAGCGCGTTCGAGCTGCTCAGCGACCAGGCCCGCATCAAGCGCGACCTGGCGACGCTGGCGCTCGAGGAGACGCGCGTGGCCGACGAGCAGCCGGCCGCCAGGGGCAAGAGCGGCTGGCGCACCGTGCGCTTCGACGTCTGGTCGCCCGCCGCCGCCACCCTGCGGGTACGCTACAGCGTCGCGGGCACCTACTGGCGCCCCACCTACCGCGCCTCGCTGGACGTTGCGCGCAACGCGCTGCGCATCGACCGCCAGGCCGAGATCGTGCAGGCCAGCGGGGAGGACTGGGGCGACGTGCGCGTGAAGCTGTCCACGCGCCAGTCGCGGCGCCGGGCCGAGGCGGAGACGCCGACGACCTGGTGGTTGGACCTGCTGCAGGCCGTGGCCAGCATGGCCGGCTACAGCAGCGTGCAGCAGGCGCCGGCGGCGCCGATGATGGAGTCGGACAAACGCGTCCGCGCTTCGGGCGCGCTGGCCCGCGCCGACGTGGCGCCACCACCCTGGACCATGGAGACGACCGAGGGCGACGCCGCCACCGAGTTCACGATCGCCCAGGCGGTCACGCTGCCGTCCGACGGCGAGGCGCACACGCTGCCCATCGCCAGCCAGTCGCTGCCCGTCACGCTGAAGCGCCGCACCACGCCACGCACCAACCACGCGGTCTACCTGCTGGCGACCGCCGTGCGGCCCGCCGGCGTGTGGCCGGCCGGCCCGTTGCAGTCCTGGCAGGACGGTAACCTGGTGGGGCGCACCGCCTGGCGTCCGGCCGACGGCGAGAGGTTCGAGATCGCGATGGGGCAGGACGACCTGATGCGGGTCGACGTCGAGACCCCCGGCACGTTCACGCAGGCGCGCGGCGTGTTCGGCGGCAGCGTCGAGCGCACGTCCAGCGCGACCTACGCCATCGTCAGCCGCCATCCCGCCGCGGTCACCGTGGAGATGCTGGACGCGGCGCCAGTGTCGCGCAACGAGGCGATCACGGTCACCCACAAGTACGACCCCGCGCCCACCGCCACCGACTGGAACAAGGTCACCGGCGTCGCCGCCTGGACGCTGAGCATCCCGGCGCAAGGCACGAGTCGCGTGACCATCTCGCACACGGTGACCGCGCCCAAGGGGGCGGTGGTGGCGAACTTGCCGTGAGCGAAGGGGTCGGGGTCAGGCGCGGCCTCACGCCGCTGCGCGGCGCAAGGGTGCGCCAGACCCCTCGGCTCTTCTACAGGAACCCGATCGACAACCACGGCACCGCCGCGATGATGATGATGCCGACCAGCAGCGCGAGCATGTAGCGGATCATCGGCCGGATGCCGTGGTCGGGGCTCACGCGGGCGATCGCGCAGGCCGCGTAGTAGCCCACGCCCAGGGGCGGCGCGAACAGGCCCAGGCCCATCGCCAGCGTGGCGACCATCGCGTAGTGGACGTCGTGGATGCCCAACTGGCGCGCGATCGGGAACAGGAGCGGCCCGAACAGCACCATCGCCGGGATGCCCTCGAGCACCGAGCCGAGGACCACGAACGCGACGATGGAGACGGCCAGGAACATCGGCGCGCCGCCCGGCAGGCTGCCCATCGTGCTGGCGAGCCAGGCCGAGAAGCCCGACTGCGTCAGGCCCCAGGCCATCGCGGTGGCGGTGCCGATGATCAGCAGGATCGCGCCCGACAACGCCGCGGTGCCCACCAGCATCTTGCCGAGGTTGGCCCACTTCATCTGCCGGTAGATCAGCGCGCCCACGAGCAGCGCGTAGACGATGCCGATGGTCGACACCTCGGTGGCGGTGGCCACGCCCTCGACCACGGCGGCGCGGATCAGGAACGGCAGCGCCAGCGCGGGGAACGCGATCGCGAACAGCTTCAGGTTCTGGCGCCACGGCGTGCGCGCCACCTGGCTCAGGTTCTCGCCACGGCTGCGCCAGCCGACGACCGAGCACAGGACCAGGCCCAGCACGAGTGCCGGCAGCAGGCCACCGGTGAACAGCGCGGCGATCGACACGCCGGTGACCGAGCCGATGGTGATCAGCACGAGGCTGGGCGGCACCGTCTCGGTCTGCGCGCCGGTGGCGGCCAGCAGCGCGACGAGCTCGCCCTCGTCCGCGCCGCGCGCCTTCATCTCGGGAAACAACGCCGGCGCCACGGCGGCCATGTCGGCGGCCTTCGCGCCGGAGATGCCCGACACCAGGTACATCGCGCCGACCAGCACATACTGCAACCCGCCGCGCACATGGCCCAGCAGGCCGGCCAGGAACGCGACCATCGCGCGCGCCATGCCGGTGGCCTCCAGCAACTGGCCCAGGAACACGAACAACGGCACCGCCAGCAGGATCAGGTGCGACATGCCCTCGTCCATGCGGCCGACGATCACCGGCATCGGCGTGCCGGTACCCAGTGCGAGATACCCGAAGGTGCCGAGGCCGAACGCGAACGCGATCGGGATGCCGGCCAGCACGCTGCCGGCGGCGATGCCGACGAAGAAGATCAGCAGGTTCAGGCGTCCGAGATCCTCGAACGCGGCGCGGCCGAACCAGAACGCTGCGCACAGGCCGCCCACCAGCACGAGCGCCGTGGCGATGTGCCGGGCGCTGGCCTCGCGCAGCAGGCGCAGGATCGCGAACGCGCCCATCAGCGCGATGCCGATCGGCATCGCGATGCCGCGCCACAGGTTGGAGATCTCGAGCGCCGGCGTGGTCATGTCGGCATCGTCCGCGGCGTGCTGCCACGCGGGTCGCAGCACCATCACCAGGAACGCGAGGCAGGCGCAGGTGGCCACGGCCTCCATCAGGGCGCGGCCGCTCGGGCTGAGCCGCGCGACCACGGCCGTCATGCGCATGTGCTCGCCGCGCCGCAGCGCGACGACCGAGCCGAACATGGCCAGCCAGAGGAACAGGATGGAGGCGAGTTCGTCCGACCAGACGAGCGGGCTGTGCAGCGCGAAGCGCGCCACGACGCCCGCGAGCAGCACGACGATGTCGGCCACCACCAGCAAGGCCGCCGGCACCTCCACCAGCCAGCCGAGCGCCGACTCGATGCGCGCGAGCCAGCCGCGCGGCGCCGTGGTCCGCGTGACGATCGGGCCGTTGGCGGCCTCGGGCAACGCGTGCCCGAAGGCGTCGTGCTTGGCGAGCGGCAGCTCGTCGAGTCGAACGGGTTTCATGCCGACAGCTTGCCGACGCTGCGTTCAAGAACCGCCCAGCCCTCGTCGCCGAACTTCGTCTTCCAGTCGCTGTAGAAGTTGGCCTTGCGCAGGTGGTCGCGGAACAGGGTGGCGTTGGTGGCGTTGAACACCATGCCCTTGGCTGCCAGGTCCTTCTGCAGGCTGGCGTTCAGCTCGGCGACGTCGGCGCGCTCCTTCATGCCGGCTGCGTTGATGTTCTTCGCGACGATGGCCTGGAGGTCGGGCGGCAGCTTGTCCCAGGCCTTCTTGTTGGCGAGGAACCAGAAGCCGTCCCACATGTGGTTGGTGAGCGAGCAATACTTCTGCACTTCGTAGAGCTTGGCCGTGGAGATGATGGCCAGCGGGTTCTCCTGGCCCTCGACCACCTTGGTCTGCAGCGACGAGTAGACCTCGGCGAAGTTGATCGAGGCCGGGGCGGCGTCGAAGGCCTTGAACATCGACGTCCACAGCGGCGACACCGGCACGCGGATCTTGAAGCCCTTGAAGTCTTCCGGCGTGTTGATGGGCTTGTTCGACGCGGTGGTCTGGCGGAAGCCGTTGTCCCAGATCTTGTCCATCGCGACCAGGTCCTTCTTCAGGATCTGCGCGCGGATCCACGCGCCCAGCTCGCCGTCCATCGCCTTCCACACCGTGTCGTAGTTGGGGAACGCGAAGCCGACGCCGCTGATCTGCGACGCGGGCACCAGCTGGCCCAGGATCAGGCCCGACAGCGTGAAGAACTCGATGCCGCCCGAGCGCAGCTGGCTCAGCATGTCGTTGTCGGCGCCCAGCTGGTTGTTCGGATAGATCTGGATGTCGACGCGGCCCTTGGTCTCGGCGCGGATCGCGTCGGCCATCTCCTTGGCGCGCTGGTTCATCGGATGCGTGAGCGGCAGGTTGTTCGCGTACTTGTACGTGAACTCGGCCTTCTGCGCGAACGCGCCGAGGCTGGGCAGCGCGAGGGTGCTGGCGGCACCGGCGAGGATCTGGCGGCGGGATATCTGCATGTCGTTGTCTCCGTTGTTGTCGATGATCTTTGTCGTCTCGCCACACCCTCCTGGGGCGCGCGCGAATCGGTTGTGCCGATGATTGTGAGCGCTCAGGCAGGCGAGGATTCCCTCGTCTTCCCCAAGTCTGTGGATTCCCACAATTGCCCGCGTGCGAAGAGTTGTTCGCGGATGTCTTTCTTGGTCACCTTGCCGTAACCCGATTTCGGCAGCGCGTCCCAGAAGAAGATGTGGCGCGGCCAGCGATAGCGCGCGCAGCGGCCCTCGAGGTGCGCCAGCAGCGCGGCGCCGTCGCAGTCGACGCCTGCGCGCACGACCACCACCGCCACGCCGACCTCGCCCCATTTCTCGTCGGGAATGCCCAGCACCGCCACCTCGGCGACGCCGGGGTGCGTCAGCAGCACCTCCTCGACCTCGCGCGGATAGACGTTGGAGCCGCCCGAGATGTACATGTCGGACTCGCGGCCGGTGATGTACAGCAGGCCGCGCGCGTCGACGCGTCCGAGGTCGCCGGTGTGGAACCAGCCGCCGCGCAAGGCCCTCGCCGTGGCCTCGGCGTCGTCGTGATAGCCCGCGAACACGCCCGGCCCGCGGCAGCAGATCTCGCCGACCTCGCCGACGGCCACGCGGCGCATGTCCGCGTCGAGAATCGCCACCTCCATGCCGGTGCGCGGCCGGCCGCACGAGCCGACGTTGGCATTCGGCGCGGTGTCGTCGTCCGAGTGCATCGACGGCGTCAGCACGGTGATGCAGCCCGTCACCTCGCCGAGCCCGAAGTACTGCACCAGCACCGGGCCCAGCGTGCGCAGCGCGCGTTGCTGGTCGGCGCGGTACATCGGCGCCCCGGCATAGACCACATAGCGCAGCGACGAGTGGTCGTGCTCGCCGACGGCGGGATGCTCGACCAGCATCTTGACGATGGTGGGCACCGTGAACAGATTGCTGACGCGGTGGCGCTGCACCAGTTGCCAGAACACCGCCGGGTCGAGCTTGTCGCTGGGCAGCAGCACCGTGGCCGCGCCGCGCGCCACGTTCAGCAACGCGTGGATGCCGGCGCCGTGCGACAACGGGGCGACGGCGATCGACACGTCGTTCTCGGTGGTGCCCGGGATCAGGTCGGCCAGGTGGTTGGTGACGATGAAGGCCATCTGGCCATGCGTCAGCATGCCGGCCTTCGGCCGCCCCGTCGTGCCCGACGTGTAGAAGAACCACAGCGGGTCGTCGGCGTCGACCGGGGCCTCGGACGGCTCCGCGCCGAGGTGCGCAGCGACCAGCGCCTCCCAGTTCAGCTCGCCGGCCTTGCCCCCGCCCATCGGGATGACCAGGCGCAGCGCGGGCGACGCCTCGCGCACCGCGGCGACGTGGGCCTCGAAGCCCGCGTCCACCAGCATCGCCACCGCGCCGCTGGACGCACCGAGAGCCGCGACCTCGGGCGGGGTCAGGCGAAAGTTCACCGGCACCCACACGGCGCCGAGCCTGAACGCGACCCAGCAGCTTTCGAACATCGCCAGCGTGTTGCGCGACTGGACGAGCAAGCGGTCGCCCTTGCGGATGCCGAGGGAGCGCAGCGCGGCCACCATCGCGTCGACGCGGCGGTCGATCTCGCCCCACGTCCACTGCTGTTCGCCCTGGATCAGGCCGGCGCGCTCGGGATGCAGGGCGGCGGTCTGCCGCAGCAACTGCGACAGATTGCAGACCTGGGCGCCGTGGGTCACGCCGCCTCCAGGATACTGAGATAGTTGGCAACGGCCGCACCACCCATGTTGAACACGGCACCGAGTCCGGCGCGCGGCAACTGCATGTCGCCGGCGGTCCCGGTGAGCTGCATCGCCGCCATCACGTGCTGCGACACGCCGGTCGCGCCGATCGGATGGCCGCGCGACTTCAGGCCGCCGGAGGGATTGACCGGCAACCTGCCGTCGCGCCGCGTGTCGCCGTCGAGGATCGCGCGTGCGCCCTGGCCGTGGCCACGCAGGCCCATCGCCTCGTATTCCAGCAGTTCGGCGATCGTGAAGCAGTCGTGCGTCTCCACGAAGTGCAGGTCGGACAGCGTGACGCCGGCCGCGTCCATGCCGCGCTGCCAGGCGAGCGCGGCGCCTTCGAACTTCGTCGGGTCGCGGCGCGACAGCGGCAGGTACTCGTTGACCTGCGTGCGCGAGCGCCAGCGCACCGGCTGGAAGACGGCGCCGGCCACCGGATCGAGCGAGATCACGAGCGCCGCGGCGCCGTCCGACACCAGCGAGCAATCGGAACGCTTGAGCGGACCGGCGACGAACGGGTTCTTGTCGGAGACGTTGCGGCAGAAGTCGTAGCCGAGGTCGCGCCGCATGTGCGCGAGCGGGTTGCGCACGCCGTTCTCATGGTTCTTGGCGGAGATCATCGCGAGCGCGTCGGACTGGTCGCCGAAGCGCTCGAAGTACACGCCCGCGATGTCGCCGAACACGCCGGCGAAGCCGCCCGGGGTATCGGCCTCCTCCTTCACGTACGAGCACTTCAGCAGCGTCTCGCCGATCTGCTGGCTGGGCAGCGTGTTCATCTTCTCCATGCCGATCACCAGGGCGTGCTTGACGCGGCCCGAGCCGACGGCGTCGAGCGCGGCCCAGATCGCGGCCGAGCCGGTGGCACAGGCGTTCTCGACGCGCACCGCGGGCACATGGCGGAACTCGGGAATGGCGACGGCCACCAGCGAGCCGCTGAAGTCCTGCTGCACGAAGCCGCCGTTGAAGTGCCCGACGAAGATGCCGTCGATGTCGGCCAGTTGCAGCCCGGCGCTGGCCACGGCCGGCAGCGCGGCGTCGCGGATCAGCTGTTCCATGTCGATGGCGTCGAGCTTGCCGAAGGGCGTGTGGCCCCAGCCGATGATGTGTGCGTTGTTCATGTGCGAGCCTTGGTTGGCGTGAAGTCGGGGCGGATCGTGCGGCGATCAAAGGTTCATTCCGTGAACCGGTCGCGAGGGCAACCACCCGTTCGGTGACTTGATTCTGCGCAGCTTCTCCTGACAGCGACTCACATGCGGTAGCGCGGCCATGCAGAAACTGGTTCACATCATGGATCGCAGTGTTCGGGATTTCACGCAGCGTGTGGGGCTCTTGCCGGGCGCTTGCAGCACTCGTCGCTTCGCGCGGGACGCTCGCCAGCGTCCGCTTTGGGGAGGTCCTTCGGTCACAATGCTCGACCATTCGCAATGCGGGCAATCGGATGACCATCAGGCATTTGCTTTTCGGCGCAGCCCTGCTGTTCGCAGGCACCGTGCTCGCCGCCGGCGTCGACCCCATGACCGCTGAAATCGACGCGAGCGACGCAATCCGCTTCGCGAAACTCATGAAGGACGGAGCGGTGCCCACTGCCGACGTCTTGCAGCGCGACTATCTGGATGGCGCCGGTCACGGGGTGGAGGTCTTCACACCGTTGCGCATCGTCAGCGCGCAACACCTGGCGCAAGCGGTGGCAGCCCATCCCGAGAGCTACCGCTACGCGATACGAGAATGCCTCCCCAGGTTGCCGAGCCTGCAAGGTGACCTGCGGGCGATCTATCTTGCGTATGCCGGCCTTCTTCCCGAGAAACCGCTGCCGGCGATCGAGATCGTTTTCGGTGCTCGCAATTCAGGCGGAACGGCCGACGCCAAGGCGCAGGTACTGGGCCTGGAAGTGACCTGCCCGCCGGGCGCCACGTTCGAACAGTTCCGCACGACCATGCGCGGCTTCTTCGCACACGAAACGGCGCATACCTGGCAAGGTGACGAGACGCCCAAAGCGCTGGCCGACCCTCTATTGAGTCAATCTCTGAGGGAGGGCGTCGCTGACTACCTGGCGAGTCTGGCGACCGGCGAAGTGCCGCATCTGGACCGCGATGCCTGGGCCCGCCAGCGGGAATCCTGGCTCTGGCAAGAGTTTCAGCGGGATCGCCAATTCATGCTCTCGGACAGCGACAGCCTGAGAGACCCGCTGGCCAGCCCTCGCTTCAAGCGATGGTTTGCAAACTGCGGCTCTGCTCCCGAAGGGTGGCCTTGCGAAGCCGGCTACTGGGTAGGCATGCGTATCGCCGAAGGCTACGTCGCGCACGCCTCCGACAAACGCGCTGCCATTCGCGAACTGCTTGAACTGCAAGATCCCGCGGCGATCCTGAAGGGAAGTGCCTACGGCGGCCAGGCATCCGGCTCACGCTTGACTCGTGCGATGCCCGCCGAAGGTCGCAGGTCTGCCACGAGTGGCCTGTCACCAATGTCGGCGTTCATGCTCCACGACTTGGAATTCAAGCGGGCTGAACCACGGCCCTCCGCGCAAACCAGATTCTTGTCCCCTTGAAATGCACAGCTGGCTAGCCAAAGCAGGACTTGTGTCAGCGGCGCTGTCCTTGGCCCTCTTGTCTTCAGAGATTGAACGCACTGGGCCTGAGCTTGCTCGTTACGGCAACTTGTGCGGACCATCATTTGGTGACCCTTGCCTGAGGCCGGTGCTGAAGGGAGGGTTTCCCTTCGCGTATTTGTTCGACGCGCCGGGTGTATCGGTGGAGGGCAAACTCTCGTTCGGGGAGGACGTCTTGCGACCTGCCCCTCTTGTCATCGACGTCGGCGTGTACTTCGCGGTCATCTTGCTCGTTGCCCGTGCCGTCGCGCGCTGGCGGACTAGCAGGCTTGGTGCTGCTTCTGCCGACGCCTAGCAGCGGTTCGCCGACGTCGGCCTTGACGGTGTCTTCTGGGTACGCAAATGTCTCCGGTGTCAGGTCTTGCACGGTGCGAGGTCCAGCATGCAAGACGGGGCCCTATGAAAACGGCGTCGCCGTGTTTCCCTGCGGCGCCTTTGTCAGACGCTTCGCGTCTGACGTGCCGGGGGCGTGATCGCTTGCGGACATGCCGCCCAGGAACGCCCGGCGCCACGCGCCGGGCCAAGCGCCGCAGGCAAAACGCTAGCCACCCAACCTCGGCAAGTACTCGACGAACGCCTGCACCAACGTCGACTCATCCGCCCTGCGCCACGCCGCCCCTGTCTCGACCAGGGTCCGCTCGCCCCTTATCGGCCGATAGACCACCCCCTCGCGGTGCAGCGCCTTCACCGACGCCGGCACCAGCGCCACGCCGATGCCGCCCGACACGAGGCTCACGATCGTGTGCATCTGGCGCGCCGGGAACAGGTCGGGACTGAAGCCGTGGCGCATGCAGGTGGCCACCATCGCGTCGAAGATCATCGGGCCGTAGTGGCGCTCGAAGCCGAGGAAGCGCTCGTGCGCGAGCTTCTCGAGTGCGACCTGCGACGACTTCGCCTGCGGGTGGTTCTCGGGCAGCGCGATCACCAGGGTCTCGCGCTGCGTGGGCCGGTACGCCAGCGTCGGCGACATGCCCGGCGAGGCGAAGATCAGCCCGATGTCGAGCGCACCGATCTCCAGCTCGGCCAGCATCTGGTCGGTGGTGGACTCGTGGAGCGCCAGCTTCACCTTCGGGTAGTCCGCCATGAAGCGGCGCAGCGCCGCGGGCAGGAACGAATAGGCCGCCAGGCTGATGAAGCCGATCGACAGCGCGCCCGACTGCCCTTGCGCCGAGTCGTGCGCGCGACGCTTGAGCAGCTCGGCGCGTGCCAGCACGGCGCGTGCGTCGTGCAAGGCCTCCTCGCCCTCGCGCGTGAGCGCGATGCGGCGCGAACTGCGTTGGAACAGCGTGACGCCCAGCTCGATCTCGAGCTCCTTGATCGCCAGGCTCACCGGCGGCTGCGACAGGTTCAGGCGCGTGGCGGCGCGGCCGAAGTGGAGTTCCTCGGCCACGGCCACCAGGCAACGGAGATGACGCATTTCCATCGATCTGTATTTTGGATCAATCGATACGAATTGCAAACTTCCTTGAATCGAATCGTTTTCCTAGACTGCTCCACATACCGAACCGCCCCGACCCGGGCGCCCCTTGGAAATCGACGCGCCACGAGCGTGCTGGAGACACGATGTCAGACTTCACCACGGCACCCGCCCTGCCCCGCGCACGCACGCTGGTGCACCCAGGCCCCGTCGGCCCGATCCGGATCGAGCACCGACATGCGAACCAGGCGCGCCATTTCCGGCTCGGCATGGCGCCAGGAAAGACGATGGAGGACGCCATCATCCAGCCGCTGCTGGCGCTGGGCGTGCAGTCCGCATCGATGACCTTGCTGGGTGGCAAGCTGGAGCGATTGCTGTACTGCGTGGCGCCGCCCGATCCAACCGGCGAGCGCGTCGCCAACTACACGCGACCCATCGATGCCGGCGCGGCCACGCTGATCTTCGGCAACGCCACGTTCGGCAGGTCGGCGCGCGGCGAACCGGTCGTCCACTGCCACGCGACGTTCGTGTGCGCGGACGGGCAGGTGCGCGGCGGCCACGTCGTGGTCGACCGCAGCGTGGTGGCCGGCGCGCCGCTGCCGGTACTGGTCACGACGCTGGACGGCATCGAGCTGCGCATCACGCAGGACGAAGAAACCCACATGCCGCTGATGCGCCCGTTCGCCGCGGCTCCGATGTGGGAGGAGACAAGCCGTGCAATCTGACGTTCGACTGGTGGAGGCGGGTGCGATGGGCCGCGTGGCGTACGCGCGCGTCGCGCCCAACGAGGACCTGGTGCTGAGCATCGAGAAGCTGTGCGTCGCCGAGGGCTTTCGCCACGCATTCGTGCGCGGTGCGCTCGGCAGCCTCGTCGATGCCTGCTTCCTGGCCCCCGACGGCGGCACGCGGCAGGTGCGCGGGCCGGCCGTGGAGATCGTGAGCCTGGCCGGCGAGGTGCGCACGCAGACGGACGGATCGCTGCGCGCGGCGATCACCGGCATCGTGGCCGACACCGAAGGCCATGTGCATGGCGGCCCGTTCGTCGCCGGCGCGAATCCCGTGTGCGTCACGTTCGAGGTCACGCTCGAAGAGTGGCTGCCCGCGGCTGCCTGACCCCTTTCGACATCGACGCGGCAGCGCTTGCGCCAGACCGCGCCATCCCACTGGAGACATCCTTGAATACGCCCACCGCCCTCACTGCAGATTCCCCCGTCGCCATCGTCACCGGAGGCGCGCGCGGGATCGGCCTGGCCATCGGCCAATGGTTTCTCGATCGAGGCCACCGCATCGCGTTGCTGGACATCGACCAGCCGACGCTGGAGCGCAGCGTCGCCGCGTTCGACCGACCCGACGCCGTGCTGGCGGTGCATGCCGATGTGCGCAGCCCCGAGCAGGTTGCCGCTGCCGTCGCGCAAGTCGTGGCGAGATTCGGCCGCATCGACAAGCTGGTGAACAACGCCGGCATCGCCGTGTTCAAGCCGGTGATGCAGACCAGCTACGCCGAGTTCCGCGACGTGCTGAACACGAACCTCGACGGCGCCTTCCTGTGCACGCAGGCCTGCGTGCCGGAGATGATCAAGGCCGGCGGCGGCGCCATCGTCAACATCGCGTCGATCTCGGGCCTGCGCGCGAGCACGCTGCGCGTGGCCTACGGCACCAGCAAAGCGGCGTTGCTGCACCTGACCAAGCAGCTCGCGGTGGAGCTGGGCGACGTGGGCATCCGCGTCAACGCGATCTGCCCGGGTCCGGTCGAGACCGAAATGGCCAAGCTGGTGCACAGCGTGGCGATCCGCTCCGATTACCAGGACGCGATCCCCCTGGGCCGCTACGGCACGCCGGAGGAGATGGCCAACACCGTCGGCTTCCTGTGCAGCAGCGACGCCAGCTTCATCAATGGGCAGTTCCTGGCCGTCGACGGCGGTTTCGACGCCGCGGGCGTGGGCCTGCCGACGCTGCGCCGCAACGCCGCGGCGGCTGGCGCGAAATGAGTTCGCAGCCCGCGCTGACGCTGGTCGTGCCGCGGACGGCCGGGCCGGCTGCCGCCGGCGTCGATGGCCAGGGCGCGTCCGTCCCGCCCGCGCACGAGCCGGAGCGCGCTGAGACCGCCGGCGCGCAAACGCTGCGGCGCGGCCTGGCCGTGCTGCGACTCCTCACGCGCGTGGGGCCGGGCGGCCTGCGCATGGGCGAGATCGGCCATCGCCTGGGACTCAACAAGACCACCGCGATCCGCCTGACGCGCACGCTGGTCGACGAGGGCTTCGTGCTGCACGACCGCGCCGCGGGCCGCTACCGGCTCGGGCCCGAGGCCTTCGCCGTCGGACTCGCGGCCGAACCCAGCTACGAGCTGCAACGCCAGGCCGCGACGACGCTGCGCGCGCTGGCGTCGGAATCGGGCGACACGGTGTTCTTCACGGTGCTGCACGGCCACGAGAGCATCTGCCTGTCGCGCGACGAAGGCGACTTCCCGATCCGCAACCAGTTGATCAAGCCGGGCGACCGCTGGCCGCTGGGCGTGGGCGCCGGCAGCTGCGCGATCCTGGCCGCGCTGCCCGACGACACCGTCGCCGACGTGCTGGCTCGCAATGCCGCGCTGCGCGCCGAGAAATTTCCCCGCTGCACGGATGCCAGCGTGCTCGCGCTCGTGCGCGACACGCGCGACCGTGGCTACTGTCTGCAGCCGGGCATGGTGTTCGAGGAGAGCTGGGCGATCGGGGTGGTGGTCTACGACGCCAACGAGGCCCCGGTCGCCTCCATCAGCATCGCCGCGCTGCGCTCGCGGCTGGGCCCCGCGCGCAGCGCGATGCTGGGCAACCGGTTGATGCAGGCGAGCAAGGAGCTGACGGCGCAGCTGCGGGGCTGACCTCGATCGCGAGCCATGCCGGCGTGTCGCTGTCGACCACAAGGCGGCACCATCTTGCTGCGCCGCCAGGCGCGCCGAACGATACTTTTCACGCAACTCGACCGTCGGCTACGCCTGGTCACTGCCCGGCCGTCGCCGTCGCTTAAAGTCAGCGTCTTGTCTGCTTTGCCGCCGCGGCGGCCTGCACCGTGCTCAAGAAGCCTTCCCGGGAACAATGGATCACCGTCGCGTGGGTGAGCGGCTTCGTCGCCGCCGCGTTCCTCGTGGCGCTCATCGCCGCGATCGTCGTCGTCTCCCAACAGCTGCCCGAGTTGGACGAGATCACCCACTACCAGCCGCGCCAGCCGCTGGAGATCGTCACCCGCGAAGGCATCGAACTGGCGCAGTTCGGCCCCGAGCGGCGCCGGTTCATGCCGGTGGGCGAGTTTCCGGACGTCTTGAAGAACGCGCTGATCGCCACCGAGGACGCCGACTTCCGCAATCACAGCGGGGTCAGCGTCAAGGGCATCGTGCGGGCGGCCGTCTCCAACATGTTCCACCATCGGCGCCAGGGCGCATCGACGATCACGCAGCAGGTCGCGCGCAACTTCTTCCTGAGCCGCAAGCAGACCTTGTCGCGCAAGTTCGCCGAGGCGCTGCTGGCGCTGAAGATCGAGCGCGCGCTCTCGAAGGACCAGATCCTCGAGCTGTACATGAACCAGATCTACCTGGGCCAGCACGCCTACGGCTTCGAGGCGGCCTCGCTCACGTATTTCGGCAAGCCCTCCAGGCAGCTCACCGCGGCCGAGGCCGCGATGCTGGCCGGCCTGCCCAAGAACCCGGGCGGCGCCGACCCCACCGAGCATTTCGAGAAGGCCAGGACGCGCCAGCTGGTCGTGCTGCTTCGCATGCACGAGACCGGCGTGCTCGACGACGCGCAATACGAGGCGGCCAAGAAGCAGCCGCTGAAGATCACCGGCCACTGGGCGCCCCCGGTCAGCGCCGAATTCCTGGCCGAGATGGTGCGCCAGCAGGTGGTGCAGCGCTTCGGCGAGGCCGCGTACTCGCAGGGCCTGAAGGTCACCACGTCGCTCGTCTCCACCGACCAGGCCGCCGCGCAGGCGGCCGTGCGCAAGGGCGTGATCGACTTCGATCGCCGCCAGGCCTACCGCGGCCCCGAGGACAACGAGGACCTGCCCGACACCGACGCGGACATCGACACCGCGGCGGCCGGCGCACTGCATGACCACCCGGACGACGACGACTTGCGCGTGGCCGTGGTCACGCACGCGAGCCCCAAGGAAATCGTCGCGATCCTCGCCAGCGGCGAGACGCTGCACCTGACCGGCGACGCGCTGCGCGGCGTGCAGGTCGGCCTGAAGGCCAAGGCGGCCGAGGACATCGCCATCGAACGCGGCGCGATCATCCGCGTGATGCGCACCACGCCTGACCAGGGCTACAAGAGCGCATGGCGCGTGACGCAGTGGCCCGACGTGCAAGGCGCGCTGGTATCGCTCGACTCGGCCACCGGCCAGGTGCGCGCGCTGGTGGGCGGCTTCGACTTCTCGCACAGCCAGTTCAACCACGTGACGAGCGCCTGGCGCCAGCCCGGCTCCAGCTTCAAGCCCTTCATCTACTCGGCCGCGCTGGAGCACGGCATCCAGCCGGCCACGCAGATCATGGACGCGCCGATCAACATCGACGACTCCCTGACCGGCGGCCGGCACTGGGATCCCAAGGACGACGACGACCCGCTCATGGGCCCGATCTCGCTGCGCGCCGCGCTCGCCAAGTCGAAGAACCTGGTCAGCATCCGCGTCGTGCAGAACCTGGGAATCAACACCGTGCGCAACTGGGCCGCGCAATTCGGCTTCGCGCAGGACAAGCACCCTGACAACCTGACCATCTCCCTGGGCGCCGGCAGCGTCACGCCGATGCAGATGGCGCACGCCTACGCGGCGTTCGCCAACGGCGGCTACTCGGTGAACCCGCGCTTCATCGAGAAGATCACCGACGCCAAGGGCAAGGTGCTGTTCGAGGCGCCCAAGCTGCCCGACACGCCGACCGAGGACTCGCGCATCATCCCGGCGCGCAACGCCTTCGTCACCGCCAGCCTGCTCAACGAAGTGGCACGCACCGGCACCGGCGCCAAGGCACAGGCCACGCTCAAGCGCACCGACATCTACGGCAAGACGGGCACCACCAACGACGCCGTCGACACCTGGTTCGCCGGCTTCCAGCCGAAGATCACGACCGTCGTCTGGATGGGCCGCGACGACAACACCAGCCTGGGTGCGCGCGAATTCGGCGCGACGCTGGCGCTGCCGATCTGGATCGACTACATGCGCCAGGCCCTTCAGCGCGAGCCGGTGGCGATGCTGCAGGCGCCCGGCGGCGTGCAGGAGGTGCAAGGCGACTGGCTCTACGACGAGTTCGCCGGTGGCGGCTACATCTCGTACCTGGGCATGGAGCCCGGCAACCCGCCGTCGGTGCAGGTGGCCGGTTCACCGCGCGAGGCCACCGCCGAACCGGAAGGCAGCGCCGGCAAGGACTTGCAGCCGTCTGGCCCGAACGCCATCCTCTTGCAGCCGGTGCCGCCGCCGCCGCCGGGGCAGTCGCTGCCGATCCAGCGGATTCCGTCGAAGGCACCGGCCTCGGCGGTGCAGGATCCGTTCCAGCGCCTGGCGCCCGGGTTGCGCTAAGCGACGACAGCGCTTCACGAGCTCCTATCCGCCCCATGCCCGCCTTCTCGCCCGCCACCTTCCGGCACGTCGTGCGCGCCAGCGCCATCTATGACGTCCTGGCCACCGCGCCTTTCGCCACGCCGTGGACCTTCGCGTGGAACTGGCACCAGCTGTCCGACATCAACGTCCTTCTCGGGGGCAGCGCGCTGTCCGCCTTCGGCGTCTATCCGACGCTGATCGCCTGCCTGATGGGCAGCCTCGTGCTGGTCTGGTCCGCGCTGCGCATTTCCTCGCCCGAGGTTCGGCTCGGACGTTTCGATGGCGCCGCCCGCTTCCTGTTCTCCACCTGGATGGCCTGGGCCCTGTTCCTCACCCACCAGCCCCTGCTGTGGCTGTTCCTGATCCCGGAATTCGCCTGGGGCGTCGTCCAGTGGTGGCCGATCAAGGCGACTACGCCACCCGGCGCGCTCGCCTGAGCACCGACAAGCACGCGACTCAACCGGCCGGGGTCGTTTCCAGCGCCTTCACCAGCGCGTGAAGTGCCCGGTTCAACGGCGTGGCGATGCCCAGTCGCTCCCCTTCGCGAACGATGTAGCCATTCAGGTGGTCGATCTCCGTCGGCTTGCCGCGGCGCAGGTCCTGGCACGTGGACGACACCTGGGCCGGCATCGACGTGGCGATCCGCGCCACCGCGGCGAACACATCGCCGGGGATCGTGACCTCCAGCGCCCGGGCGACGGCCAGGCATTCGACGACGGCGTCGTGCACCGTCTGTGCGATGCCCGGCAGCGTCACCATGCGGCCGTAGGGCACGTCGGTGATCGCCGAGATCGCGTTGTAGCCGCAGTTGAGCAGCAGCTTGCCCCACAGCGCGCCGACGACGTTGTCGGACCTCTCCACCGGCACGCCCGCGCGGGCGAACAGCGCCACGACGTCGTCCGAACTCGCGCCGGGGGTCGCGCCCATGTCCGCCGGAATGACCAGTTCGCCGCGGCCCAGGTGGCGCACGTGGCCGGGCCCGCCCATCTCGCAGGCGACGTACACCACGGCGGGCGCCACCGGGCGCCCCAGCACCGCCTGCAGCCGCGGCGCGTTGTCGACGCCGTTCTGCAGGCTCAGCAAGCGTGCGTCGGCCGCCAGGTGCGGCGCGAGCTCGGCGCCGGTGGACTCGGTGTCGGTGGACTTGACGCACACCAGCACCAGCGTCGCGCCGGCCACGGCGGCGATGTCGGCGCTCGCGTCGACCGCGATGTGCTCGTCGAAGGTCGCGCTGCTCAGCCGCAGGCCCTCGCGCCGCATCGCCTCGACGTGCACCGGCCGCCCGATCAGCGTGACCGGCACCCCGGCGCGCGCCAGCATGCCGCCGTAGTAGCAGCCCACGGCGCCGGCACCGACGACGGCGACGCGGAGCGTCATGCGCCCTCGCGCAACGGCGGCGCGATCTGCTCGGCGTAGTCGTAGAGCGCCCCCAGGATCTCCTGGCCGCGCTCATCGGCTTCCTCGTTGAGCTGGTCGATGCGCTCGAAGAAGTCGGACAGCGTCGTCGAGCCGCCCGCGCCTTCGTGCAGCCGTGCGCTGCAGTGGTCGACCCAGCGCTCGTTCTCCTCCGCGCTGAGCGTGTCCGAGAAGTTGCGGGCCCGGTAGCGGAACAGGATCTCCTCGAGGCGCTTGTCGTCGAAGGCGACGCGCTGCCCGGCCAGTTGCTCGCCGCTCAGCTGGCGCAGTCGCTCCAGCTTGCGCCGATCCTCGTTGCCCACGAAGCCGCCGTACAGGTCTTCATCGACGTCGACCGGCGACGGGGACGGCGGCCGTGTGTAGACCTCGCGCCAGGCGCCCTGCATCAACCTGGCGATGTCGGGCGCGGCCAGCGCATGGCGAGACGCCAGGTCGACGTCGACCGGAAAGCGTCCCAGCACCTCCGCCGTGAGCGTCTTCAGGTTGCCGACGACGATAGGCGACTTGTTGGCGTGGATGCTCTTGATCGGCAGCCGCGTGACGCCCTCGGGCAGATCGGCCGTGCGCGTGAACATGCGCTGGCGCAGCGTCTCCGCGCTGAGGCCGGCGAGTTCCTGCGGGTCGTGCGCGAGATCCCACACCAGCAACTCGTTCTTGTTGGTCGGGTGCTGCGCCAGGGGGTAGACGATGGCCATGCTGCCCTGTTCCAGCCCGAACATGCCGGAGATGTGCAGGAAGGGCTTGTTCGCGCCGATCTCGGCCCACACGGCCTCCTTGCGGCGCAGCTTCAGGCAGAAGTCCCACAACCGCGGCTGGCGCGCCTTGATGAGGCGGGCCAGCGCAATGGTGGCGCGTACATCGGACATCGCATCGTGCGCCGCCTCGTGCGAGATGCCATTGGCCTTGGTGAGGTGCTCCAGCTTGAACGACGGCCGACCGTCCTCGTGCCGCGGCCACTCGATGCCCTCGGGGCGCAGCGCCCAGGTGGCGCGCACGAGATCGACCAGGTCCCAGCGCCCGCACTCGTTCTGCCACTCGCGCGCGTACGGGTCGATCAGGTTGCGCCAGAACAGGTGGCGCGTGACCTCGTCGTCGAAGCGGATCGTGTTGTAGCCCACGCCGATGGTGCCCGGCTGCGCCAGGGCGCCTTCGATCTCGGCCGCGAACGCATGCTCGGGCAGGCCTTGCTCGAGACAGGTCTGCGGCACGATGCCGGTGAGCAGGCACGACTCGGGATCGGGCAGCGAATCGGGCGACGGGCGGCAGTAGTGCATCACCGGCTGGCCGACCTCGTTCAGCTCCGCATCGGTGCGGATGCCGGCGAACTGCGCGGGCCGGTCGCGCCGCGGCACGCGGCCGAAGGTTTCGTAGTCGTGCCAGAAGAAGCTGAATGCGGTCATGGAGTGAAGATACCTTCTTGTGCTGGGCGGCGGCGTGCGCCGTTTCGGGCATTTTCGGTCTTCTCGTGCAGGTCGGCTGGCAGTGCGGCAAAGGCGGCGTCGAATCGGCTCGAAATCCGCGCCACTGCCCTACCGTCGGGACGCACGTAAACTCGCGCCGCCACAGCTTTCGAAAGTCCCGCCAATGTCTTTCCCCGCCCTTTCGCACCGCCTGCAAATCGGCCTCGCGCTCGCCGCCGGCCTCGTCTCGAGCGCCTTCGCGGTGGCCCCCGGCCAACCGGTCGCGCCCGTCCGCCCGGTGACGGACGACTACTTCGGCACGACGGTCGTCGACGACTACCGCTACATGGAGGACCTGGCCAACGCCGACGTCAAGGCCTGGATGAAGGGGCAGGCCGACTACACGCGCTCGCAACTCGACGTCCTGCCCGGTCGCAAGCCGCTGCTCGAGCGCGTCCACGCGCTCTTCAATACCGACCTGGTGCGCAGCGGGTTCGTGCGCCGGGGAAAACGCCTGTTCTACCAGGTGACCGAACCCGGCGCGCCCCTGCCGCGGCTCTACTACCGCGACGGCACCCAGGGCGAGGAACACCTGCTGGTGGACCCGGGTGCGCTGGGCAAGGGCACGACGACGCACTACGCGCTCGACTTCTTCATGCCGTCCTGGGACGGCAAGCGTCTCGCGTACGGCCTCTCGGCGGGCGGCTCGGAAAAGAGCGTGCTGCACGTGATGGACGTCCAGACGGGCGCCGTGCTGCCCGAGGCGATCGATCGCACCTCCGACAGCCAGGTCGCCTGGCGACCCGACAACCAGTCGTTCTTCTACCTGCGCTTTCCGAAGCCGGTGCCGGGCATGCCCGCCAACGAGACGATGTACAACGGGCGCAGCTACCTGCACACGCTGGGCGCGCACATCGACGGCGAAGGCGACGCGGTGGTGTTCGGCCGTGGCGTGTCGACGCGGCTGGAGGTGCCCGAGGGCCAGGGCACCTGGATCGTGACAGCCCCCGATTCCGGCTATGCGCTGGCCATCGCCAACCACAACATGGACGCGAACCCGTCCACGGTCTACGTCGCCCCGCTGGCCCAGGTCAAGGGCGCCGACACCCCGTGGAAGAAGGTCGCGGACGTCGGCGACGGCGTCACGCAGTTCCTGCTGCACGGCAAGACGCTGTACCTGCTGTCGCAGAAGGACGCGCCGCACTTCCGGCTGCTGTCGCTGCCCCTGGCGCGACCCGAGCTGGCGAAGGCGACGGTGTTGCTGCCCGAGGGCCCCGGCGTGCTGACCGACGTCGAGATCGCGCAGGACGGCCTCTACACGCGCGTGCGTGACGGCGTCGTCTCGCACCTGCATCGCGTCTCGTTCGACGGCAAGCAGAGCGTGCCGGTGCCCACGCCCTTCGAAGGCAACGTGAGCGCGCTCGTGACGGACGCACACAGCGCCGGCGCTCTCTACAGCATCCGCGGCTGGCTGCAGTCCACGCGCACGCTCGCCTGGGATCCGGCGCAGTCGCGCTCCGAGGACACGGGCCTGAACCCCGCCGCGTCCGTCGACACCTCGGCCTTCGTGGCCGAGGAGGTGTTCGCGACCGGCGACGACGGCACGCGCGTGCCGCTGTCCATCCTGCACCGCAAGGACATGGTGGCCGACGGCAGCCACCCGACGATCCTCAGCGGCTACGGTGCCTACGGCATCTCGCTGGAGCCCAACTTCACGCCCGCCAACCTGGCCTGGCTCGAACGCGGCGGCGTGCTGGCGATCGCGCACCTGCGCGGCGGCGGCGAGTACGGCGAGGGTTGGCACATGGCCGGCTTCAAGCAGACCAAGCTCAACACCGTGCTCGACTTCATCGGCTGCGGGCAGTACCTGATCGACCACCGCTACACCACCTCCGCCCGCCTCGCGGGGCTGGGCGGCAGCGCCGGCGGCATCACCGTGGGCGGCACGCTCACGCGCCGTCCCGAGCTCTTTGGCGTGATCCTGGACCTGGTGGGCCTGTCCGACACGCTGCGCTTCGAGACCGAGCCCAACGGGCCGCCCAACGTCGTCGAGATGGGTTCGACGAAGACGGAGGCCGGCTTCCACGGCCTCTACGCGATGAGTGCCTACGCGCACGTCCGCGACGGCACGCCC
>Ga0307516_10001756_pt1 | contig 29833 bp, 32 predicted proteins | sample 19_EM_MG_FD_203310 | JGI IMG/M metagenome (GOLD analysis project Ga0307516, IMG submission 203310) | Populus trichocarpa ectomycorrhiza microbial communities from riparian zone in the Pacific Northwest, United States - 19_EM | ecosystem: Host-associated > Plants > Roots > Unclassified | place... | reverse complement strand
CTCCCTTTCAAGCTGCTTGATCTTTGTTTTCAGCGATGAAATAACCGATCGGTCCACATCTGCACCCTTTATCTCCTTTTCCAGCTCAACAATCCGTTTTGACGCTTGCTCATGACTGCTATACCACCGGGAATATTCGTGGACAACAGCGTTGGCATTGACAGCAGTTACCATAGTCCCATCTTGTGGATCACGCGATATGTTGATGTTGCCAAACCAGGTAAGAAGCTCAGCCGGTATTGGCCAAATGGGGGGGGTTGCCGCTGCCATAATGCCGGCGCGTTCCACGAGGTTGTCCTAATCGCCCGAGTCGTCCTGTCGGCACCGTTGTCTGCGCGTTCCCCAACTTCGTCCGTTTCCTCAAGAAATCCGCGGGAAAGCACTCCGCTGGTCATCGTTGCTCATTCCACAGGCTTGTCCTTTCCGTGAATTCGCTGTTGTTCCGCCAGAACACCATCACGGACTCAGCGCTGTTGCTGGAGACAACCGTTTCCTCGAGAATTCCACACGAAACGCTCCACTCGGCGTCGTCGCTCGTTCCGCAAAGCGTTCGTTCGGCAAACTTGTCCGTTCTGCAAATTCGTCCGTTCCGCAAAAATTGCGTCCCGTGCTCATTTCGGAAATCGTCCGTTTCGTCAAGAAATCCACGGGAAAACGCTCCGCCCGGCATCGTTGCTCGTTCTGCAGGCACGTCCGTTTTGTGGATTTGCTCATTCCGCCAGAACACCGTCACGGCCTCAGCGCCGTTGCTCGATGCAAGCGTTTCCTTAAGAAATTCGCGTGAAAAGCACTCCGCTCGGTGTCGTCGCTCGTTCCGCAATGACTTTTGACTTGGCAATTCGCTCGAATTGCTCGTTTCCTCGAGAAACCCACGCACAAATGCTCTACTCGGCGTCGGTGCTCGTTCCGCAAATCGTCGGTTTCGTAAGAACTGCATCATGTGCCCGTTTTGCAACTCGCCCGAAATCCACGCGAAAACGCTCCGTTCGGCGTCGTCGCTCGTTCCGCAAAGCGTTCGTTCCGCAAATTTCTCTGTTATGCAAGAAAAGCGTCATGTGCTCGGCGTCGTTTCTCGTGTCGCGAATTTGCTCGAATAGCTCGTTCTTGACACTTGCTCGGCACCGTCGCTCGAATTGCCAATTTCTGGAAGAAATACACGTGAAAAGAGCTCCGCTCGGTGTCGTCGCTCATTCCGCAGGCTCATCCGTTCCACGGATTTGCTCGTTCTGCCAGAACACCGTCACGGCCTCAGCGCCATTGCGCGATGCAAGTGTTTCCTTAAGAAATCCACAGGAAAACGTTCCGACCGGCGTCGTTGCTCGTTCCGCAGGCTCGTCCGTTCCGCGGATTTGCTCGTTCCGCCAGAACACCGTAACGGCCTCAGCGCCGTTGCTCGATGCAAGCGTTTCCTTAAGAAATATGCATGAAAAGAGCTCCACTCGGCGTCGTCGCTCGTTCCTTTGTTTCCCTTACTTTTTCGTCAACTTGGTTCGACTATGCTCGTCACAGAGAGATGTAGATAAACGGGACCCGATATCGCTGGCCCCCACGCTTACCGCTCGCTCCTCAGGAGCTACTTTTGACGCGAGAGTCGTCGACTAGTTGCCTCGTTTCTCTCCCTCTCGTACAGGATCGGCTCTGTAGGACGAATCGCTGTCTTTGCTTCTCTCGCAGAATCGTCGTCGGTTACAGGTTCGGCGCTGTGGCACGAATCGCTGTCTTTGCTTCTCTCACAGAATTTGCTTGTGATACTTCCCTTCCGGTCCTCCTTCACTAGTCTCACGGGAAGAAAATTCGAGAATTCGTTGCTCGTTTCGCAGAATTCACTCGTAGTGGAAGTGTTGCTACCAGTTGAGGGGGATCGAGAAGCATGTCCATTCGAAGGAGCGGGGGCAGCAGCGGATCCTTATAGGAAGGATCCGTTGAGCCTATCACTCGAGACTAGCCTACTCTAGACTAGTGCTCCCTGCCTAGCGTCGGCACCCGAATCCCACTCCTACACTACACCTGCATTTCGTTTGTCTAGTTTGTTAGTTTCTGAAGTAGCAATGGAAGGAAAACATCTGGTTGTGTTGTGCAATATTTCCTTCGGCAACCAAACCATTGCTACACACGCGCTGATTGACTGCGGAGCCACGGGAATCACTTTCATAAACAAGGACTTTGCCCGCCATCACCAACTCCCCCTCACACCACTCCAGTATCCTAGAAGCCTTGAGGTCATCGATGGCCGCCCTATATCTTCCGGAGACATTACGCATGTCGCCAACACCCACCTATCCATCCTCGAACACCAAGAACCATTACCCATGTTTGTCACGAAACTCGGACATTACCCAATCGTACTTGGTATTACATGGCTGGAGCTGCACGATGTCGCCATTTGATTCAGCTCCCGCACCTTGACCTTTGGTTCACAGTACTGCGCCACACATTGCAACCGAACACCTACCGTGGTTCACGCCGACTCTCTCGCGTCAAAAGTAGCTCCTCAGGAGCCAGCGGTAAGCGCGGGGGCCGGCGAATTCGTGGCCCGGGCATTTACGTCTCCCAAATCATTTTTTCAGAACCAAGCTGACCATGGCAAGGACTACAATGTGGGAATGGGCGCCCGATCGTTGAACTGGCACGCCAGACGGAACGAAAATGGCGCCGCGCCGGAAACGAGCTTTTTCGACGAAAATGGCGCTGCGCCGGAAACGAGACCCAGTCCGACGACAGAGCGCCCGATTCAGATTTCAGCTATCGGTGGACACCCGTTCCGGCAATTGGCGTATAAGCAAAAATTGACGATTTTCTCGACTTCCTTGTATGAGATTAACCAAGCGCTCGGCTTGAGCGAGCAAGCAAAGAAACCAAAGGAACTGGATCTGAAGACTTACATACCTGCCGAATACCATGAGTTTCTGCCACTATTTTCGGAAGTATTGGCAAAGAACCTACCACCCCACTGGCCGTATGACCACAAGATTCCCTTGCGAGAGGGTTTCACACCTCCTTTTGGCCCGCTATACTCGATGTCTAGAACCGAGTTGCAGACGTTAAAGGAATGGTTGGAAGAGAATTTGAGCAAGGGATTCATTAGGGCGTCGTCCTCCCCTGCGGCCTCACCAATCGTTTTTGTCAAAAAGACCGATGGCAGCCTGAGGTTGTGTGTCGATTACCGAGGGCTAAATGCAGGAACCATCAAGAATCGTTACCCACTGCCTTTGCTGCAGGAAACGTTGATGCGGTTGTCGAAGGCCAAATACTTTACCACTCTGGATATTCGCGGGGCATACAATCTGGTACGAATGGCAGAAGGCGAAGAATGGAAAACGGCTTTCCGGACGTGTTACGGGTTATTCGAATCCCTGGTTATGCTATTCGGTTTGCCGAATGCACCGTCTGATTTCCAAGCCCTGATAAATGACATGCTCTGGTCCTACCTCGATGACTTTTGCACCGCGTTCCTCGACGACATCTTTATATACAGCAACACCTTGGAGGAACACAAGGAACAGGTGTACAAGGTGTTGAAAGCATTGTCGGATGCCGGACTGCACCTGAAGCCGGAAAAATGTCATTTTCACATACAGGAAGTGAAATATCTGGGCTTCATAATCACCACCAATAGAATCCGGATGGATCTGGAGAAGGTGTCTTGCGTCCTGGGATGGGAGACCCCGAGGACTGTCACCGATGTTCAGTGTTTCCTTGGATTTGCCAACGTTTACAGGAGATTCATAAAGGATTACTCCAAAGTGGTGACGCCGTTGACCAAAATGACAAAAAAGGAGGGAGGCAAATACGTCCCATTCGTGTGGGGACCAGAGCAGCAGGCAGCCTTCGACCTCCTCAAAAAAGCGTTCACGTCGGCACCCATTCTCCGTCACTTTGACTGCGAGCGGGAGATAATAGTCGAAATGGATGCCTCGGACTACGTCTCGGCCGGCATTCTCTCTCAGCATGACGATGATGGTGTTCTGCATCCGGTGGCCTTTTACTCCAAAAAGCACAGCCCTGCGGAATGCAATTATGAAATCTACGACAAGGAACTCATGGCAATCGTCCGGACTTTCGAGGAATGGAGGCCCCACTTGGAGGGCTCGCGCCACCCGATCCAGGTTTTGAGCGACCATAAAAACCTGGAATACTTCATAAGTACCAAGCTTTTGAACCATCGGCAGGCCAGGTGGTCCGAATTCCTTTCCCGTTTCGATTTCAGGATCGTTTATCGACCGGGAAAGGTGGATGGCAAGCTGGATGCATTGACTCGGAGATCAGGAGATCTCCCTGAGGAGGGGGATGAAAGACTGCTAACCAACCAGCACGCCGTGTTGAAACCTCAGAATCTGATCGACCTACCGAACGCCGGATACGGACGGATCGACGTTTCCGACGCCGGACGGAATGCCGGACGGCCAGATGCGCTGGAAGTTGTCAATGGCTTGAGCTTGATAGCTAACGACGCGCCAGATGCCGCGCCGGACGCCGGACAGCCAGACGCCGGACAGGCCGGACAGCCAGAAAACGGACGAATAGCCACTTTACTCGCCGAAGCCTACCAAGTGGACGAATTTCCGGGATGGATACTGGGCCTTCTGCGTGATGGCACTAGGCAGTGTAAAGAAATATCACTGGCCGACTGCAAGGAAACGAATGGCAGGCTGTTCTATCAGGATTGCCTCTTCGTACCGGACCACACTCCACTTCGGCTGCGGCTGCTGCAGGACCACAACGACCCCCCTGCCATGGGACACCCGGGATGTGCCAAAACACTGGAATTACTCGCAAGAAAGTACTACTGGCCGTCAATGAGGAAGGATGTCGACTGGTTCGTACGAAACTGCCACGTTTGCCGCCAGACGAAGTCCACACGACACGAACCGTATGGAGCCTTGAAACCACTGTCCGTACCGGATCGACCGTGGCAACACATATCTGTCGACTTTGTGACTGGCCTACCACGGTCCAAGGGCTACGATGCTATCTGTATTGTGGTGGATTGCCTGACGAAGCAGAGGCACCTCATTCCCTGCACGACGACGATTATAGCGGAAGAACTGGGCACTCTCTTCTGCGACAGGGTGTTCCGCTACCACGGCCTACCGGAAACGATTGTCTCAGACAGAGGGCCGCAATTCGTTTCCCGCTTTTGGAAACACCTATGTTCGTGTCTGAAGATTGACGCACGACTCTCGACTTCTTTCCATCCACAAACGGACGGACAGACCGAGAGAGTGAACGCAGTTGTGGAACAACACCTCCGCGCATACGTCACGTATCTCCAGGATGATTGGGCCGATTTCCTCTTTCTGGCAGAGTTTGCAGGCAACAACCAAGTATTGGACACCACGATGATGTCACCATTCTTCACCAATTTCGGTTTCCACCCCCGTTACGATTTCGAACTGGACATCCGAGTAGATGCGGCGGAAGAACGGAAAGCACAAACCGCAGCAGAACGACTGGAACTGATTCACGAAGTAGCCCGGACCGAGATGCGATACGCACAGCTACGACAGGCAGAGGGGGCGGACGCCCACAGGACCCACGCACTAGCCTTCCGACCCAGTGACCTTGTGTGGGTGGACAGCCGTAACTGGAGAACTGCACGCCCAAGCCGGAAGCTGGAAAACAAGCACCATGGACCGCACCGCATGGACCGCACCATCAGAACGCAAGCCTACGAGTTGGACATACCGGCAACCATACAAAAACACCGAACGTTCCCTGTATCCCTTCTACATGCTGCTGCCGACGACCCGCTCCCGGGACAGGTGGTTCCGCCACCACTACCGGTAATCGTTGAGGGCGAAGAAGAGTGGGAGGTGGAAGAGATTCTGGACAGTAGGAGGACGAGGGGTCGGTTGCAGTACTTGGTTAAGTGGAGGGGGTTCACGGACCCAACATGGGAACCTGAGGAAAATCTGACCGAGGTGGAAGCGGTGGATATTTACCACGGACGTTCCCCAGAGCGGCTGGCACCCGTACAAGCTGCCCTTGTGGGAACTCGGACCTAAGAGGGGGCTACTGTCACGGTGCGTGCCAGCTACTAGGCCTCAACCCCTGACGCCGGGCATGAGGATGAATTGTGGAGTGATGCTGAACGGGCAACGGATATCCTTAAAAGGAGCCGTCGCCCTCTTCTTTCTTTCCTTCTTTCCTTTCCTTCCTCACGCAACAACTTGTCTACCTTGCCCTCGCCTCACAATATATTAGTTGCCTCTCCCCTCTTGTCCTCCGTCCCTGTCGGCTGCCCACCCGCCGCGTCCGTGTGCCTGTCCTTGCTGGCTGCCAGCCTGCCGTGTCCGTGTCCTCGACCCTGTCGGCCGTCTGCCGCCGCGTCCGTGTTACTTGTCCGTGTCGGCCACCCGCCCGCCGTGTCCATGTCCTAGTCCTTGACCTCGCCCTCTGGCCGCCACCAGGAGCCTAGCCGGCCACGGACCGTTACAACTACCTCCCCTTCCTCTTAGCATCGTCCTGAAGCTATGTATTTTTTCTTATCGAAGTAGCCCTCCTCTTTCTGAATAGATATTGCCGGACATAATGCTTACCCGCTGAATGCAGTCCTCCACCCCTGCATCCCTCCCAATCGCTGGCTAGCCGGTTGACGCCGGGGAGCCTCGGACGATTGGGCCGTCAGAGTAAGCCGGTACGTACTCTTACTGTCGTGATGAACGTTTAATCACGTCGCGCATTCACTATGACTGCTTTTCATACTCAAGTTCCGGGGTTGACAAAGGTCGCAGAGGATCGGCAGAGGCATGGTATCCTTCGTGGCTAGTCCGGTATCCCGAAAGTGACTGGGCCTGATCTAGGGCTCTACAGTGTAGGTAGGAGTGACCGCGCCTTATTCGGAGATCACATGACCGTTGTGCTTGCCTTGTCACCGGTTCCGTTTCGGGGTAAGGAGAATATGACCGTACAGGAGCGCATCAAGTTCATCGGGTTGATTCGAGTTTTCCATCGGACACTCGGTCAGCGGTTTGTTGCAGGTGTCCGAGAAGCGGGTCTTTTTGTCGGTTCGTAGTGCTTTGGTACTGAAGTCCTCCGCCCCTTCAGCCCACTACCGCCAGGTTCTCGGTGGAACTGGTCTAGCTCTCAGTAAGCCGGTAGTCCCTTGCCGTATCTGGATTTTGCCGATGAAACTCTCAGAGTTTCTCCAAACTGCCTACCGAAAAGTTGTCGTATGGTTTTTCTGTCCAGTCCTTGCGCTCTGGATAGTCGACCCATTTGGCGAGGTAGAGGATCCGTCTGCCGCGCTTGACTGAGGACATGACTTCCTCCACATCGTACTCCTCACTTTGCTCGATGCCGTCCGCTTCTCGGAGTACCCTCGATGGGTCCGCCAGTGCCCGGTGTTCGCTGGTTCGATAGGGTCTGAGGAGCGAAACGTAGAAGACGTTGTGAATCTTCCATTTTCAAGGTAGCATGAGGCGGACAGCGAGCGGGGAGACGATTTTCTCGATTTGGAGAGGACCATGATTTTTGTGATCTAGCTTCTTCGTCGGGCGACGCGTTTTAATGTTGCAGCCGTTGAGCATTACCAAGTCTCCTACTTGATACGCTGGGGGTTCCTTCCGTGCCGGGTTGGTGTATCGTTGCATTCGTTCTCGTGCCGCTTCTCGTCCTTTTCGGGATTCCTCGTGCACTGTCTGCATCCAATGCCCGTTGTTACAGTGGGTAATTGGAGGAGTGGAGTGATGAAGGAAAAATGGAGTGAGAGTGGAGAAAAATTGAAAGTGGAGTGAGTGAAGATGAATGAGGGAAAGGGCTAGGGTAGGAAAAAGATGGGGTTGAGGAGTTTAGGGCAGTGCTAGTGTGTGGGAGGGGATTTTCCCCAAGGATAAATGGTTTCTACTCGTGTTGTTAGAAGAGTAGCCTCCTACGAATTCATACCTTTTTCTCTAGGCCCCTGCCCCCCGTTTTTATACGAATACCACACGTTTTGGTTGGGTTTGGCCCTTCCATTCTTCCGTTGAAGAATCCCTCACAGCGCCCATTCTCTTGGCTCCTCAACACCGTAGACCGTACTGGCTGGGTTGAGAGGTCCATCTTTGCCAGGTGGATCCAGGGTGGCTGGGTGGAAACCGTAGTTCGCAAAGAAGGGTGATACGCCGTTACCGATCATTACTGAGTTATTGTATGCAAACTCTGCCATAGGTAGTAGCGATACCCAGTTATCCTGTTCCTTGCTGACGAACGCGCGGAGGTACGCCTCGATTGTTTGGTTGAGTCGTTCTGTTTGTCTGTCAGTCTGGGGGTGGAAGGCGGTAGACATACAGGGACAGATTCGGAGTAGTCCTAAGAATTCCTTCCAAGTTTCCGAGGTGAACTGCGAGTTGTGGTCGGAGACTATATCTGTTGGAATGCCATGGTGTTTCCATATTTCTTAAGCGAATATGGCCGTCAAGTCTGCCGCTGTTTTCTCTTTTAGTGGAACGAAGTGGGCCATCTTGGTAAATCGGTCGATGACCACCCACAACTGGTCGCATTCGTTTGACAATGGTAGATCCGTGATGAAATCCATTGCAATTGATTGCCAGGGTGCATAGGGAAGCTCCAAGGGTGACAATAGTCTATAAGGTTGGTGTCAGGACACTTTGTTCTGCTGGCATTCCAGGCAGCTTCGGACGAAGTCGTCTATTCGTTCATTCATTTTTGGCCACCAAAAGTTCCGCCTAATGAGCTCGATGGTTTTGTCCTGGCCCATGTGTCCGGCCACCTTTGTGTTGTACTCCGATTCCATAATTTCCTGTACCAGTTCTCCTGGCACCCAGAGCATGCCTTTCCTGTAAAGCCGTTCGTCCCGGATTTCCAGCACGCTCCTGGTCTTTTGGTCCATCTCCTGCCTTTTCGGGAGAGCGGCTTCTGCTTCCTTCCATGCTTGTTGATAGGCCATATCTTTTGGTCCTTTTTCCTTTATCCTTTCCATAAATCCTTCTTCCCACCTTTTCATCGAGAGAGAAGCGAGTCGTGCTGAGGAGCAGATAAATGTCTGTCCTTGCCGATTTGGTTCTGCAAAGTGGTTTTTTCCCAAAACCGTCGTAATCGGCTGGTTTTCTATCCCCCCCTTTTCTGGGCGGTACTCCGAACGCCTTGATAATGCGTCTGGCTTTGTGTTCTGAGTTCCTGGCCGGTAGTAGATCCAGAAGTCGATACCTGCTACATCCTGTACCCACCGTGCTTGCCGTCTGTTGAGGACCTTTGTTGTTGTAAAGTATTCTAAGTTTTGATGATCGGAGAATACCTGTACTTGGTGGGCAGCTCCTTCGCAATAGCGCCTCCAGTGTTTGAAAGTGTCGACGATTGCCAGGAGTTCCTTGTTGTGGATCTCATAGTTGATTTCCGCTGGTTGGAACTTGCAGGAATGGAAGGCTAGTGGGTGTAGTCTTCCTTCGTTGTCCCATTGCAAGAGTACTGCTCCAATGGCAAAGTCCGAGGCATCGGTTTCGATGATTACTCGTCGTTGTGCGTCAAAATGGGCCAGTATTGGAGCCGTGGTGAATCGTTGCTTGAGTTCTGTGATAGTGGCCTCCGCCTCGCTGTTCCAGACCCACTTTTTCATTTTCTTCGTTAATCCGTAAGCGGCCATGCCACCCGAGAGGAGTCTCGAATGAACCGTTGGTAGAAGTTGGTGAATCCAAGGAATGACTGGACTTCCGTTAATGAGCGCAGAGTTTCCCACCTTAACACTGCTTCCACTTTGTCCTGTGCCATCTTGACCCCGTCCCGGCTCAAAACATAGCCTAGGAACTCCACCTCCTTCGTTCTCCAGACACACTTGTGCGCCGCTACTGCCAGACCATTGTCCTGTAATCTCTTCAATGTTTTCCGGACAATTTCATCGTATTCGGCCCGTGTTTTTGCATATATCAGGATGTCGTCCATCTAAACGATTAACCCGAGGTCCAGCAGGTCGGAGAAAATGTGGTTCATCATGTCTTGAAACATGGAGGGGGCGTTAGTCAACCTGAACAGCATCACCTTGAACTTGTATAAGCCATAGCGGGTCCGAAACGCCATTTTCCATTCGTCTCCTGCTTTCATTCGGATCAGATTGAACCCGTTTTTTAGGTTCATTTTCGTGAAGTAACGGGCTCCTTGGACTCGATCCTGGAGCTCCTGCATTAGCAGCAACGGGTACCGGTTGGGGATCGTATTTTGTTGAGGCCCCTGTAGTCCACACAGAGGCGCAGCCCTTTTCCATTGGGTTTTGGAACGAATAGGATGGGCAAATCTACCGACGAGGTCGATCGCTGGATTTTTCCTATTCTTTCCATTTCCTTGAGCCACTCCCTAAGAGCTTGTAGCTCTATTTCTGATAGGGGGTAAATGGGTCCCCACGGCGCGGTGCTTCCTTCTTTTAGTTCTATTTTGCAGTCGTATGGTCGGTGTTCGGGTAAGGTATCCGCCATCACCTTTCCCATCACATTTATGTATTGACAGAATTCCGGAGGGACCCTATCCTGGGGATCTTCTTGGGTTACCGCAGAGACGTAGCCAATACAGCGAGTGTTGTCCTGATAGCATACCGTTTCGTCCCACGAGAGCTCCCAGTCACTTGTTTCGTACTTGGTGCATTTCTCAAGACAGTGTAGGCTGTTGAATCGAACTTCCTGATCCTCCCAGGCTCCCTGTGGCGGGTGCTGGGCTATCCACCAGTATGGGAGAAATATGTCAATTTTCTTGTCCATGGGCGCCACTTCCATGACTTTCCTTGAAAAGTGCCTTCGGTGTTGAAGCACTAATCGGTCGGTGTAGAATTCCCCGGCTCCTTCCACGGCCTATTCCGTGAAGTTCTTGATGAGACGCTGTTTTCTGTGTTTGAGCAGCCGGAGTTGAAGGCGCCTCGCCGTTTGTTCGCTGATTAGCGGGACTGAACATCCAGTATCCAGTAGCACGGTGACTGGGTGTCGTTTCTGGCCATGGTGTATGACCATGTGTATAATGGGGCGGGTACCGCTGGTGGGTTCTTCCGGTTTCTGTTTTTTCGAGGTTTTAGCACTTGATTCCTCGTTTTTACGTTTTCGGGAGGTTCCACAAATTATTGCGAAGGCCTGCGCTGGCGGTTTCAGCAGGCCTTCTAAAAATCTGACTGATCGCTGTCGTCGGCCCATATCGGTAGGGCTCGGGATGGTTCTTCCTCCATGACGGCAGCGATCTTTTGTTGTTTGGGCGCCGGATTTTCTTCCGGTTCTTCCGAGGGCTTTTGTTTCCCCTCTCCTGTTGTTGTTACTCCGGCGGCCTTTCAAGGTGCTTTTGGAAGAGGGGTTCCGTGCCGGGTGGTATGGGGGAAGCATTCGTAGGTATGGTGTCCTTTCTGGCCGCAGCGCCAGCAGCTTTCTGGGGTTCTGAAGTATTCCTCGTGTTCTTGTGAGGGCACCCCTTTTAGGGTGGCTTCCTTAGTAGCCCATTGGCCTGGTTGACCCCACGGGCTCGGGCAGCCTGTCAGTGCTTGGTCCGTCCTGGTGTTCCTTGCACCTTCCATCTGTTTCCTTCCGTCCGACATCTGTTTCTTCCCATCGGACCGTTTTTCTTCTGTTCAAGTGGCGCTGCCGGTGGTTCCTGTTCTCATCTGATCCCAGGCCTGCTTGAGGGCTTTTTTCTTTTCTACCTGTAGGCCTGCCTGGTGGGTGGCCTGCAGGAAGCCTTCGTCGTCCGTGAAGTCTTCCAGGTAATGGGCGAACCGCATATCGAGCAGTGCATCTGGCATGGCTAGGTCGACTTTTTCCTGCAGTGCTTCCCCAGTTGCCCGTGCAAAGTTGTTGAGTGCTCGGAACTCGGTCAGGTAGGTGCGGATGGACCCTTGATATTTGAGCTGTCCTAGTTTGAGTTAGGCGTCCGCTGCTTCGCGCTCGTTCTGGTATTCCGTCCGAATGGCTGCCGAGTAATTGGCCCATGTGTCATTATCCTGTAGCTCCCGCTGTGACACCTGGGTACGCAGGTACGGAGGTGGAGGTAAAGATGTTTGGGGAGTCAGTTTCGATTTCTTTATTCACAGCGGAATAATCTTAGGTTCGTCGTGTCGGAGTGTTTCGTGAGTGTGGTATCCGAGGATGGGGAATAGAAGGTAGTTGGTGGAGTTTTTCGTGCGGTATATATGCAATTCTTTCTTTGTCACGTGGTTCCTTTTCTTCCTGTCATTACGTCGGGGGTCCTAGTCTCAAGACGCGCAGCCTCAGAGAGTTCCGCACATGGGTGAGGTTGGTCCTAACCGGTTCCAGCGATAAGGGTGGGGGCTAACGGCTGGTGACCTCGTATTCCCCCCGGCGCTAGTCTTTCGGACTATGCGGACTTCGTATCGAGGTCCTAGTCGACATCGGTCATAACTCTTTCGGAGTTCCCCGTCTTTCTTAGTTTGCCACAGGCCCCGCTCCGGAGTTATTCTTTCGTCCGTTCGTTTCGGCCGTAAGGTCCTAACTCCGGGTCTTATCTCCCGTCTAGACTCTCCCAGACCTGTCTTGCGACCTGAGCCCCGCTTATGGCGTGCGACTTGCAGGAAGCTAGTTCTGCCCATATCTCGTTCTTGTACGTAGCGGCTACAAGAGTCGGTAGTGCGTTGGGTCTACCCAGCAGGCTGGCCTAAGATCCATCACCCGCTGAGGTTACCTTTCGCCCCACCTGCTCTTGCCGAACTGCTTTCCGAGGCCCCGAGATTTCATCAGGGATCCCTAGTCACGTGACCGACTGTTGGCTACCTTTCTCCTTGTACCTTTATTCCCCTTGTTACCCTCGGGTGTAACACTACTCCCCCTCTTTCTTAGCTTCGGCCCGAAGCTGGTTTATCCTGACTCCTTCTCTTTCTTCGTATGAATCGGTGAAAGGCAGTCCTCCAGCCCCTGCATCCCTCCGGCCGCCTGGCGCCGAAGAAAACCCTCCTGCGGGAAAAACTTTGGAACCAATTCGGTTGGCGGCCGGCCCTCGGATCTGGGTGGTCTTCTGACCGGTCCAGGATCCTACTGTCGGAGTGGTGCAAAGGAAACCAGGGAACAGCGACGTTCCCTCGAAGAGGTGATCAGAAGACGGGTTGACCTGGCACGCCGGTGTAGCAGGGATCAGGCCGGCCGTACGGTAGTCTCGCCGCCAGAGCCGGACAAAACCAGTGGCTCTTAACCGGCCAACCATGCCTCGCCACAGTTAAAGGACGGCCGCTGTTTCTTCCTGGGATTACAATACCTTTGCTCTTCTGCTCGTTGAAAAAGTCTTTGTTGGATGAAGTCCTCCTCCCCTTCATCCTACTACCCCCCGATCGTACTTCAACCCCTTCAGCTTCGACATGTGCCCGGGGCGGATCGGAGTCTAGCTCTCGGTGAGCTGGTAGTCCCTCGGCGCATCTGGATTCCGTTGGTGAAACTCTCGGAGTTTCTCCAGGCCGCTTACCGAATAGTTATCATATGGTTCTTCCGTCCAGTACTTCCGGTCTGGGTAGTCGAGCCCTTTGACGAGGTACAGGATGCGGCGCCCTTTCCTGGTGCTCCCAAGGACCGCATCAACATCGTATTCCTCGCTCTGTTCGATATCGTCGGCCTCTCGGAGGATCTTCGAGGGGTCCGGTGGTGCTCGGTGTTTGATGGTTCGATAGGGTTCGAGTAGCGATACATGAAAGACGTTGTGAATCTTCCATTTCCGGGGCAGCGTGAGTCGAACTGCAAGGGGTCAGATGATTTTTTCCACCTGGAAGGGACCGTGGTTCTCGTGGTCCATCTTCCGGGAGGGTCGGTGCGTCTTGATGTTGCACCCGTTGAGTATGCTGGCGGGGTTCAAGGGTCCCGAGGCGGCTGGGTCGGAGGACACGGGATGGAATCCGTAGTTAGCGTAGAATGGAGACATCCCATTGCTCATGGTGATCGAGTTGTTGTAGGCAAACTCCACCATTGGGAGTAGGCCTACCCAGTTGTCCTGTTTGTGCCTGACAAACGCTCGGAGGTACGCTTCGATGGTCTGGTTGAGGCGTTCCGTCTGCACGTCAGTTTGGGGGTGGAAGTCCGTTGACATCCTTGGGCGGATGCCAGATAGCCACAGGAATTCTTGCCATGTCTCAGAGGTAAATTGTGAGTTCTGGTCCGAGACAATGTCTGAGGGTAGCCCATAGTGCTTCCAGACTTCCCGGGTGAAGATGACTGCCAGGTCGGCTGCCGTCTTCTTTTCTTTTCCAAGGGGGAGAAAATGTGCCATCTTCGTGAATCGGTCTATAACCACCCACAATTGGTCGCATCCTTCCGAGAGTGGCAGCTCCATAATGAAGTCCATTGCGATGGACTGCCAGAGGGCATACGGTAGTTCCAAGGGGGAGGAAAGTCTGTACGGTTGGTGCCGGGCCGCCTTGTTCCTCTGGCATTCGGGGCAGCTTCAGACGAAGTCGATAATTCTTTGGTTCATTTTAGGCCACCAGAAGTTGCGCAGGATTAGCTCGATCGTTTTGTCCTGGCCCATGTGGCCGGCGATCTTCGTGTCATGCTCTGATTCGAGAATCAGATTTTTGAGGCTTCCATCCTCCGGGATCCAGAGCCTGCCCCTTCGATAGAGCAGCCCATCCTTGATCTCGAGGACCTCTTCCGTCCTGACCTTCCAGTCCCTCTGCTGTGCCTCACGAGGGCGGGCAGCTTCCTCCTCGACCTTTCGGTCATTCAGTGCCGCATTCCCCAGCACTGCTTCCAGTTCCTTTACCGCGCCTTGGTATTCCTTGTCCTTTTTCCCTACCTTTCTGACAGCTACCGCGAACTCTTCCGACCATTGCCATGGTGGGAGTGATGTTAATCTTGCCGAAGAGCAGATAAATGTTCTTTCTCATCTGTCTGGTTCTGCAAAGTCCGGTTCCGCGAAGTTGTCTTTTCGCAAAACTGTCGTGATCGGCTGGTTTTCACTCCCCCCCTTTTCAGGGCAGTACTCCGCACGCCTTGAAAGAGCGTCTGGCTTCCTGTTTCGGTTTCCTGGTCGGTAGTAAATACAGAAGTTGATACCAGCCAATTTCTGTGCCCACCGTGCCTGGCGTCGGTTGAGTATCTTCGTGGTTGTAAAGTATTCGAGGTTCTGGTGATCGCTGAACACCTGGACCTGATTCGTTGCTCCTTCGAAGTACCGGCGCCAGTGTTTGAAGGCATCGACGATTGCCAGAAGTTCCTTGTCATAGATCTCGTAGTTGATTTCCGCCGGCTGGAACTTCTGGGAGTGGAAGGCAACCGGGTGCAGTCTTCCTTCCTCGTTTCTTTGCGACAGGACGGCGCCGATGGCGAAGTTGGAGGCGTCTGTTTCGATGATCACTGGTTTGGTGGCGTCGAAATGGGCAAGTATTGGTGCCGTTGTGAACCACTGCTTCAGCTCCCGAAAGGCTTCTTCTGCCTGTCGGTTCCATTTCCACTCCTTTTTCTCCCCTTTCGTCAGTTCCGTTAGGGGTCTGGCAACTCGGGAGTAGTCCTTGATGAAGCGTTGGTAGAAATTGGCAAATCCCAAGAAGGACTGCACTTCCGTCAGTGATGTCGGAGTTTTCCAGTCCAGCACTGCCTCCACTCTTCCTTTTGCCATTTTGATTCCATCCTGCCCAATACGTATCCCAGGAATTCTACTTCCTGGGTCTTCCAGACACACTTGTCTGGTGAGACCACCAGTTGGTTTTCCTGCAACCTTCTCAACACTTTCTTGACTCGTTGATCGTGCTCTTCCTCGGTTTTTGCATAGATCAAGAAGTCATCCATGTAAACCAGGAGGCCTAAGCCAATCATGTCGGAGAAGATGTGGTTCATCATGTCCTGAAAGGTTGACGGAGCATTGGTCAGTCCGAACGGCATGACTTGGAATTCGTACAGCCCATAACGAGTTCGGAAGGCTGTTTTCCATTCGTCACCCTCCCGGATACGGATTAGGTTAAACCCATTTTTTAGGTTCAGCTTGGTGAACCACCTGGCTCCTTGTACCCAGTCCTGTAGTTCCTGCATCAGAGGGAGGGGGTATCGGTTGGGAATCGTTATCCGGTTGAGGGCTCGATAGTTGACGCACAGCCGGAGTCCCTTCCCGTTTGGCTTTGGTACAAACAGAATCAGGGATCCTGCCGGTGAGGTGGACCTCCGAATCTTGCCTGTCCTTAACATTTCCTTGAGTCAGTCCCTGAGGGTCTGGAGCTCGTACTCCGAGAGGGGGTAGATCGGTCCCCAGGGAGCGGTTTCTCCTTTCTTAAGGTCAATTTTGCAATCATATGGCCGGTGTGCTGGTAGGGCTTCCGCCGCCTCCTGGCTCATAATGTTGAGGTACCCTCTGAATTCCTTAGGGATCTGGTTTCGAGGGTCCTCCGTTATTGCTGAGACATACCCGATGACTTTAGCTCTTGGGTCCAGGGCAACTGTTTCGTCCAGGGATAGAGCAAATTCCGCGGTTTCGAATCGCGTGCATTTCTCTAGGCAGTTGTGGCTGCTGAAGTGCAGTTCTTCCGAGTCCCATGCGCCTTGGGGGGGGTGCTTTGCAATCCACCAGAATGGGAGGAAGAGGTCGACTTCTGGTTCCAATGGTGCGACCTCGAACACCTCTCAGGAATAATTCTTTCGGTGTCGGAGCAGGAGTGGCTTGGTATATTCCATTCCCGCCCCTTTGACTTCCTCCCCTGAGCAGTTTAGTAGTGGTGCTGCCGTTCCTCTGCGGATTTGGAGTATGTCAAGCCGCTCAGTGATCTTTGTGCTAATCAAAGATACTGTGTAACCGGTGTCAAGTAGGGCTCGTACCGTGTGTTGGGTCGGGCCCCACGAAATGATCATGGTGGTGATCGGTCTTTTACCGCACTGTGGTCTGTTCGTAGATTTTTCGGGCGAGGCTTTGTTAGGGTTTAGCCTTCTTCGTTGTCTATCCTGCGAGGTTCCAGCACTTGGTTCCTCCAGACCCTTTCATTTTCGATTTGTTCCACAAATTATTGGGAAGGACCTGGGGTGCGGCGGGCCCCGTCCTTCTAAAAATCCGAGTCGTCTTGCCAGGCTGACTGGAGCATTACGGCTGCGGCTTCCCGCATGTCCTCGTCCTCGATTTTGACGCGGACAGCTTTAGCTTGTTTGGGGGCTGGACCCTCCTCGGCCTCCTCCCCAAGCTTCCTTTTCCCTTGGATCGAGCTCACCTGCTTTGGGGCTTCTGGTAGCTCCGTACCCTTGACCGTTGTTCGGGCGTAGCAGTCCTGGGTGGTGTGGCTGTCCCGGCCACACCTCCAGCAGTTGGCTTTGCTGCTTTTGTGGGAGTCGATCTCGTTTTGTGGAACCCCTATGAAGGCGTTGCCACCACTTATCCAGTGGCTCTCCGCCCATGATTTCCTTAGCTTTTCAGCCTTGCCCCCTGTGTCAGGCTTCCCAGCCTGCTTGGGGCCACTGCTCTCCTTGCCCTTCCGGGCATTGCCCGGATTTTTTCCATCCGGGCCGTCCTTCCGTCCTGCACCGTTCCCTGGCTGCGCCTCGCGGGCCGCCTTCGGGGCCTTTCGTCATTCCACGTGAAAACCGGCATTGTAGGTGGCCATAAGGAAGTGTTCATCGTCTATGAATTCCTCCATGTAATGGGCGAAGCGCATGTCCAGGATGCTGTCGGGCATCGCCTGGTCGATCTTCTCCCTTAATCCTTCGCCGGTGGCTTGGGCGTACATATTCAAGGCGCGAAATTCGGTGAAGTATGCCTTGATGTCGCCTTTGTACCGCAGTTGGCTGAGCTTTAACTGGGCGTTCGCGGCTTCCCGGGTATCCCGAAATTCGGCCCAGAATGCTGCAGTGTATCGGGCCCAGGTGTCTCGGTCCGCCATCGTCCTTCGATGGTGCTGGTGCCAAGCTTTTGCGGTATCCGACAGCAGCGTTCCCACCCATGCGATTTTCTGGGCTTCGAGGGTTTCCGGGTAGAACCCGATGTACTCCAGAACCGATTCCCACCAGACATTGAACGCCGAGGTGGGTTTCCCGTCGAAGGATTCTGGGTTCTTCAGCTTGAGCCGGGAAGTGTTGGTTCTTACCTCCGGGGCCCTTTGGTCGGTCCGGGCTGCCGCGATGCCTTCCCCTACTAGTCGAGCAATTTCTTCTGGGATGAGTATGGTGGCAATGTAGCCTTCTTGGAGTGAGGTGGCTCCCGGCGGGGGCCTTCCAGTCACCGGGTTTCGCTGCCTCTCCGGGACCGTATACATGTCGTCGTCGTTGTTGCCCAGGCTTTCGTTCCCAGTGGGGTTCTCTGGTTCCGGGGAGGGAGACCGGAGTACCAACCTTGTTCGGGGTCGTCTCGGAGGGTCTCCTCCGGCCTCTCCCGCTGCCGCTTCCGGGGTTTCTTCCCTTGAAGCCGGGAGGGGGACGTTCTTTGGGAGAGCCGACTGTAGGTAAGTGGGCGTGGTGGTTGCCCGTTTAATGGCACTTACCTCCGTGCGCAGCCGTTGCTGTTCTTTGGCCAGTCGCTCGGTCTCCTCCTGTTGGTTCATGGCCCACTTTTCGCAGTTGGTGTTCCAGGTTTGTTGCTCCTGCACCCGTTTCCGGTCCGCAACATGGAGACACAGGACGGCGTCGTTCAAACGCGTGATTCGGGTTATCTGGTGCCCCTCCTTCTCGGCCTGGTCCTTATCACGGGAGGTGATGGCTGTCCAGACATCGGTGGTGAATTTCTGAGCGGCGCTTGCAGTGCGTATCAGCTCGGTTTGCATCCATTCGTGGGATACAGTCGTGTTGGCCTCGGCCGTTTTGTAGACGTACTCGAGGGCTTGTGTGAGCAGGTGGTAGTTGCACTCGATGGCGATGATTCGTCGGTCGGCCCGGTCGTAGTCGTCGCCACACATTCCATTCAACTGCTCTAGGTCCCATTGAGCCTGCTGGTGCTGCGTAACCAGCAGTCGGATCCAGGCAGTGGGGTTTGGGAGGTCGATTGTTGGTTGTTCGGTTTCGGTGTCGTTGTATACCTCCAAGGCGGTCCGCAGATACTCCAACCGGAGCATATCGACATTTGATTCGGTCATTTCTTGGTACAGGTCTAGGAAGTGCCCGGTGTAGATCGTTTCGTCGTCCTCGAACGTGTAGTCGCAGATGTCTCGAAAGTCAAGTCCTGTGAGGTTTGCGCACTGATGGGTGAATGCGCAGTCGTACCAGTATTGTGTATACCAATGCTGGGGTGAACAATCGATGGCCTCTGAGGGGATTGGGCCGTCAATGTGTTCGTCCCAGGGAACTTCGTAGAGCAGAGCCTCGATTGATTGGTAGCTTTGATCGAAGTGCTGGGTGGAGAGTGGTTCGAAGATATTCGCTAGTTTGAGAAGGAAGAAGTGGTCTTGCTCGAACGAGGGCATAAGGGTTGTGAATCGAAGGTGACTTATGAACCAAGATTATAGTGTGACACCTGGGTACGCAGGTATGGAGGTGGAGGTAAAGATCTTTGGGGAGTCAGGTTCGATTTCTTTATTCACAGTGGAATAATCTTAGGTTCGTCGTGTCGGGGTGTTTCATGAGTGTGGTATCCGAGGATGGGGAATAGAAGGTAGTTGGTGGAGTTTTTCGTGCGGTATATATGCAATTCTTTCTTTGTCATGTGGTTCCTTTTCTTCCTGTCATTACGTTGGGGGTCCCAGTCTCAAGACGCGTGGCCTTCGAGAGTTCCGTGCATGGGTGAGGTTGGTCCTGACTGGTTCCAGCAATAAGGGTGGGGGCTAACGGCTGGCGACCCTGTATTCCCCCCAGCGCTAGTCTTTCGGACTATGCAGGCTTCGTATCGAGGTCCTAGTCGAGATCGGTCGTAACTCTTTCGGACTTCGCCGTCTTTCTTAGTTTGCTACCGGCCCCACTCCGGAGTTATTCTTTCGTCCATTCGTTTCGGCCGTAAGGTCCTAACTCTGGGTCTTATCTCCCGTCTAGACTCTCCCAGACCTGTCTTGCGACCTGAACCCCAGTTATGGCGTGCGACTTGCAGGAAGCTAGTTCTGCCCTTATCTCGTTCTCGTACGCAGCGGCTACAAGAGTCGGTAGTGTGTTGGGTCTACCCGGCAGGCTGGCCTAAGATCCATCACCCGCTGAGGTTACCTTACGCCCCACCTGCTCTTGCCGAACTGCTTTCCAAGGCTCCGAGATTTCATCATGGATCCCTAGTCACGTGACTCACCATTGGCTACCTTTCTCCTTGTACCTTTATTCCCCTTGTTACCCTCGGGTGTAACACCCGGTACCGGTGCAGGTGCGATACCAGTGCAGTGTCAGTCAGGAGGGTTCCGACCCAGACAATCTTCTGGCGGTCGACCGTCTCTGGGTAGAATCCCAGGTACATGGTGACGGATTGCCACCATTGGTTGAAGGTGGACAAGCTTTTCGCATCGAACTTTTCGGGGTTTTCCATTTTTAGCCTTGAGGCGTTGATCTGGGCCTCGTTTGCTGGTCATTCCGGTGCTCACGTTGCCGCGATTCTGGCTCCTACTAACCTCGCAATTTCGTCTGGCGTGAGTATGGTGGCCAGCTGGCCCTCTGTTGATTCTTTCACGCCTGGCGGGGGTCTCCCTGTGGGCAGATTTCGTTCGTAAAGGTCCTCGTCGTCCTCGTCGTCTTTGTTGGGTGGCAGTGAGGGTGAGGGGGACACAGTGGGTCTTCTTGGCCTCCTTGGCAGGCCTCTCTTGTCTCCTCCCGTTCCTCCCATGGCTAATCCGGGGAGGGTATTACTTGGTGGCTTTGGTCCTGCTGCTGTTGGAGGGAAGGGTGCTCCTGGTGACCGGTTTGTCGGTATTTGGGGCAACGGGACTGCCACAGCCACTTTTCGAATCTCCTCTTGGGCCTCGGCTAGCTGTCTTTCTAGTCTAGCCATTCTTACTTGGTCCCTTCGCCGTTCTCGTTCCAGGCTGTCTACTTTTTGTTGATGGTCAGTGGCCCATTTCTCCACAATACCTTGGAACAGTGTCAGATGTTGGTTTCTGGCCACATCGGCTTCCCCTAGGAAGGCCATGGCATCCTTCATTCGGGCTACCTGGGTTGCCTGGTGGAGCCACTGAACCTCTGCTTCCTTGGTTCGTTCGATGATGGCTTCCCAAATTTGCCGGGTGAACGTCTGGTATGCGTTAGTGGCCGCGGTGAGCTCATTTCCTTCCCATGCTTCCGCTATTACCTCCTTTGCTTCTATCCTTTCATAGATGTACTGCGTTCCTTGCGACAGCTGGTAGTACGCCTTCTCGACTTGCTGGATTCGTCGGTCTGTCCGGTCCACCGTGTCGCCGCATACTTCCATTAGCTGGCGTAGGTCTTGCACGGCCTGGCACTGTTGGTTGACGATTGCTCTCATCCAGTCCACCGGGTTGGCTATTTCCACGGTTTGGGTTTCCTCGTTGTTCTTAATTTGCAACATGTCTCAGGGGGCTTCCAGGCGGAGCATGTTGAAGTCGGAAGAGGTAGACATTTTCTAGTATTGGTCTAGGAAATCTCCGCTGTGTATGGTCGAATCGTAGTCGAAGTGGTAATCAAATAGGTCGAGGAGTTTGTCTTCGTCAAAATCGGCAGGCTGGGACAGTAGCGCACAGTTCCACCACTGCTAAGTATACCAATGGTATGGTGCGCACACAATTGTTTCGTGGATCAGCTTAGGTCCATCGAAACATTCTCCCCACTGTTCATGCTTTGAGATTTCGTTGTCGATTGACTGAAAGGTGTAGTCGAAGGAGTATAGAAACTTAGGTTCTAAGAAGGTAGATAATTCGAGTAGATAAAGGTGGTCTTCGAAGTAGGTGTCGTTGAAGTAAGTCATGAAAGTAGGGTGATTTTTGAGATCAAGATTATAGTGTGACACTGGGAGTTACACATGAAATATCTCGAATACGTAGCTAGGCAAGAGAGAGGTATGTAAGGATGACGGAGCGCACCCAGAGAGTCTAGGAGGGAGATAAGGTCCGGAGATGAGCTTACGGCCGAGACGGACCTAAGACACATATCTCCAGAGGTGAGGGGAAGATTGCAAACGGAGAGATGCTTGGGCTATGACCCCTCCAAGAGGGGATGCCACGTCGCCTGCTGATGGTGTACAGACCACCGGACTTGGGCTATGACCCCTCCCCCGAAGGGAGGGGATGCCACGTCGCCTGCTGATGGCGCACGGAAGAGAGTCCGGCAAGGAAAGCACCCCGCCCGCTTGCATGAAACCTCATCTCCCCTTATCGGAACACCCTGCTAGGACCAATGAGTCACCCACGAGGTCCATGCACCTTGGGGGAATCCAAATCCGAGTCACCACTCACACCGGCGTCACTCAGATATAAAACTGAGGTTTTCCGCCCGACAGGAGGAACAACCCGCACGGACAATCCTTACCAACACTACCACCAAAACCACACACAAGATCTAAGATTATTCCGCTGTGAATTATCGAAAGTAGCCTGATTACCTTTGATTTTCCTTACACTCCGGTTACGATACAACCCCAGTGTCACACTATAATCTTGATCTCAAAATCACCCTACTTTCATGACTTGCTTCGACGACACCTACTTCGAAGACCACCTCTACCTACTCGAACTATCCACCTTCTTGGAACCTAAGTCCCAGTACTTCTTCGACTACACGTTCCAATCCATCGATAGCGAGTTAGCCAACTACGAACAGTGGGATACATTCAGCGACAGACCTATTCCTACTCCTTACCAAGAAGGTGACTACGAGCCCTGGAACTGGTATACGCAGTACTGGCTCAACTGCACCTACAGCCATAAGAACGCCGAGTTCACAGAAAACGAGCTCCGGGATCTCTGCTACTATTACTTCACCGACGACGAAACCATCTACAGGGGACACTTCCTCGACCTCTATTAAAATGACGACCTCTTCGGACTTCAATATGCTCCGGCTAGAGGCCCCCCGCGACCTGCTCCAAATTACCAACGGAACACCAAGGCCAGAACATGCGGTGGAAATAGCCAATCCCACAGTCTGGGTCAGAACCCTGGTGCACCAGCAACAGCAAGCTGAGAGCAACCTAAAACGGCTTACGGAGCTGTGCGGTGACGCCTACGACAGAACTGACCGACGAATGCCGGAGATCCAACAAGCTCATCAAACCTTAACAGAAGGCACTAGGTACGTATATGACCGAGTCAACGCTAATGAGAAAATAGCGGAAGAATGGATACGTAGCGAGCTGTCAAAAGCAGCGAACGCATACCAATCTCTCACCAGAAACGTCTGGCAGGCCATCATCGAGCGCACCGATGAGGCCAACGAGCAGCAAATATGTCAAGCCACTCAGCTGGCTTGGGTAAACGACGCCCTGTCCTTCCTGGCAGAAGCTAACACGGCCCGGAATCAACATTTGGCCAACTTTCAGGGAAACGTGGAACTATGGGCAGCCGCACACCAGAACCGGGTGTCCACCCTGGAAAACCAACTCCGGGAAGCAAGAGCGGAGATCCAACGCATTGCGACCAGAATCCCGCTACCCGCAACGCCACCAGTGCCAGCGGGACCACCTGCATGGAGAAGCCCAGTCCATCAAACCAGCACCAGCGCCCCCTCGGCTCATTCACCACCAGCGTTGTGAAGCCTGCTACGCCTAAACCCGGGACCAACGCTCCGACGGCAGAGACCCCCGGCGCTACCCACAACACCAGAAATGAGGCAGCGGCTGGAGCAACTCCGACGCCACATATCCCCAAGGCCACCGGAACGCGAACCCGTGGGACGACAAGGAGGAGATCCCCCTTCGACACCACCCCGGTCATCTGCAGGGCCACCCTTGGGCCCGCCGTCCGAACCGCCCCGACCGCCTTTCCGGCACCCCCGCTCCCCTTCACCGCCTAGGAACCCTGCACTCACAATTACCACACAGGACCTCGTACGGCTTGTGGCAGAAGGAGTGGAACGGGCTCGACAAGACCCACCGACGCGACCCGAACGGGGCAACATTGCCCGATTAAAAATGAAGAATCCGGAATCCTTTGACGGGAAGAGTTCGACCGCCTTCAACCAGGGGTGGGAAGCGGTCACCATGTTCCTTGGGTTCTACCCGGAAATGGGGGATCAACAGAAAATTGCCTGGGTAGGAACAATACTCTCGGATACAGCTCTAGTATGGCACCTACAGCGCTTCCGAGAACTAAAGGGAAACGACACCTGGGTCAACTACGCGGCAGCCATCCAGGCAGAATATCGCAACGAAAGGGAAGCGGCTGACGCCCAACTCAAATTGGGGCAGCTAAAATACCAGGGGTCGATCCGCACGTACCTCACGGAGTTCAGAGCCCTGAACTACTTCGCACGGGCAACGGGGGAAGGCCTGCGAGAGAAAATCGTCCTAGCGATGCCAGACAGCATCCTGGATATGCGATTCAACCAGAACCCGGACGAGCCCACAGACGATGAAGGCTTCATGAGCGCCACCTACCGGGCGGGAATCCAGGTTGAAAAGAAAAAAGTGCTCAAAGTGGCTAGAAAAGCCTCGAAAGGAGGGACCGCCCCAAGGCAGGAAGGAAAGAAGGACGATAAACGAAGGGAAGAGGGGAAAAAGGACAACCCGGGCAAAAAAGGACCGGAACAACGCACCAAGAAAACCCGGGAATGGTGGGGAGGAAAGAACCACTGGGGCTCAAAAGAGGAAGCCCTGAGAGGAGTTCCGCAAAAGGAACAAGAAGCGTACTTCCGAAACCGCGACGATTGCTGGCGATACGGACGACCTGGGCACAGAACCTTCGAATGCTTCTCGTTCAACATGTTGCAAGGAACTGCGCTACCAAAAGCCCTTTGGAAAGCAGCAGCAGCCGGACAAAAACGAGGAAGAGAAAACGAAAAGGACGAAGAGGCCCCCGCAACCAAACAACAAAAAGTCGCGGTGGTGGAGACCATGGAAATGGATGCTGTAGCACCGTTGTGGGAAGAATCCGACTCGGATTTTTAAGATGTCAGGAACACCCGCAGCCCAAGACCTCGACGATAATATGCGGACTATCTAAGAAACGAAAAAACGGAGAACCAAGCGCTGGAACCCCGTCAAAGAAAAGAACAGTCCACGGTGGCACACGCCCAATCATCACCATGATACTACATGTAAGGGAGAAAGAACACCAGATCCGGGTACTACTGGATACCGGTTGCTCCGTTGCGCTCCTCAATCAGCAGACAGTAGAAAAGCTCAGGATTAAGAAGAAGGCGTATCAGCAACCTCACAGCATAGAGAATTACACCGGAGAAAGTGTCAAAGGAGCAGGGCAATTTTATACGGAACCCATGCTCCTCCAACACCAAAAACATTACTCCAGGGAGATATTCGAAATCTCACCAATGGAACCAGAAATCGAGGCCTTCCTCCCTTTTGACTGGATAACGACACATCCACCACAAGGCGCCTGGACGAACCAGGAAATAAGGTTCAACAGTGCCCGGTGCCTGACCAGCTGCACCAGGTTCGAAACCGGCGAATTCTCCCTGTCATGGGACGAAGAGGTGGCAAAAAACCCCCAAGTCCAGATCATCGGTTATGTATCGGCCGTCAACAAAGACGCAAGGAAGCGAGTCCCTATGGAATTCCGACAGTACCTGGGAAGAATGGGAAAAGAGGCGGCGGACGCCCTCCCCCAGCATCGACCTTACAACTGCAAGATCAACCTCAGAAAAGGCGAGACAGTACCCTGGGGACCCATCTACCCACTATCAGAAGAGGAACTCCAAACGCTTCGGGAATGGCTGAAGGAGATGGAGCGAACAGGAAAGATCAGACGCTCGACCTCCCCCGCTGGATCACCGATACTCTTTGTCCCCAAGCCACACGGAAGAGGGCTACACCTGTGCGTCGACTACCGAGCACTGAACAAAATAACGATCCCGAACCGATACCCGCTACCACTCTTGCAGGAACTACAGGACCGGGTCCAAGGAGCGCAGTGGTTCACAAAACTAGATCTGAAAAACAGATTCCATCTCATTCGAGTCAAGAAAGGGGACGAATGGAAGATGGTATTCAGAGCCCGATATGGATTGTTCGAGTTCCAAGTAATGCCCTTCGGCCTAACCAACGCCCCATCCACCTTCCAAGACATGATGAATCACATCTTATCGGATCTACTAGACGTCGGAGTTTTGACATACATGGACGACATATTAATCTACACCAAAACCGAAGAAGAACACGACTGCCTGGTTAAGGAAGTCTTGGAAAGACTGCAGGCCCATGGGTTAGCAGTCTCCCCTGAAAAATGCATTTGGAAAACTCAGGAAGTGGAGTTCCTGGGTTATGTCATTGGGAGGAATGGGATCGCAATGTCTCAAGAAAAGGTGGAAGCAGTACTGAGTTGGACGGAACCCAAATCTCTGAGCGAGATCCAGTCCTTCCTAGGATTCGCTAACTTCTACCGACGATTCATCAAGGACTACTTGAGAGTGGCATGACCCCTGACGGAATTAACGAAAAAAACGGAAAAATGGTCATGGAACCCCGAGGCAGGAAAAGCCTTCAACGAGCTAAAAAAGCGATTCACGACGGCACCAATCCTGGCCCACTTCGACGCCCAACGACCAGTCATTATCGAAACTGATGCCTTGGACTTTGCGTTGGGAGCAGTCCTATCACAAAAAGACAAGGAAAACCGACTACAACCCATCAGGAAAAAAAAAATTTCATCCTGAGCGTTCGGATGCTCGAGACACACTAGACGTTTTGGATGCAACCTGCTCAGCTCGGACGACGCTTGCCATGGCAGCGTACGTCACAACGCACTGCGCCACGGCATCCTGCGTCCGAACGCAGTGGCCACAGCATATGCTTCGAAACGAGTAGTGTCAGGGCGTTTCCCTTCTGGACGCAGCGCGTGTCTTACCGACATGGATAGTCAAGGCAAATGTCGTCCGGACGACAAGTGCCACGGCATCTGCCTTCTGGACGAGGAGTGTCAGCGCATTTGCCTTCTGAACGCAGCGCGTGTCTTACAGACGCAGAGTGTCAAGGCAGATGTCGTCCAGATGAGGGGTGTCAGGGCATTTGTGTTCTGAACGCAGTGCGTGTCTTACAGACGCAGAGTGTCAAGGCAGATGTCTGGACGAGGAGTGTCAGGGCATTTGCCTTCTGGATGTAGCGCGTGTCTTACAGACGCAGAGTGTCAAGGCAGATGTCGTCCGGACGAGGGGTGTCAGGGCATTTGCCTTCTGAACGCAGCGCGTGTCTTACAGACGCAGAATGTCAAGGCAAATTTCTTCCGGACGCAGAGTGTCAAGGCAAATGTCGTCCGGACGACGCGTGCCACGGCATCTGCCTTCTGGACGAGGAGTGTCTTCGCCATACGGACGCAGCGCGTCGTACAGACGCAGAGTGTCAACGCAAATGGCAGACGAGGCTTACGATGGAGCGCCACACATAGGTAACAGAGTGGTCACGGTGGTAGCATCGAAACGCGACCATCAGGGCACGGTACATTGCAGCAAAGACTATTAAACTCGCATTTGGTTCCAGGCATTGTGACTCAAGCCAGTTCTATTCATTACATCGAATTTACATCTATCTACCACGTCACCGTAGACAGCATAGCTCTACGTCACCGTAGACAGCATAGCTCTGCGTGACCGAAACAAAGGTAGTTTGCCGGATGAGACACGACGTGACGAGGACGATGTCAATGAAGATGGCGGTGAGGCTGCCGGCGGCAAAGACGATAGCAAATATGACGCGGCGAGACAGTCGACGAGCTTCGTGAATTGTTAGCGCAGCTCTCACAGCGACAGTGGGAAGTTGTACAATACGACGCGAAGAGTACGATGTCGATGAAAAGAGGATGCCGGCGGCGTGGATGACATCAAGACGCGACGAGTACGTTGTTGATGAAAAGAGGATGCCGGCGGCATGGATGACATCAAGACGCGACGAGTACGATGTCAATGAGGATGGCGGTGAGGCTGCCGGCGGCGGCGGCAAGGACGACAGCAAATATGACGTGGCCTGAAGATCAACGAGCTTCGTGAATTGTTAGCGCAGCACTCACAGGGACAGTGGGAAGTTGTACAATACGATGCGACGCGGCGAGTACGATATCGATGAAACGAGGCTGCCGCCGGCGTGGATGACATCAAGATGCGACGAGTACGATGTTGATGAAAAGAGGATGCCGCCGGCGTGGATGACATCAAGACACGACGAGTACGATGTCAATGAGGATGGCGGTGAAGCTGCCGGCGGCGGCAAGGACGATAGCAAATATGACGCAGACTGAAGATCAACGAGCTTCGTGAATTGTTAGCGCAGCACTCACAGGGACAGTGGGAAGTTGTACAATACGACGCGACAAGTACGATATCGATGAAAAGATGATGCCGTCGGCGTCGATGACATCAAGACGCAACAAGTACGATGTCGATGAAAAGAGGATGTCGGCAGTGTAGATGACATCAAGACGCGACGAGTACGATATTGATGAGGATGGCGGTGAGGTTGATGCATGCCACGTGGATGATAGCAAGATGCGAGGAGTGCGCTGGTCGCGCGTATGATATGATGAAAGTAGAAGAAAAAAGGGGTGGACTTGCGGCCCGTGCCGTCATATTCAGCAAGCCGAGCTGTGGGAAGCGAGCCAAACCGTACGAAAATGCAGGTGCTAGCAAACGCTTGGCGCCTTGCAAGTTGCATGCGAAATCACTCGCAATCCGCGAAAACTGCGAATTCCTCTCCCATAGTCGTCGATACCCCGGAACCCGCTGTTTACATATGCACAATTATTCCCTATTATATCAATTCAGTCGGACCTAAAGTTTGTGACTACTTACTCCTGTTTTTCAAGGTTGTAATACTGAAAACATGAATGATATACAGATGTGGAGCGTTGTATATAGTAGAGATTCTCCTAGCAGAAGAAGTTGAATCAGGACAGCACCATCGATAGGTTGCAAATCAGGAGCCAGTTGGCACAAACTTTAGGTCCGACGGAATTGATATAATAGGGAATAATTGTGCATATGTAAACAGCGGGTTCCGGGGTATCGACGACTATGGGAGAGGAATTCGCAGTTTTCGCGGATTGCGAGTGATTTCGCATGCAACTTGCCAGGTGCCAAGCATTTGCTAGCGCATGCGCTGTAAAAGTTTGCCCGATACCGTTCCTCTGAGAGTCTTCACACGAGCAAAGAGAGAGAGAGAGAGAGAGGGAGAAAGAGTTGACAACTTGATGATTATATCGTTGGAGTTTGATGGTATCACTCAAACGTGATGCGTCGTCTTTTTCTCTACTATGAAGAAGTATATAGAAAGAAAGAAGAAAGAATGCCAAAGACGCTGCTATGGGAGAATGCCAAGCCGTCATTGCCAGGATCCCCTTGCCACTGCCGTTGCTATGCCATTGCTCTCCGCAGCGTTGCTGTCGTCGCCGTTGCTGTGGTGACACTTTCACTGGCGCGCCACGCCGGAGCGGCGAGCGGCGAGAAGCAATTCCAACACACCCCCTCTTCTCGCGCTCTGTGCCAAACAGGAATCCACCAAATCAGAAACATAAAAGAAAGCAAAAAATCAATCCCATTAAATCCTCGTTGACCTCATTAAAACCTCTGCAGTGAAAACCTCGTGGGAAAAACACCTGCTAGTAGGAAAAAGAGTGCCGACTCACACTTGCCGACAGGATGCAAGAAAAATGTTCAACAAAAACAATCCTTTTCCAACTCCTTATCCCCCGCACCCCCTTTTCTTCGCCAAAGAACTGCACCCCCTTTTTCCTCTTCGAGATCAGAGTCATTCATCATATTCGGGTTTCTCATCGTCAGGGCCGAGGGTCATTCATCGTTTCCGGGATTTTCGTCGTCGGGTCCGAGGGTGAGACCGCTGAGTTGCAATAGTCGTTCATGTCGGGGAACCGCGAGAGGCTTCGTCAGCAGATCGGCAGGGTTGGACTCTGAGGTGACGTATTGGAACTTAACTGCGCCTTTCATCTGTTCATCGTGAA
>Ga0307516_10001755_pt1 | contig 29838 bp, 24 predicted proteins | sample 19_EM_MG_FD_203310 | JGI IMG/M metagenome (GOLD analysis project Ga0307516, IMG submission 203310) | Populus trichocarpa ectomycorrhiza microbial communities from riparian zone in the Pacific Northwest, United States - 19_EM | ecosystem: Host-associated > Plants > Roots > Unclassified | place... | reverse complement strand
AGGCCGAGGCGCTCGACTTCCTCAAGAGCGGCATCCCGACCCGCAACAAGCGCTTCAACGCGATGATCGAGGAGATCGAGCGCGTGGCCGTGCGATCGCGTGCGCCGATCCTGCTGACCGGGCCCACCGGCGCCGGCAAGTCGCACCTGGCGCGGCGCATGTTCGAGCTGAAGAAGTCGCGCCACCAGGTCAAGGGCGAGTTCGTCGAGGTCAACTGCGCCACGCTGCACGGCGACGGCGCCGCCTCGACGCTGTTCGGCCACAAGAAGGGCGCGTTCACCGGCGCCGTCACCGACCGCGCCGGCCTGCTGCGCACGGCGCACGAGGGCGTGCTGTTCCTCGACGAGATCGGCGAGCTGGGCCTCGACGAGCAGGCGATGCTGCTCAAGGCCGTCGAGGAGAAGCGCTTCCTGCCGGTGGGCAGCGACCGCGAGGCCGGCAGCGACTTCCAGCTGATCGCGGGCACCAACCGCGACCTGCGCGTCGACGTCGGTGCCGGCCGCTTCCGCGACGACCTGTTCGCGCGCATCAACCTGTGGTCGTACACGCTGCCGGGACTCGCGCAACGGCCCGAGGACCTGGAGCCCAACGTCGAACACCTGCTCGCCCGGGCGGTGGCCGAGTCGGGCCGCGCGGTGCGCTTCAACGTCGAGGCCAAGGCGCACTACCTGAAGTTCGCCCAGTCGAACGCCGCCGTGTGGAGCGGCAACTTCCGCGACCTGTCCGCCAGCATCACGCGCCTGGCCACGCTGGCCGACGGCGGGCGCATCTCCACGGCATCGGTCGACGCCGAGATCGCCCGGCTGCAGTGGCTGTGGGAACGCAAGGACGCGGCCCCGGCATCTGGCGCCGTCGACCTGTCCGCACTGCTGGATGCGGACGCGCTCGCGGAGATCGACCTGTTCGACCGCTTGCAGCTGGAGTCGGTGATCCGCGTCTGCCGCGAATCGCCCACGCTGTCCGAGGCGGGCCGCCGCCTGTTCGATCGCTCGCGCGAGAAACGCAGCGTGGTCAACGATGCCGACCGGCTGCGCAAGTACCTGCTGAAGTTCGGGCTGGGCTGGGAACTGGTGCGCGGATGAGGTCTCAGGGCAGCGCGTAGTCGAAGCGATACGAATGCGCCCCGCCCGGCGCGATGTCGACCACCATGCGGCCCGTCAGTCCGGCCAGCGCGTCGGTGCCCGAGTCCGGCACCACAGCGATCGACTGCTGCGGCTCGCCGCGCGTCATCGTCGAACTGTGTTGCAGCACGAACGAGCCGGCGCGGCCGTCGAGCGTGCCACGCACCCGCTCCATCGCGACGTAGCCGCCCGAGCCGATTGCAGCGTCGCGGAACGCGAGCATCTCGCCCGCGCTGGTCGCTTCCAGCGCACCATGGAACTGCTTGTCGAGCGACATGCGGCCCAGGCCGCTCTGCTCGGCCACGGGGCTGAGCGCCTGCGGCGCGAGCTTGACATCGAACGGGCCGGTGGCGAAATGGGAAGTCACGGCGTGCTCCTTGGGTCTGGAAGAGGTGTCCGCGCCGGCGACGGTGCCGGTGAGCGACATGAAAAGGACGGTGGCGACGAAGGTCTGGAAAGGCATCATGGCATCATGAAATCGAGGCGGCCGGACGTCGGCCATGCCCGGCATTGAAGCAGCGAGCCCATGACGGCGATTGGAAAAACGCGACGGCCCCTGAGCCCGACGCCGCGCGGCGTCCTGCACCGGATCGCCGTCGGCGAATTCACGCACGGCCGGGTCGAGCCGCCGCCCGACCTGGCCGATCGCATCGAACACTTCTGGAGCGTGCACTGGAACCTCGAGGGCCTGCCGCCGCAGACGCAGGAGACCTTGCCGCATCCGAACGTGCACCTGGTCGTCGAGCCCGGCACCTCGGGCGCATGGGGCGTGCACACCGCGCGCTGGACGCGCGTGCTCGAAGGCCGCTCCTCGGCGTTCGGCGTCAAGTTCCGGCCGGGTGCGTTTCGAAGCCTGCTGGGACGCGCGGTCACGAGCATCGCGAACGACCAGGTCGCCAGCACGACGCTGTTCGGCGCCGACGCTGCGCTGCTCGACGCCGTCCTCGCGTGCGACGAAGACGCTGCCGCCGCGCGCGTCGCGTCGGACTTCCTTCGCCCCCGCCTGCCCGCGGCCGATGCGCCGGCGCTGCTGGCCGGCCGCATCGTCGACGCCGCGGCGGCCGACCTCGACCTGCACTCGGCCGAGGAACTCGCACGTCGCTTCGACATGAGCCTGCGCGCGCTGCAACGCCTGTTCAGCGAGTACGTGGGCGTCGGCCCCAAATGGGTCATCAAGCGCTGTCGCATGCACGAGGCCGTCGCCCGCGTGCAGGCCGGCCAGCCGGTGTCGTGGGCCGCGCTTGCGCAGGATCTCGGCTACTTCGACCAGGCTCACTTCATCGCGGACTTTCGCAAGCTGGTGGGCAAGACACCGGGCGACTACGCACGCGTCGTGCACGCGGGCACGCCACCTCAGCCCAGTCGCATCGACAACTCCACATCCTCGCCGAACGGCACCGACAGGTAACCGGCGTCGGGCGAGCGCACGCGCGCGAGGTACTCGGGGCTGTCGTCGGCGTTGTCCGCCACGATGAGTGCCCCCGGACGCAGGCGGCTTTCCAGCAGCGCGAGGATGTCCGGATAGAGTGCCTTGGCGCCGTCCAGCAGCACGAGGTCGATCGCGTCAGGAAGATCGGTGCGCAGGGTCTGCAGCGCGTCGCCGACGCGGATCTCGACCAGGTCGTCGAGCCCGGCGGCCACCAGGTTCGCGCGGGCCCGCTCCACCTTGGACGGCTCGAACTCGCAAGTGACGAGCCGGCCGCCGCCGTTGTCGCGCAGTGCGGCGGCCAGGTGCAGCGTCGACAGGCCGAACGAGGTGCCGAACTCGACGATCGTCCACGCGCCCGCATTGCGCGCGAGCATGTACAGCAGCGCGCCGGTGTCGCGCGAGACGGGCAGCGGCTGATCCTTCAGGCGGCCATAGAAGTCGAGGTAGTCGGTCTTGCTGCGCATCAGGCGCGTGAGCTCGCCGGGGGGCAGGCCGGCGGCCATCGCGCGCAAGGCCGGCGCTACCTCGTCGGCCTCGGCGAACAGGCGTTGCAGCAACGGGCCGACGGGTGCGGTGGTGAGAGTGGTCATGGGGCTTTCGCATCGAAGGGAGAACATGCGAAATAATATGAATGATTCTTCAGTTTTCCAATTCGCATTTCGAGACATCCCCATGAGCGACCGCAGGCGCACGCAGATCACCTCGAGAAAGAAGCCGAAGCAGGCCCGCGCCAACGAGCTCGTCGCCGCGATCCTGCAGGCCGCTGTTCAGGTTCTGGCCGCCGAAGGCGCACAGCGCTTCACGACGACCCGCGTGGCCGAACGCGCCGGCGTCAGCGTCGGCTCGATCTACCAGTACTTCCCGAACAAGGCGTCCATCCTGTTCCGCTTGCAGTGCGACGAGTGGCGCCAGACCACCGAGATGCTGCGGCGCACGCTCGAGGACATGCGCCGGCCGCCGCTGGAGCGGCTGCGCCGCCTCGTGCACGCCTTCGTGAAGTCCGAATGCGACGAGGCCGATGTGCGCGTGGCCCTCAACGACGCCGCGCCGCTCTACCGCGATGCGCCCGAGGCGCACGCCGCCCGGGCGTCGGGCGCCGCGACGATCGCCGCCTTCATGCGGGAGGTGCTGCCAGACGCCTCCGACGCCACGCGCGCGGCGGCGGGCGACCTGATCAAGGCGACGCTGAGTGCCGTGGGCCAGGAGTTTTCGGAGAGTCCGCGCACCAAGGCGCAGATCGTGCGCTGGTCGGACGCGATGGCCGACATGTTCTGCGCGTACCTGGGCAGTCTCCAGCAGACCGTCCGCGGGTCCGCCATGGTCGACTTGGGGGGCACGACGGCGAAGGAATGCACAGGTTCACAGGCTGCGCGCCTGGACGGCAGCCCGCGGCGCCGATAATCGCCCGGCCAAGGAGCGCCCGCCCCGCGCTTGCGCGCAGCCATCCGCCACGCATCCACTTCGCCCATGATCGAACCGAACCTGGCCACCGCGTCGTCCGATCCGCAGCCCTCGACCGGCGAACGGAGCCTGCGCCCGCCGCGCTCGCAATGGGACGGCGGCAGCGACAGGTCGCACGTCAAGACCTTCGTGCTGGCCGCCGGCTTGATGGCGGCGGTCGGCCTCGGCGCACTGGCCGTGCACGCGGACGTCGCCGCGTTGTGGCGCAAGAAGTTCGGGCCGCCGTTGACGACTGCCGAACTGCGCGCCCAGGTCACCGCCTGCGAACGCGCGGGAGACATGGCCTGCGCGCAGGAAGCCTGGACCGGCTATGTCAAGCTGCGCCCCGGCGACGGCGTCGCACACGCCAACCTGGGCCACGTGATGAGCCAGCGCGACGACCCGGCGCACGCGGTGGTCGAATACAAGCGGTCCATCGATCTGGGCGAGGGCACCTACGACCTGTTCGCCTGGTACGCCGACAGCCTCTCCGGACTGGGCCGCAACGACGAGGCCATCGATTGGTACTACAAGTCGCTCGCCATCGTTCCCAACCTGGTGGACGTGCGCGGCAAGCTGGCCAAGCTGCTGATGGCGGCGGGTCGCCGCTACGAGGCGCTGTCGCTGCTGGAGAGCTACGACGCCATTGCAGCCTCGGAGGGGCGGCACGGCTACTTCGAGGGCCAGCGCATCACGATCGAGTCCGCGCTGTCCGGCGACGCGCCTGCCGCGGCGTCCGGGGAGGCGCGTTCGTTGCGACTGCCGGTCATGGGCAGCCACTTCTTCGCGCCCGTGGCGCTGGGCAGCGGCCGCCCGTCGGCCTTCGTCGTCGACACAGGCGCCTCGGCCACCACGGTGACGCAGGAGATGCTTGACGAGTCCAAGGTGGCCTGGCGCGTCGTCCAGCCGGTGGTGACGATGACCACGGCCGACGGCCGCACGGTGCGGGCGCAAGGCATCACGATCGCGGCGTTGTCGGTGGGGCCCTATCTGTTGCACGACGTGCCGGCCGTGAAGTGCACGCATTGCGTCGCGCTGCTGGGGCAGTCGTCGCTGTCGCACTTCGACCTGAAGTCGTCGCGCACGCAAGGCGTGGAGTTCCTCACGCTGACGCCGCGCGGCGGCGCCTGAACGAGCGGCGCACCGGGCAGAATCGATCTCGACGCGTTGCACGATGCCCACCCCACCATGAACTTCTTCGACTCGCGCGGCTACGTCCTGCTGCGAAGCGTGCGGGTGGCGGGCGCACGGGTGCACGTCCATTGGCTGGCCCTCGCGCTGGGCGGCGTGGTGCTGGGGATCTGGATCCGGCAGCCGTTCCACGCCGCCGAGGCGGTTGCCTGCTACTTCGGGCTGATCCTGCTGCACGAGGTCGGCCACGCCGCAATGGCACGGCGGCTGGGTTACGCGGCGCCGGACATCTACCTGGGGTTCATGCACGGGTTCTGCATGTACGACCACCCCGACACCCTGCGCGACGGCGCCCTGATCGCCTGGGGCGGCGTCCTGGCCCAGATGGCGGTGGCCCTGCCCTTGCTCGCCCTCGACCAGATCCCGGGTTTCTCGGCGCTGCCCTTCGTCGGCATCGTGGTGGTTGCGTTCGGGTACTTCAGCGTGCTCATCGCCGCCGTCAACCTCGTGCCGATGCGGGGCTGCGACGGCGCCAAGGCGTGGCGCCTGCTCCCCCTGCTGCTCGCGGACCTGCGCGCGGGGGCGAAGGCGAAGAAGGCGACGCGCGATCTCATGCGGCGTCTCAAATAGGACCGCGCTGCGCACGCCGCGGGCCAGGAGGTCAGCGCATCGCCGTCCACTTCACGTCGGACGCCGCCGAGGCCACGGTCTTCTCGATGAAGCGCACGCCGCGCGCCCCGTCCTCGAAGCGCGGATAGTCGGCCTCCTCGCGCGTCGCGGCCCGGCCCTGCGACTCGCGCAGGCGCAGGTCGGCGGCGACGCCGAGATAGAGGTTGGCGAAGGCCTCGATGAAGCCTTCCGGGTGGCCGGGCGGCAGCCGGCAGGCCCGGCGCGCCGCTTCGCTGAGACCCGGCGAGTTGCGCGTGAGGGTCCGGCGCGGCCCGTCGATCGGTGCGTGCACCAGCACGTTGGGCTCCTCCTGGCGCCAGTCCAGCATGCCGCGCTCGCCCACCACGCGCAGGCGCAGGTCGTTCTCGTGGCCGACGGCGATCTGCGACGCCGACATCACGCCGCGGGCGCCCCCCACGAAGCGCAGCAGCAGGCCGGCGTCGTCGTCCAGACGCCGACCGGCGCCGAAGGCCGTCAGGTCGGCGCACAGGCTCTCCAGCTCGAGGCCGGTGACCACCGAGACCAGGTTCTCCGCGTGCGATCCGATGTCGGCCATCGCCCCGGCCGGGCCGCCGCGCGCGGGATCCACGCGCCACGTCGATTGCTTGTTGTTCGACGTCTCCAGCGCGCCGGCGAGCCAGCCCTGGTGGTATTCGACGATCACCTTGCGCACGGCGCCGATCGCGCCCGCGCGCACGAGTTCGCGCGCCTCGCGCACCATCGGGTAGCCGGTGTAGTTGTAGGTGACGGCGAACAGCGTGCCGCGCGCCGCGACGAGGGCGCGGATCTCTTCGGCCTGCGCGCTCGTGTGCACCAGGGGCTTGTCGCACACCACGTGGAAGCCGGCGTCGACGAAGGCGCGGGCGACGTCGTGGTGCAGGTGGTTGGGGGTCACGATCACGACCACGTCGATGCGTTGCCCCGGCGGTCGCCGCTGCTCGTCGGCGAGCAGTTCCTGCCAGGTGCCGTGGTTGCGATCGTCCGCGAGGCCCAGGTCGGCGCCGGACGCACGCGACCGCTCGGGCGTGCCCGACAGCGCGCCCGCGACGAGCTCGTACTGGCCGTCGAGCGCCATCGCGTTGCGGTGCACCGCGCCGATGAACGCGTCGCGGCCGCCGCCCACCATCGCGTAGCGGAGGCGGCGCGTCATCGCGAGCTCCCGGCCATGCCACCCTGCTTGCTCTTGTCGAACACGGCGTCGAACGCGCCCTTGGCGGGTTCGAAGTCGAGTCGGCGGCAGAACGCCGCGCTCTCCGTGGCGCCGTGGACGCGGTCCATGCGGCTGTCCTCCCACTCGACGGACAGCGGTCCGGCATAGCCGACATCGTTGAGCGCGACGATCAGCGATTCGAAATCGATCATGCCGCGGCCGACGCTGCGGAAGTCCCAGGTGCGGCGCGGATCGCCGAAGCTCGTGTGGCCGCCGAACGTGCCCACCGTGCCGTCGCCCTTGCCCCACCACACGTCCTTCATGTGGGCGTTGAAGATGCGCTCGCCGAAGCGGCGGATGAAGCCGATGTAGTCGACGCCCTGGTAGCCGAGATGGCTGGGGTCGAAGTTGAAGCCGAAGCGTCGATGGCCCTCGACCGCGGCGATCGCGCGCTCGCTGGTGGCGATGTCGAACGCGATCTCCGTGGGATGCACCTCCAGGGCGAAGTTCACGTCGACCTCGTCGAACACGTCCAGGATGGGTTTGAAGCGGCGTGCGAAGTCGGCGAAGCCCGCGTCCCAGAATGCCTGCGTGGTGGGCGGGAACGCGTAGGTCGCGTGCCAGATCGACGAGCCGGTGAAGCCCGTCACCGTCTTCACGCCAAAGGCCGCGGCGGCGCGCGCCGTGTCGGCCAGTTCGCGCGCGGCCCGCTGGCGCACGCCCTCGGGCTGGCCGTCGCCCCACACGCGCGCCGGCAGGATGGACTCGTGGCGCGCGTCGATCGGGTCGCAAACCGCCTGGCCCACCAGGTGGTTTGCGATCGCGAAGCACTGCAGGCCGTGCTCGGCCAGCAGTGCCCGCTTGTCGCGCACGTACTGCGGCGAGGCGAGCGCCTGCGCCACGTCGAAGTGATCGCCCCAGCACGCCAGCTCCAGGCCGTCGTACCCCATCTTGCGGGCCAGCGGCGCCAGGTCGGCCAGGGGCAGGTCGGCCCACTGGCCGGTGAAGAGCGTGATGGAGCGTGCCATGGCGGGAAGCCTCCGTTGCCTTAGAAAGGTGAGTCCGGGAAGTAGAAGTCCTTCGCGTTCGCCTTCGTGATCAGCACCGACGGGATGATCGTCTTGGCCGGCAGCTTCGCGCCCTTGAGGCGCGTCTCGGCGGTCATCTTGATCGCGTCGTAGATGAACTTGGGCGAATACGACACGTTGGCCTGGATGCGCGGATCGGTGCCGTCCTTGAGCGTCTTGATCATGCCCTTCGCGCCCGCGCCGCCGAACACGATCTTGATGTCGGTGCGCTTGGCCTGGTCGATCGCCTTGAGCACGCCCACGGCCATGTCGTCGTCGGCGGCCCACACCGCGTCGATGTGCTTGAAGCGGGTGAGGAAGTCCTGCATGGTCTTGAACGCGTCGTCGCGATTCCAGTTGGCGTACTTGGCGTCCAGCAGGTGGATGTCGGGGTAGGCCTTCATCACGCCCGTGAAGGCATCCATGCGCTCGTTGTCCAACGTGGTGGCGATGCCGCGCAGCGCCACGATGTCGCCCTTGCCGCCAAGCGCCTTGGCGAGGTATTCCGCCGGCACCTTGCCGAACGCGGTGTTGTCGCCGGCCACGTAGGCGTCCTGGCCGCTCTCGTCGGTGAGGCCGCGGTCGACCACCGTCACGTACACGCCCTTCGAGTGCACCTGCTGCACGGGCTTGGTCAGCGCCGCCGACTCGTGCGGGAAGATCACCAGCGCGTTGATCTTGGTGGCGGTCACCAGGTCCTGCAACTGGTTGGCCTGCTCGCCAGCGTCCTTGGAGGTCTTCACCGTCACCTTGAGGTCGGGGTACTTCTTCTCCAGTTCCTTCTTGGCCTCGTTGGCCCACCAGACGATGCCGCCGGTGAAGCCGTGGTCGGCCGAAGGAATGGCGACGCCCAGGTTCACCTTGTTCTGCGCGAACGCTCCGAACGGCGTGGCCAGCGCCACGATGGCGGCGCCGAAAGCGAGGATGAATCTGCGTTGGATCGGTTGCATGCTTGTCTCCTGTCTTGTTGAAGGAAGAAAGGCGGCTCTCCTGGCCGCATGGGAACGACTAACGTTTGCGCCTCTGCATGAACGCCACGACGATGATCACGCCGCCCTGCACCGCCGCGTTCAGGTACACGCTGATGATGCTGGTGAGGTTGAGGATGTTGCTGATGACCGACAGCAGGATCGCGCCGAGGACCGTGCCGACGATGCTGCCCGACCCGCCCTTGAGTGCCGTGCCGCCGACGATGACCGACGCGATCGCCTCCAGCTCCCACAGCAGCCCGGTGGTGGGCGACGCGGAGCCCAGGCGCGGCACGTACAGCAGCGTGGCGACGCCCACGCAGGCGCCCAGCAGCACGTAGGTGACCAGCTTGGTGAAGTCCACGTCGACCGCGGCGTAGCGCGCCACCTGCTCGTTGGAGCCCACGGCCTTCACGTAGCGGCCGTAGGCCGTGCGGTTGAGGATGGCCGCGCCGATCGCCGCCATCGCCAGGAAGACCCAGACGGGGACCGGCACGCCGAGCAGGGCCGCATAGTAGACCGGCGCGTAGGCGTCGGCGAGATCGTTGTCGAGCGTGATCGCCCCGCCGTTCGACAGCCACGTCAGCGTCGCGCGGAAGATGCCCAGCGTGCCCAGCGTCACGATGAACGGCTCGATGTGCCCGCGCGTGATCAGCAGGCCGTGCGCCAGCCCGAACACCGCGCCGAGCAGGACCGCGAAGCCGGCGCCCGCCACCACCGCGAGCCAGGGCGCGACATGGTGCGCGCCGAGCGCGTTCATGAGCAGGATGACACCGCCGGCGATCAACGCCGCCATCGACCCGACGGACAGGTCGATGCCGCCGCTGACGATCACGAAGCACATGCCCACCGCGATGATGCCGATGAAGGCGGTGCGCGTGAGCACGTTCATCGCGTTGTCGATCGTCGCGAAGTCGTGGTTCAGCGCGAAGCCCGCGATGCACAGCGCGACGAGGCCCAGCCCGGGTCCGAGCCCGTGCAGGCGCGACCAGGCCTGGCGCACGCGCGCGCCGCCGCCCTCGCGCGGAGGTGCGGGCCGGGGCGAGGATGCCGCGAGCGCTTCAGTGGATTCCGGTGGCGTGGGCAATGAGCGCCTCCTCGGTGAGTTGGTGCGCGTCCAGCGTGGCCTGCTGCGCACCGGCGCGCATCACGACGATGCGGTGGCAGATGCCGATCAGCTCGATCAGCTCCGACGAGATGACGATCACGGCCTTGCCTGCGCGCGCCAGCCGCTGGATGAGGAAGTAGATGTCGCGCTTGGCGCCGACGTCGACGCCACGCGTCGGCTCGTCGAGCACCACCACGCGCGGGTCGGGATGCAGCACCTTGGCGAGCGCGAGCTTTTGCTGGTTGCCGCCGGACAGCGACGACGCCGGGATGTCGAGCGACCCGGTGCGGATGCCGAACTCGTCGACCGCCGACTTCAGGGCCGCGCGCTCGGCCGCTGGATGCAGCCACGGCGTGGCGTAGCGTTCGAGCGCCATCAAGGTGAGGTTCTCGGCCAGTCCGAAGCCGGTGTGCAGGCCCTTGCCCTTGCGATCCTCGCTGAGGTACGTGAGTCCCTGGCGCGCGGCGTCGCGTGGATTTCGGATGCGCAGCGGCCGGCCGTCGAGCTCCAGCGTGTCGACGCGATGTGGCCGCAGGCCCAGCAGGCCCTCGAACATCTCGGTGCGGCCGGCGCCCACGAGCCCGGCGAAGCCGAGGATCTCGCCCGGCGCCACGTCGAAGCTCACGTCGCTGGCCCAGCCCGGCACGCTCAGGCCGCGCACGCGCAGCAGCGGCGCGGCCAGCGGGCGCGGATCCTTGTCGGGATAGAGGTCGCTCAGTTCCCGTCCCACCATCAGGTTGGCCATCTGGCGCCGGGTGAGCTCGCGCGTGGGCTCGCGCGCGATGAAGCGCCCGTCGCGCATCACGACGACCTCGTCGGTCACGCGCTCGATCTCGTCGAGCTTGTGCGAGATGTAGACCACGGTGACGCCGTCGGTCTTCAGTTGTGCGATCAGCGCGAACAGGCGCTCGGTCTCGCCGGGCGTCAAGGTGGCCGTCGGCTCGTCCATCACGAGCACGCGGGCGGCGCGCTGCAAGGCCTTGGCGATCTCCACGAGCTGCTTCTCGGCGACGATCAGGTCGCGCACCGGCGTGTCCGGGGACGCGTCCAGGCCCACGAGCTTGAGGACGCCCGCGGTCTCGGCCCGCATCGCGGCGTCGTCCAGCCACCAGCCGCGCGTGCGCTCGTGGCCGAGGAACACGTTCTGCGCGATCGTCAGGTCTTCCGCGAGCGCGAACTCCTGGTGGATCATGACGATGCCCAACGCCTCGGCCGCGCGCGGCCCGTCGAAGCGCACCGGCGCGCCGGCGATGCGCACCTGGCCGGCCGTCGGCGACTCGTAGCCCGCGAGGATCTTCATCAGCGTGCTCTTGCCGGCGCCGTTCTCGCCCAGCAGTCCGACGACCTGCCCCGGCGCCAGGTCGAACGTCACGCCGTGCAGCACCTGCACCGGCCCGAACGCCTTGACGACGCCGTCGAAGGACACCGACACCGTGCGGTTGTTCGAGGTCATGCGGCGACCACCTTGCCGCGCCCGCGCAGCATCTCCTGCAGCGCCAGCACACCGGCGCCGATGAGCCCGGCCTGGTCGCCCAGCGGCGTGTAGCCCACCTCGAGGTGCCGCGTCGACAAGGCGAGCGAGCGCTGGTAGACGCACTGGCGCAGCGACGCGAGGAACAGCGGCCCGATGCGCGTGAGGCCGCCGCCGACGAACACGTGCGACGGATTGAAGAAGTTGACGACGGACGCGAGCATCTGGCCGATCGCCATGCCCGCGCCCTGCACGATCTGGTTGGCCGCGGCATCGCCCGCGCGGCTCGCGTTGCCCACGTCCTCGGGTGTCAGCGCGCCGGCGGCGGCCAGCCGCTCGGCGAGCATGGGGCTGCGTCCCGCCTGCGCCGCCGCGACGGCTTCGCGCGCGATCGCGGGGCCGCCCGCCATCGTCTCGACGCAGCCCACGTTGCCGCAGTGGCAGCGCGGGCCCGCCGGGTCAACGCAGATGTGGCCGACGTCGCCGGCCGAGCCGTTCGCGCCGCGATAGACCTCGCCGTGGCAAACGACGCCGCAGCCGATGCCCGTGCCGACCTTGACGACCAGGAAGTTGGCCAGCCCGCGCTTGAGGCGCCACAGCTCGGCCAGCGCCATCAGGTTGACGTCGTTGTCCACCCACACCGGCGCGTCGTACTCGGCGCGCAGGTCGTCGCGAATCGAGAAGCTGTCCCACTGGGGCATCAGCGGCGGCTCGACCAGCTGGCCCGTGGCGAAATCGACCGGGCCCGGTACCCCCATGCCGATCGCGAGCACGTCGCGCGCCTTCAGCCGGCAGCTGGCCAGCACCTCACGCATCAGCGCGCGGATGCGCGACAGCACCAGCCCCGGCCCCAGCCGCACGTCGATCGCCTCGCCGTGGCGCGCCATCACCTGCAGGTCCAGCGACAGCACGGCCACCTCGATGCTGGTGGCCCCGAGATCGGCGCACAGCAGCACGCCCAGGCTGGAATGCATGCACAGCGTCTCGGCACGCCGTCCGCCGGAGGACTCACGCTGTCCGGCCCGTTCGAGCCAGCCCTGCTCGAGCAGCCCGGCGATCACCGCGTTGACGTGCGTGCGCGAGAACGCGAGCCGCTGCGACAGCGCGTCGCGCGACGGCCCATGCAGCCAGAAGACGCCCTCGAGGACGCTCAGCTCGTTCGCGGACAGGCCGGCCCAGCGGTTCATCGTTTCAAGTCTCCGTCGTGACGGCCTCTACGGGCCGATGGCGGAATGTAGGGCGATGACTTCGGCCTTACAAGAGCTCTCTTCGGCCAATTAGCGGCCGAAGTAGTCTTCGCTCAACGATCCATCAGCTGCCGCGAGAAATAGACGTACTCCACCGCGTTGGTGTGGGCGCGCTCCTTCAGGTTCGCGCCGGCGCCGTGGCCGCCCTCGATGACCTCGTAGTAGTAATACGGGATCCCGTATTCCGACAGCCGTGCCGCGAACTTGCGGGCATGCTGCGGCCCGACGCGGTCGTCCTTGGTGGTCGTCCACACCAGCGCCAGCGGGTACTTCACGTCGCGGTGGAGGTTGTGGTACGGCGAGATCTTCGCCAGGAAGGCGCGTTCGTCGGGATTCGACACGGAGCCATATTCGCCGACCCACGACGCACCGGCGGCGATCTGCTCGAAGCGCAGCATGTCGAGCAGCGGCACCTGGATGTCGACGGCGTTCCACAGGTCAGGATGCTCCGTCATCTCGACGCCCATCAGCAGGCCGCCGTTGGAGCCGCCCATGATGCCCAGGTGGGGCGTGCTCGTGACCCCGCGGCTGATCAGGTCGCGTCCCACCGCGGCGAAATCGTCGTAGATGATCTGGCGCCGGGTCTTCAAACCGGCCTCGTGCCACGCCGGGCCGAACTCGCCGCCGCCGCGGATGTTGGCCAGGACGTAGACGCCCCCACGCTCCAGCCACAACTTGCCCATCGTGCCGAGGTAGCTCGGCGCTTCGGAGACCGCGAAGCCGCCGTAGGCGTACAGGATCGTAGGATGCGAGCCGTCGAGCGCCATGCCCTTCGGATGCACGATGAAATACGGAATCTTCGTGCCATCGGTCGACGTGGCCTCGAACTGCTCGACCTCGTCATGCGAGCCGTCGAACTGCGCCGGCAGCGAACGCAAGGGCTTGGCCTTCGCCTGGGTGCCGTCGACCCGCCATTGGGTTTGCGGCTGCAGGAACCCGGCCACGGACAGGTAGGCCGTCGCGGAGCGCGGCGACGCGTCGCCGACGTCGACCGCCGTGTTGTCGGGCAGCGCGATGGCGGCCGACGTCCAGGCACCGTCGCGCGATCGCGTGAACAGGCTGGCACGCCCGCGGACGTTGTCCAGCATGGTCACGACCAGGCCGGCCTTCGTCCCCGACACGTCTTCGACGGACTGGCGCGCGGTCGGTGCGAAGACGATCGTCGGGCGCAAGGCGTCCGGCTTCGCGATGGCTTGCGCGAGATCGATCGCCACCAGCATGCCCTGCGTGAACCGGGGCCCGGCGGCGGGCCAGTCCTCGTCGAGCTTGACGATCAACTGCCCGTCGAAGAGTTCGAGGATGCTGGCCTTCTTCGGCAGGCCCAGCTTCCGGGTGCCGGACGGCGTCAGCAGGCTGTTCTCCGATTCGAAGAAGGTGACACCGCGTTGGATGACCACGGCCTCGCGTCCCTGCGCATCCGACAAGGACCGCACCTCCACGCTCACGTCGGACGCCTTGCCGCGGAACACTTCCACCGCGGCGGAGAGAGGCTGGCCACGCCGCAGGCGCTTGACCACGAACGGATACCCCGACTCGGTGAGTTCGCCCGGAGTCCACTCGCGCGATGCGATGACCGCATTGCTGTCCACCCAGGTCGCGCTCTGCTTGCTCTTGGGCAACCTGAAGCCGTCGGCGACGAATCGGCCCTTGCGCAGATCGAACTCCCGCACGGTGGCCGCGTCCTCGCCGCCATCGGACAGCGAGACCAGGCAGAGGTTCTCGTGCCTGGCCTCGCACTGGACGCCTTGCCAGACCCAGTTGGCGTGCTCGGCCGTGGATACCTTGTCCAGGTCGAGCACGGTCTTCCAGGCCGGCGCGCCGCCAGCGTCGTAGTCCTTGCGCGATGTCACGCGCCAGATGCCCCGCACGTGGTCGGCGTCTTGCCAGAAGTTCCAGAGGCCGCCGTCGATCTGGTGCGCGAACGGAATGCGATCGCGCGTCTGGGCGATGGCCAGCGCCTGCGCATTGAACGTCGCGAAGCGCGGATCCGCTTCCAGCGCCGTCAACGACTTCTTGTTCTCGGCACGCACCCAGTCCATCGCCTCGGCGCCGTCGACCTTCTCGAGCCAGACGTAAGGGTCGTCGACGGCGGAAGCCGCGGCGGAGGGCGCCGGAGCACCGGCGGCGGGCGGCACGGCCTGCGCCAGCGCGGAACCCGCGGCGAACAAGGCGATCGACGATGCAAGAACGGGCAGGGACAAACGGGGCATGGCGGCGCGAGGGGGTTGATCGAGGTCGTCGATCATCGCATTGGCGCGCACATGGCGTCCGGCGGCCCAGGGCGAGGAATCCGCTGTTCGTCGGATGTCTTCGTTGGCGGCATGGCTATCCGTTTCGGCCGCAACTCATTTTCAATGCTGAACTCATCGCGCAGGATGCAAAGATCCTGGAAGCTGCGCTACGCACCGCGGACGGACCCCACGCGTTGGGGGGGGCGGCGCATTCGTGTTCGGGAGGCAATGCGGCTAGGATGCGTTGAGCAAGGGAGCCGTTGCTATGACTGACTTCGTCGATCTCGCGCCTCGTGGCCCGCTCAAGAGTTCCAGCGATCGCTGGGACGTGTTCCTCAGCTACCGGTCATTGAGCCGGCCCTGGGTGCTCCGGCTCTACGACATGCTGCGTTTCCTGGACTACCAAGTCTTCATGGACCAGTTCGTGCTCACGACCAGCGACGCATTGCAGCGTCAACTCGAAACGGCTCTTTCCAGGAGTGCGACAGGCATCCTGATCTGGTCGCATCGAAGCGAGGACTCCGAATGGTGCAGACTCGAATACGATGCGCTGCGCACCCTGGAAACGGCGAAGTCCGGTTTCCGCTTCATCGTGGTGAACGTCGACCAGGCGCAATTGCCCCTGTTCGCGCGTGCCAAGCTGTGGATCGATTTCAGCACGCAGCGCGACGGACCGACCGGCACCGATCTGCTGCGCCTGCTCTATGGCCTGCACAGCAAGCCACTTCCCGCGCTCGCGGTGACACTGGCCGCCGAGTTCGATGAGGCGACCCGACGCGCCTTGGCGAGCATCGAGGCCGCGCGCTCGGCGGGCGACCGCGAATCCCTGGTGGCGCTGGGCCACACGGACAAGCCCGAGTGGCGAGCCACTTCCCTGTTGCGATGCAAGGTGGCCGAGGCATTGATCGAGATCGAGCAGCCGGCCGCAGCCATTCCGTTGCTCGATGAGGTGATCGCCGCGTTCCCTCGCTCGATCCGGCCGCAGCAACTGAAGGGACTTGCAATGGCGCGCGGAGGCAACTGGCGCGCAGCGCAGCAGCTGCTGGGAGAACTGGCCGCGTTGGGCGAGCGAGATCCGGAGACCCTCGGCATCCTGGCACGCACCTGGCGCGATCGATTCGAGCAGTCCGGCGATGTCCTCCACCTTGCCAAGGCACGCAACCTGTACGCAGAGGCCTTCGCCGGGACGCCGAGCGATTACTACACCGGCATCAACGCGGCCGCCAACAGCCTGCTGCTCGGCGACGTCGATGCCGCGGAAACGTATGCGTCGGCAGTCGAGAAACTCGTTGGCGTCACGGCGGTCGCAGGCCAGTACTGGAAGACCGCGACCGTCGCCGAGGTGCAACTCATCCGGCGAAACTATGCCCAGGCGGCGCAGTTGTACGCCACCGCCGTACAGGACGATCCCGAAGCGAAGGCGAACCACGAGTCGAGCCGGGCACAGGCCCGCAGGCTGATGGATGCCCTGGCCGCGAGGGCCGATGAACGCGCGAGCGTCGAATCGGCATTCGCTGGCCGCGCCTGACGATCGCACAGCCTCCGCTATTGCACCGTCGTACCCGACACGTCGACGTCGACGCGACGGTCGGGCTGCAGGCAGGCGATCAGCTTCGGGTTGGCCTTCGCCCCAAGGCAATCCTCCGTCTTGGTGATGGGTTGCGACTCTCCCTTGCCGACGGCCGAGACCCGGCCGGCGTCGACGCCCGAGGAAACCAGGTAGTTCCTGACGGCCTCGGCGCGGCGCATCGACAGCTTCTGGTTGTAGGCTGGCGAGCCCAGGCGGTCGGTGTGGCCCTGTACCGTGACGGCGTCGAACTGCATGCCGGCGAGCTCGTGCGAGAACTGATCGAGCGCCACCTTGCCCTGCGGGCCGAGGTCCGAGCGGTCGAACGAGAACAACGTGTCGGCCGAGAAGCTCACGCGTCGCGGCGGCGCCGGCGCTGGGGGCGGGGGTGGCGGCGCAGCGACCATCGCGACGGGCTGCGGGGGCGGCGGCAGGGCCGCCGGAGGTGCCTCGTAGACCTGCGCCGCCATGGGGTGCGGTGCGGCCGCCGTTTCTCGTCCGAACGCAAACACGAGGCCCACCGAGACCATGTTGACGTCGCCGTGGTTGCCCACCGCGTCGTTGATGCGATAGCGCTCGACCTCGCCGCGCATCATCAGGTTGGGCGTGAACGCGTATTGCAGGCCGGCGCCGAACTTGACGTTGGTTTCCGACTTCGACGGGTTCGGCGCGAGCACCACCACCCCGCCACTGCCGTGGAACGAATCGCGCGCGCTCGCGTGCTGCGCGCCGACGCGGGCGAGCACCGAGAAGCGCTCGGTGATCGGCAGCGTGCCCACGAGGTCGAGGTTGATGCCGTGCAGCTTGATGCGCCCGTCCAGCGTGCCGGCCGGCACGGTGGTGGACGTGAAGCCGAAATGGCCGAGGCTGAAATAGCCCGCCTCGAGGCCGATGTAGCGATTGAGCTGGTACCCGCCGAACGCCTTCCAGGCCAGCGCCTGTTCGTCGTCGGACATGGCCGAGGTCACCAGCCCTTGCGACAGCAGGCCGGCGGTGATGCGCGCGTCGTCGATCTTCGAGCGCGACTGGCCGATCGAGGCACCGCCGTAGAAGTAGCCGGGGTCCGACTCGGCGAACGCCGGGACGGTGACCAGGGAAGCGATGCCGGCGAGCCCGGCGAGGCGCATGAGAGCGATGGAATTCATGATGTTCTTTCTGGCGAACCGGGGCGCGGGTGATGGCGTGACGATGGGCCGCGCATCACGGCGCGACGATCGTCGTGTTGACCAGCGTCACCGAGGCCGTGAGGCCGATCGCGCGGCCGATCAGCGTCGTCTGGATCGTCTGCCCGGCCGTCGAGACCGTCACGCCGGCGGGCGCGATGATCGTGCCCACCATCAGGCTGCCGGTCTCGATGCGCGCGGCGCTGCCGACCTGCCAGAACACGTTGCGTGCGCTGGCGCCGTTGATCAGGAGCACGTGGCGCGGGGTGGCGGGCAGGCCCACCGTCAGCGCCGAGGCGCTCTGGAACACCCACGTCGCGTTGGCATCGCCCTGCGCATCCAGCGTCAGGTCACCGGTGGTGATGTCGAAGGTGCCGAGAGCCGACGTGTACGTTCCCGGCAGCAGGATGGCGCCACCCAGCTGGCCCGCGTTCGGATCGCTGCCGGGGGGCATCGCGGCCAGGTTGTCGTAGGCCGCCTGCGCATCGGCGCGGGCTTGCGTGGCGATCGCCATCGTGGCGGGCGTGCCGGGTGCGGGCGGTGCGCAATCGATCGCGCCGTTGACCGTGCCGACGTTCAGTGGGGTCTCCGTGTAGACGTGCAACGCATCATGGAAGCCCGTGACCGCCGTGCACACCGCGGTCGTGCCGAGGTTGCCGTTGACGACCGTGTTGATGCCCTGGTTGGTCACGCCCGCGCCGCCGCCGAAGGCGCCGAAGGAGGCCGCGCCGCCGAGGGCGACCCCGGCCGTGCAGACCTGGGCACCCGTCGTGAAGCCCCAGACCTTGTTGGCCGCCAGCGCATTGCCGGCGAGGTCGGTCACCGCGGTGGTGACGGTGACGACGAAGGCCGTGTTCGGCGCGAAGCCGGCCGCGCCGGTGGGCACGAAGGTGGCGAGCATCGCGGCGGTGTCGTAGCTGACGCTGCCCGGGACGGCGACGCCGCCCGCGGTCACGACGAACGAGGCCGCGGTGATCGTGGTCGGGTCCATGGCCTCGCTGAACGTGGCCGTGACGGTCTTCGTCAGGCAGTTGGCGGTGCTGCCGTCGATCGGGCTGATGGCGGCGACGGTCGGTGCCGTGGTGTCCGTCGTCGCGGCCGTCGTGAAGGTCCAGACGTGATCGCTGGAGGCCGGCAGGGCCGCGGGGTTGCCTGCGAGGCCGTTGCCGGCCAGGTCGGTCGCCGCGGCGGTGATCCGGGCGGTGAACAGGTCACCGCTGGCCAGCGGCATCGTGTCGGGCGTGAAGGTCGCCGTGCGCGAGGCCACGGTGTACGTCACCGTGCCGGACACCGGGATGCCGAGCGTGGTGTCGGTCACCAGGAAAGTGGTGGCATCGACCGATGACGCGGCCATCGCCTCGCTGAACGCGGCGGTGATGCGCGTGTTGGTCGGCACACCCGTCGCCGCGTTCGCCGGCAGCGTGATGCTGACCGTGGGGCGCGTGACGTCGGCCGACGCCGCGGTGCTGAACGACCACGTGAACGGCGCGGCCAGGGCAATGCCGCTGGTGTCGGTCGCGGTCGGCGCGATCGTCGCCTGGCACACCGTGTTGGCCGGCAGCGCCGACGCGGGCGTCAGCGTCGCGGTGAGGCTGGCGGTGTCGTAGGTCACGGTCGCAGCCACCGGCGGGGCAGCGGGACAAGCCAGCGTGAAGCTCGAGATCACCGTCGACGCCGTCATCGGCTTGCTGAAGGTGGCGCTGACGTCGGTGCTGGTGGAGATGCCGGTCTGTGCAGGCGAGCTCGCCACCGGCGACGTCGACGTCACGGTCGGTTGGGTGCCGACGCCGGGGACGCCGAGGATCGGGTCCATGCCACCACTGCCGCAAGCGGCGAGCAGCAGGGCCATCAGCGCGGCAGTCCAGCCCCGGGATGAGAGACGGGTACGGAAGACGTAAGTCATGGCAGTGGGCGCCTTGAGTGTTCATTCCGATGCGCGCGAGCGCATCGAGGAGTCCCGAAGATCGGGACGGAGCGGGTTGTGCCTGGCAAAGAAAAAGGAAGTGGCACCTGCGCAAATGAACCGAGAACGGCGCGTCTGTCGATACCGCAACTTGGACGCTGGCGGCGCCGGTGTTGCTGGTTTTGTCTCCGATGTTGCTATCACGCAATATGCGTGCCGCTGATTTGCGGACTCGCTCGACTCCGGGTTTGCCGGGCGTGGCAAAGGGAACGCGTCTTCGGGTCCGCGCGCCGGGACTCCGGAAAGCGGTAACGATCGATCGCCAGTCGGTAAAAGCCAACGCGGCAGTGCCGAGGCAGCACGGTCGTCCAGGCAAGGCATTGATTAGCTCTTCTTATGACTGCATCCACATCCAGCAGGCTAGTCGTGAGCGCCGCCTATCCCTAAAGTTCATCTCGCCGAACCATTTCACGAGACGTGACCATCATGAAAACCCGCCCACCCGGCCGCAACGGCCTCTCGTGCTGAAACACACGACAAGGAAATCTCGATGAGCAACGTGAATGTCGTCATCGGCGCGGGATCCATCGGATTGGCCATCGCGCGCCGAGTCAGCGCCGGCAAGAAGATTCTTCTCGCCGACATCAGCCGGGCCAACGCCGACGCCGCAGCCAAGGTGCTGAGCGAGGCCGGATTCGAGGTCAGCGCGACCACGGTCGACATCTCCGCGCGCGATTCGATCCATGCGTTGGTGGAGAAGGCCACGGCGCTGGGCGACGTCGGGGGCGTGATCCATGCGGCAGGCGTCTCGCCCTCGCAAGCATCGCCGCAGAAGATCCTCGCCGTCGACTTGTACGGCACGGCGGCCATCCTCGAGGCGTTCGGCAGCGTGATCTCGCCGGGCGGTTCGTGCGTCGTCATCGCATCCCAGTCCGGGCACCGGCTTGGCGCCTTGACCGCCGAGCAGAACAAGGCGCTGGCGACGACCCCGGCGGAAGACCTCCTCGCGCTGCCCATGCTGCAGGCTGACCAGGTGCAGGATTCCCTCCACGCCTACCAGCTTGCGAAGCGTGCAAACGTGCTGCGCGTGGCGGCGGAGGCCGTGCGCTGGGGAAAGCGGGGGGCGCGTGTCAACGCCATCAGCCCGGGCATCGTGATGACGCCCCTGGCCAATGATGAACTGAAGGGTCCGCGCGGCGCCGGCTACCGCCGGATGATCGACCTTTGCCCTGCGAAGCGGGCGGGCACGCCGGACGAAGTCGGCCACGTCGGGGCGCTGCTCATGGGACCGGACGGTGCCTTCATCACCGGGAGCGACTTCCTGATGGACGGCGGCGTGACCGCAGCGTACCTGTACGGCGAACTGGCACCCCCGTAAGCGCGCCGCCACGCACGAACCCATCGCACGTTTCTCGTGCCCACCCGACCCTGGGAACCCACCATGCAACACGTGACCCTGAACAATGGCGTCCAGATGCCGATCCTCGGCTTCGGCGTCTTCCAGATCGCCGACGCGAAGGAGTGCGAACGCAGCGTCGTCGACGCGATCGAGGCCGGCTACCGGCACTTCGACACGGCGGCGTCGTACATGAACGAGGAAGCCGTTGGCAACGGCCTTCGCGCCAGTGGCGTGCCGCGCGGGGATCTGTTCGTGACGTCCAAGCTCTGGGTACAGGACGCTGGCTACGACCGCACGCGCCTGGCCATCGACAAGTCGCTGCGCCGGCTGCGCGTGGACTACCTCGACCTCTATCTGATCCACCAGCCCTACAGCGACGTGCACGGCTCGTGGCGAGCCATGGAGGAGGCCAGCAAGGCGGGCAAGCTGCGCGCGATCGGCCTCAGCAACTTCCAACCCGATCGGGTGATGGACATCAAGGCGTTCAACGAGGTGCCGCCCGCGGTCAATCAGATCGAGATCAACCCGTTCCACCAGCAGGAGAAAAGCGTCGGCTTCCTGCGCGAGAACGGCGTGCAGGCCGAGGCCTGGGCGCCATTCGCCGAAGGTCGCAACAACCTGTTCCAGAACGAAGACCTGGTGGCCATCGGCGCCAGGTACGGCAAGTCCGTCGGCCAGGTCGTGTTGCGCTGGCTCGTCCAGCGCGGCGTCGTGGCACTCGCCAAGTCCGTTCGCAAGGAGCGCATGGTCGAGAACCTGAACGTCTTCGACTTCCAGCTCACCGACGAGGACATCGCTCGCATCACGAAGCTGGAGACCGCCGCGAGCAGCTTCTTCTCGCACCGGGACCCCGCCATCGTGAAGTGGATGAGCGAGCGCCGGCTCGACGTCTGACGAAGCGCGGGGTTCGGCAGGGTCGCCGTCGCGGCCAACATGGCGCTCGCGATACCCATGTGTGCATGATGCTTCCCCATGATCCGTGAAGCTGTCAAGCTTGGTCTTCCAGGCTCTCCTCTTCCACGAATCCGGCGTCGGCATTCGAGGACCGAGCCATCATCCCGAATGCGCATTCGAGGGTGAAAACCAGGAAGGATTGCTCCGTGACGCTGCCGTTCGCAAACCGCGCAGAGGCGGGCCGCCTGCTTGGCAGGCGCCTTCAGGCCGAGTGCCTGACGGGGCCGCTGGTGGTCGTGGCACTGCCTCGCGGCGGCGTGCCGGTGGCCGCCGAGGTGGCGCGCTGCCTGGGGGCGCCACTCGATCTGCTGATCGTGCGCAAGATCGGCGCGCCCTGGCAGCGCGAACTGGCGGTGGCGGCGGTCGTCGACGGCACGCCGCCGGAGCTCGTGATCAATGAAGAGATCAGCGCGGCGGTCGGCGCCGACCCCGCCTACATCGAGCGCGAGGCCACTGTCGAGCGGCGTGAGATCGAACGCAGACGCGAGACTTATCTGCGCGGTCGCGCGCCCCTGGCAATGGCCGGCAAGACGGCGATCCTGGTCGACGACGGCGTCGCCACCGGCACCACGGTGCGCGCGGCGCTGATGGCGTTGCGCCGGCGCGGCGCGACAAAGGTACTGCTTGCGATACCGGTGGCGCCGCACGAGGCAGTGATTGCCTTGCGCGCTTGTTGCGACCGCATCGTTTGCCTGGCCGAGCCGGAACCGTTCCACGCGGTGGGTGCGCACTATGTGGATTTCCGCCAGTTGGAGGACGCGGAAGTGATCGCGGCGTTCGGCGCGGAGCCGCAGGAATGACGGTGGGACGTGCAGCCAGCGGTTCGGAGGCGCGAGCCGAAGATCCGGACAACCTGCTCGCTGACCTTTTCCATCAGCGGACGGCGTAGCCACAGCTCATGCGTGAACGCAGCCGAACGCTTTGGATGTCGTGAGCAACTGATTCGGTTCGAGGCGCGCAGGGCGACGCGGCGCATGCCTGCCAGCGCCGTCGCAATTCGTCAGCCCGGCTTCGCCGATGCAACGCTCACACATCGGTGCGCGCCGCCAGCGCTTGCACCAGTGGCTCCAGTTGCCGGGTGACGTCCTGCAGCAGCGGCTCGATCGGCGCCTCGCCGGCGCCGTGTTCATGCGCCGCCACCAGCGCCGCCTCCAGCGCCTGCGCCGCTCGCTGCAGGGCCGGCATGCCCAGCGAGCCCGCAACGCTCTTGAGGTCGTGGGCGCAGCGTATCGCCGCCGCCATGTCGCTCTGCGAGCGGGCGTCGCGGAAGCGCATCTCGAAGCCGGCCTCGCGCTCGCGGAACATACCCAGCAGCCGCTGGTACAACTCTTCGTCGCCCCCCACCGCCGCCAGGCCCGCACTCTTGTCCAGCCTGGGCAGCGGCGTCTCCGCCACCTCACCACCGAGCCTGGCCTGCTGCGGGCGCACCCAGCGCGCCAGGGTTGCGAACAACTCGTCCACGTGGATCGGCTTGGCGACGTAGTCGTTCATGCCCGCAGCCAGCACCTTTTCACGCTCGCCGGCCATCGCGTTGGCGGTCATCGCGATCACCGGCAGGTCCTCCTGCCCGGGGCGCAGACGCAGCGCGCGAGTTGCCTCGTACCCGTCCATCAACGGCATCTGGCAGTCCATGAGCACGGCGTCGAAGCGACAGGATTCGAGCGCGGCGAGCGCCTCCCGGCCGTCGCCGGCCACCTCGACCACGATGCCAGCCCCCTGAAGCAGGTCGCACGCCAGCTCCTGGTTGATCGGGTTGTCGTCGACGAGCAGGATGCGGACGCCGGCCAGGCCGACCTGGCGCGCCTGCAGCAGCTGCTGTCGCCGCCGGTTGCGGCTGGGGTGCGCATCCGGGTGGCCTAGCGCGGAGAGGCAGGCGTTGAGCAGCGCCGATGGCGTGACGGGCTTGGACAGCAGCGCGGCCACCTGCAGCCGACGCGTCTGCAGCTGGCCTTCGGCCTGGTCTCGGCCAAAGGCGGTGACCATCAGCACCGTCGGCGGCGCGTGGCGACCGCCGGCGAGCGTCAGCCGCGCCAGGCACTCGATCCCATCCATGCCGGGCATGCGCCAGTCCAGCAGCAGCAGCTTGAACGGCCGGTCGGCGGCGTCGGCACGTGCCACCGCGGCCAGCGCCGACTCGCCGTCGGCCGCCATCTCGGCCTGGAGCCCCAGCGACTCCAGCAATGCATGCAGCAGCTCGCGCGCCGCCGGGTGGTCATCGACGACGAGCGCTCGTGTCCCGCGCAGCTCGCCGGCCTCCCATGCCGGTTGGGTGGCTGACTGCAGGCCGTAGGGCAACGTGAAATGGAAGGAACTGCCGCAGCCGGGCTCGCTGTCGACGCCAATCGCGCCGCCCATGCATTCGACAAGGTGGCGGCAGATCGCCAACCCGAGGCCCGTGCCGCCGTAGCGCCGGCTGGTCGAGGACTCGGCTTGCGTAAAGGGTTGGAACAGGCGCGTGCACGCTTCCGGCGTCATGCCGATGCCGGTATCGCGTACCTCGAAGCGCAGCGTCGTGCGTTCGGCCCCGCGCTCGACGAGCGAGGCTGCCACGATCACGTCGCCGCGCTCGGTGAACTTGATGGCGTTGTTGCCGAGGTTCAGCAGGATCTGGCCCAGCCGCGAAGGATCGCCCACCAGCGCGGTGGGAAGGTCGGCCGGCAGCGCGAACAGCAGCTCCAGCCCTTTCTCCGCTGCGCGCATGCCCAGCAGATCGGCGAGCTGGTCGAACACGTCGCCCAGCTGGAAAGGGATCGTCTCGATCTCCAGCTTGCCGGCCTCGATCTTCGAGAAATCGAGGATGTCGTCGATGATCCGCAGCAGCGACTCGGCGGCGCCATGCACCTTCTCGACGTAGTTGCGCTGGCGCGCATCCAGGCCGCTCTTCAGCGCGAGGTGCGACATGCCCAGGATGGCGTTCATCGGCGTGCGGATCTCATGGCTCATGTTGGCCAGGAACTCGCTCTTCGCCTGCGTGGCCGCTTCGGCGCCGTGCTGCGCGCGCTCGAGCTGCTCGGTGCGTTCGCGCACACGCTGCTCCAGCCTGTCGGCCAGGCCGCGCACCTCGGCGCGCGAGCGGCGCAGGCGCCTGACGAGGTACAGCGTGCCACCCAGGGCGATGCAGCAACCCGTCAACACCGTCCACAGCCAGCGCTGCTGCTGTCCGCGCGCCTGCAACTCGGCCGCCTGTTGCTCGCCACGGCGCTGCAATTCGGCCAGCTCGCGGCGGCGCGCCTCGTCGCGGCGGCTCTGCGCGACCTCGAGCAGGCGCTCCGCACTGCGCTCGGCGCTGGCCCGAGCCTGCAGGTCCGCGGCCTCGATCGCCAGTCGGTAGGCCCGCTGCGGGTCGCCGGCGGCCGCCGCCAGCTCGGCAAGCCGGCGCGCGGCAAATGATTGGTACAGCGCCTGCCCGAGCGCGAGCGACCGGCGGTGGGCATCCTGGGCTTGCGCGAGCGCTTCGGCCGGGTGCCCGAGCCGTTGCTCGATCACGCTGCGTTGAAGGGCGGAAAAGAACCACCCCGCGGGCAGTTGCGTGACCTGGAGGATCGCACGCCCTCGCTCGTTCGCGGCCAAGGCCTCCTGCCACTGCCCTCGCGCCAGCGCCTCTTCCGTTTGATGATTCAGGGCGAGGCCCAGCCCCACGGGAGAGCCGACGGCGGTGAACGACTGGATGGCCTGGTCGATGTACCGGTCGCTCTCGGCGCGTCTTCCGTGCCGGGACGCTTCCTCCGACAGGGTCAGCAGGGCATAGCCCTGCTGCAGCTTCGAGCCCGCCGCCGTCGCCTGCCGGAGCATCTCCTGCACCTGTTGCAACGCTTCGGCATCGCGCCCGCTATGCATGTACGAGATCGCCAGGCCGTGGTGCGCGTAGGCCATCACCAGCGGATCCCCGGACCGCTGCGCCGCATCCAGCGCCTGCAGCGACATCGTCACGGCTTCTTCGAGGCGGCCGACTCGGCGGTACACCAGCGCGCCGCGGAACAAGGCTTCGCCGAGCAGGTCGGGCCGATCCACGCCATCGAGCGCCGCGATGGTCTGCGATATGACGTCCACCAGCCGAGCGACATCGTTCTGGTTTACTGCGCCAAGCCCGATGTTCATGTCCGCCTCGGCCTGGCCTGCACGATCGCCAGCGGCCGTGGCCTGTTTCAAGGCCTGCTCGGCGTGAGCCAGGGCCTGGGAAGTCTTGGCAAGGTGGATCTCGATGCGCGCCAGGAGATTGAGCGCGCGCACGCGGTCGGCAGCCGGCGCGTCAGGGGGCAACTCCGCCTGCAGGTGCTGCGCCTGCACATACGCTGCGGGCGCGTCGTTGTCGGCCAGCTTGCGCAAGGCGGTGGCACGTTGCCGCCAGTCGTCGATCGGCGCGGCCATCGCGACCGTCAGGAGCAACAGCCACGCCCCGAAAGCACCGCACCAACGAACGCGAGCGACCGTCACGGCCGCAGGCTCAGGGTGGCATCGACGACGATGACCACGGATTGGACGTCCTGCGCCCAGGACTCCGTCGGCGCCAGCGACATGGCAACGATCGAGACGGCCGGGATGACGTGTTTCATGCCCGCCTCCATGCCGACTCGACCCGACGGCGTCGAGCCGGCTGCGAAGAGCGGCCGTAGATAGCCTGCCTGGCGCACAAGGCGCTCAACCCATCGAACGCCTTGTCGAGTTCGCGCAGCGGGCCGCTGAGCAGCGCAAGCGGCCACTCGGAATCGAGCTCCCCGGCGTCCCGTCATCAAATACTCCCACCGATGTCGAGTCGGCCACCCTAGGGTTACCCCGTAGGGTCACTGGGTGGCAAGGGCGAGCTGAATCGGGCGTTGCGATTGTCGACGACGATACCGACTATCCACCGAGAGTCGACCGTCGATATTCTCATCAAGGATCAACTGCCTTGCCAGTCGGATCAAGCGCTTGGAGCGTGCCGCGTCACCGGACTTTGAACTTGCGTGTCTCTGAACCACCGCTGTAGAGTTGAATGGGCTTCGTGTCCGCGGACCGTCAGCCGAAGTGTTCCACCAGCAACTCGGTCAACACCCGAATCTTCCGGGCAGGATGGGCGGCCGCCGGCCTCACCACGTAGAGTCCGCCGAAAGGCAAGGGATGGTCGCCGAGCAGGCGCACCAATCGGCCGGAGGCCACAGGTTCGGTGATCAGGAATTCGGGCAACGCGGCAATGCCCAGTCCGGCCAGTGCAGCAGAAAGCAGCGCTGTGCCGTTGTCGGCCTTGAAGGTTCCGCGCGGATGGATGGTGACCGTCTTGTCGCCCTTCTTGAGACGCCAGGCTTCCGTCCCCTGCAGAAGTGCGTTGTGGGTCAGCAGCGCCTCCGGGTGGTCTGGCGTGCCGAACCTCCTCAGGTAGTCCGGGCTGGCCACCAGGCTGCCTCCCATGGGGGCCACGCGCCGCGCAACCAGACCGGAATCGACGAGATTGCCCAGACGTATCGCGCAATCGAACCCCTCCGCGACCAGGTCGATGAACTGGTCGCTGTAGCAAGTCTGCACCTGCAACGCGGGATGCCGGCGAGCCAGTTCCGCAAGCACAGGTGCCAGGTGGGTCGGCCCGAACGTGAGCGGCGCCGCGATGCGCAGCCGGCCGCGCAGGTCGCCGGTGGGGCGAACCTCCTCGAAGGCCACGTCCACCAAGGCGCAGATGCGCGCCGCGTGTTCACGGAAGCCGGCCCCAGCTTCCGTGACAACGGCACCGCGCGTGCTGCGGGCGAGCAGCTGGATTCCCAGTTCTTCCTCCAGCCGTATCAAACGACGGCTGACGATGGACTTGGCGATGCCAAGCCGACGTGCGGCTGAGGTCACGCCGCCAGCGTCTGCAATTTCAACGAATGTGCGCAGATCCTCGGTGTCCATCTGTGTTCCTGTTTTTGCGACACGATGTGCCACTTTTCATGGCTAGCATACTTGTTCCAGGGACGGCAAAGTTGCTTTCAGGACGGCATCCCGTCGTCCACCACCAGGAGATTCAAATGAGCAACAGCAATGGGGTCTGGAAATCGGAAGACGTGGCCTTGATCCTCATCGACTACCAAAACGAAATGTTCGGAAACGTCCGCTCGGAGACGAACGCGGCAACCATCGATCTGAACGTGCGCCTGCTCATCAAGGCCGCCAACGCATTCGACATCCCCGTCATTTTGAGCACCGTGGGCGTGACGGCCGGCAAGAACGGGCCCACCCGTGCCTCGATCCAGGCTGAACTGCCGGGCCAGACCATCATCGACCGCACGTCGATGAATGCCTGGGAAGACGCGGCCTTCAAGACGGCCGTCGAGCAGACCGGAAAGAAGCGCCTCGTTTTCGGTGCGCTCTACACCGAGATCTGCTTGACGTTCTCGGTCGTCGACGCACTGCGGGACGGCTACGAGGCGATGTTCATCGTCGACGCGGTGGGCGGCATGTCGCAACTGGCGCATCGCACGGCGGTCGAGCGCCTGACAGCGGCTGGCGCCGTTCCCAACACGGCGGTTGCGATGCTGACCGAACTCTTCCGCGACTGGAAATCTCCGCTGTCGGCGAAGGGTGGCGAACTCTTCGGCTGGTATGTCGAGGAACTGCAAAAGCTGAACGCAACACGCTGAGCCTCACGCCGTTTTATTGCGTTTGCGCCATTCGGCACCATGACGGCAACACGACGGCGCGTCTTCATACAACGCCTTCCCATATTCATGTCTTCTTTTTGAGGCTTGCAAATCCATGAACACGTATCCCGTTTCTCCTTCGGCCCAGCCGTCCGGGCGTCTGACGCGCGCGCTCTCCCGGACCTTGAGAATTTTTGGTGCCGCAGCGTTCCTGGCGGCCGGAGCCGCCAAACTCGCTGGCGTTCCGATGATGGTCGAAGTCTTTGACCACATCGGCATCGGACAGTGGTTCCGCGTGGTGACCGGCGTCATCGAAGTCATCGGCGCCGTGGCGCTGCTGGTGCCGGCAACCGCTGCGGTCAGTGGTGCCTTCCTGTCGCTGATGATGATCGTGGCGACCGGCGTCCATTTGTTCGTCATTGGCGGCAGCCCTGTGCCGGCGCTGGTGCTGACGGTGGTTACCGGCGCAGTGGCCTGGATCCATCGCGCGCGCCTCGTTCGCGCGCCGGGCCAGGCTTGAACACGGGAGCGCTCGACATGCACACACCTTCTTCCGCAGAAGCGTCTCAATCCGTACCTGCGCCGCCGCCGCGCAAGATCGTGTATCGCACGCGTGGCCAGGGTTCGGGAGGTCCCATCACGCGGCTCATGAGCCCGTCCGATCTGGGCCGGTTGCTCAAGCCCTTCGTGTTCCTCGACATCTTCGATGCCCAGGGGCCGATGCTCCAGGCGATGGCCGGCATGCCGTTGCACCCCCACTCGGGGATTGCTACGGTGACGGTCTTCACCAAAGGCAGCATGCGCTACGAGGACCCTGTCAACGGCAGTGGATTGATCGAGTACGGCGGTGTGGAGTGGATGCGCGCAGGCGTCGGCGTGTGGCACGGCAAGGAGATGACACCGCCGCCCGGTATCCAGCGTCTCCAGGGGTTTCAGTTGTGGCTGGCATTGCCTGCTGCGCTGGAGGTCGCCGCGCCCCAGAGCCAGTACATAGAGGCAAAGCACATGGCCCAGGCCGGACCTGCACATGTGGTCGTCGGCGAGTACGCGGGGGTTCGCAGCCCTGTTGACGCGCCGGCGGGTGTCAATTACCTGTTGGTGACGCTGCACCCGGGCGAGCAGTGGGTCTACCGTCCGCCGGCGGGCCATACCGCGGGATGGCTGGCTGTGGCCAGTGGAGCGCTCGATGCGGGTCAAACGGTGAGTGCAGGTGAAATGGTGGTCTTCGCCGAT
>Ga0307516_10001754_pt1 | contig 29839 bp, 36 predicted proteins | sample 19_EM_MG_FD_203310 | JGI IMG/M metagenome (GOLD analysis project Ga0307516, IMG submission 203310) | Populus trichocarpa ectomycorrhiza microbial communities from riparian zone in the Pacific Northwest, United States - 19_EM | ecosystem: Host-associated > Plants > Roots > Unclassified | place... | reverse complement strand
GCGACGAGGTAGAATCCACTGCGGGAGAGTCAATTCGTCTTGCTGCAGTGGGAGGACTTGGGGGAGGACTTAACTTGATTTCTGTCACGCTGTCAGCACCAAATATCGAATTTGTCATCAGATAAGGAGGGTTCGTGGGGGGTTCACGAATAAGGGGGGTTCACAAATAGAATTATCCTCCCTTCTGTGCTCAGGCAACTCTATCGACGCCAACTAACCTTGATAAAAGTTTTAAACTTGATTTTGAACAAGTAGAGAACCACAATGGATGGCTTCCCATAAGGGCGTTCCTATTAGTTTTCTTGGCGTGACGGGGCGGCGTGCTCAAATGCCAAAGGAGATTACTTCAGTCTTCCGCAAGTCTTCCGCCGAAGATGGCTTGCGTCAAATCCATCCATCAAGCTTCTTCAAACGTCCGTATGGCTACCGTTCCCCATCACGGATCAAACTGATTAATCACGGGCTCGTTGAAAGCGTCGCGATAAATTTTCGCCTATTTCACATCCATAGTCATATGTCATCTAGCTACATTCGGCCAATCGTCATAGACGATACCGATTCCACAATCGAGTACTCAGGCCAAGGCTGGTTCCAAGATTCAGGAGACGGCCCAGGAAACTTTGGAGCGGGCCCGTATCTCCATACAAGGCATGGAACGAACAGCAACGATAGTTTTTCCTTTTCCTTTACAGGCGAGTCCTCTTCATTACGATTGTCGCTGTTATATCGGTAAACCAATGCCGCACCAGGGACGTCATTCCGGAGGGTCTTCGGCACGACAGCTCTCAATCAGATCCCCATCGTCAACGGTACAGGCAATGGGACGACGTGGGATCCCAAATGGGAATGTTTCATAGACGGCGTCAGTATCGGTTCGACCCAGCCTTTTGGGGGACAAGTGAACAACTAGCCGCTTTGCGAAGGACAATCCCAGCTCGTAGACGGTCACCATACCCTCACCCTCAATGTGACGACGATGGGGAACACTTTCTGGTTTGACCAGCTTGAATTCACACCCTCGCCTCACACCACGTACGGGAACGGGACCAACGTCGTGCTTATTAACATTGACGACCCCGCCATCGATTACGGGTCTGGTCGAGAAACGTGGGGCAGCGCAAATCACACATCGAGGCAGGGCTCGCAATTGAAATTGAATTTCACTGGTACATGTAGGTGTCGTCGCGCTTCCACGTTCTCAATGGCACAACGCCCCTACGCTGCACACAGGAACGTCTCTCAGTTGGTATGGTGTAGTACCGCCTGAAACCCAAGACAACGGTCCCTTCGCGACATACACCATAGATTGAGGCTCGCCCGTCCCCTTCAAGATCACTACAAACCCTCTCGTAGGGATTTTCTTCCAAGTGTTCTTTACAACGCCTTACCTCGCTCCCGCGGAACACACTCTCGTCGTCACATACCTGGGCAGTACCAACATCACCGCCCCAGACCTCATGCTAACTTATATGTATGTCACGAACGTAACAATACCATCTTCGTCTGGATCGGCCGGGTATACTGGATCATCCACCTCTACCGCCCCTAGCTCCAGCTCCAGCTCCAGCCCAACCTCGAGCTCCTCGACACGCCTCGGGCCAATCCTTGGCGCAGTCTTCGGCGGAATCTTCCTAGTCGCTTTCATCCTCTTCTTCCTCTGCCGACATAAGAAACGTCAGGAAGTCCCACTGACAACATGCGAAGTTTCACCCTTCCGATCAAGCGTCCTACCCACCCTCCCAGTTCCCTTCAGCAAATCACCCAGAGCATTGAATAACGCCTCGCCTCACCCTACGTCGTCGGATCAGCTCAATGCAAGCTCCCTTGATTTTGCCAGGCCTCATGCCAAGAATGCCACCGCTTCATCGTCCGGCATTGATTCGTCCGACCCGAACATTTCCACACAGGAAATTGGGGAGGCCATTGGTTCAAGGCCGGTCCGAAACGGGGGAGGATCCAATGTAGTGGTGCAACATCACCAGGATAGTGGTTTACGAATAGGATCTGATGTGACGAGAGTGGACATACCGCCGGGTTATACAACCAATTAGGCGTGATACGGGCAGTTTTGGACATTCAAGTTGGCCTTTCCGTCTTGATATTTAGCTGATGATGATTGCATTTTCTGTTTTACTACCAAGCAGTATGCATGTACCTGACAGGAGATATGCGGGGATGTAGAAATCCGATACACGGAGGCCGGAAGGCCCCGGGTTTAAAACTAAGATAGTACAGAACCGAAACCATCATTCCTTGAAACTGCTCCCACCTGTTCACTGTATGTATGTATTGATCCTTGATATTGTCCATACCCCGTACAACCCTCGGACCTCCTGTGCTCAGGCGACTCTAGCAGCCACACGCTACTCGGCTGGAATGGGGGTTGACGAAATTGGCGTTGCTATTAAGCTAATCGCGCCGACTAACATTTTTGCAGATTACTTCACTTACAGCAAAGCCATTCCTGGGTTTCTTATCGGCTACGCTCCTCTTGACCGTCAAAAAGGTGTGCTCCAGCCTCCAGCTGGTAAGAAGCTGAACGTTATCAATCCAAGGATCAAGCTCAAGATTCGACAATTATCAATCCTATCCTAACGATCAATCGTCATGGCTACCGTAGATGCATCCGATCAGACTCAACATCACGATCAGAAAGCGAGAGGAAAACTTTCACATTTCACATTCATGTCATCCAATATTCGAATTCGGTCAATCGTCATAGACGATACCGATACCGCAATCAAGTACACCGGTCAAGGCTGGTTTCAAGACCCAGGAGATGGATCGGGAAACTTTGGCACCCCGTATCTCCATACAAGGCATGGCACGAACAGCAACGATAGCTTTTCCTTTTCTTTCACAGGTGAATCGCCTTCGGTCTGCTGTATCTTGTAACCAATGCCGTACCAGGAACATCCTTTCGGACGGTCTTCGGGACGACGGCTCTCACTCAGATCCCCATCGTCAACGGTACAGGCAATGGGACGACGTGGGATCCCAAATGGGAATGTTTCATAGACGGCGTCAGTATCGGTTCAACCCAGCCCTTTCCGTATGTGGAGAACAACTGGCCGCTTTGTGAAGGAAGCTCCCAGCTCGTAGACGGTCACCATACCCTCACCCTCAATGTGACAACAATGGGGAACACTCTCTGGTTTGACCAGCTCCAGTTCAAACCCTCGCCTCACACCACGTATGGGAACGGGACCAACATCGTGTTGATTGACATTGACGACCCCGCCATTGATTACGGGGTCGGGTGGGGACAGTGGGGCACGACGGCCAATCATACAGCGAAGCAGGGCTCGCAATTGAAATTGAACTTCACTGGTCCGTGTCATGACGCTTTTCCTACATCGTTTTCCCTGTTCTGACTTACACAACGCCCCTCCGCCACACAGGAACATCCCTCAGTTGGTATGGTATGGTACCGAATGGAACTGCAGACACACTTCCCTTCGCGACATATACTATCGACGGCGGCTCGCCCGTTCCCTTCAGGCTCACGCCCGACCGTCAAATAACAGGCTTCAACGAAATGCTCTTCACAACACCTTACCTTTCGCTGTCGGAGCATTCCCTCGTCGTCACATACCTAGGCAACAGCACCAATACCGGCCTCATGCTAAATTACATGTACGTCACGAACATAACCATACCATCTTCGTCTGGATCGGTTGGCTACAGTGATTCGCCCACCTCTACCACTGGTTTCGCCCCTAGCTCCAGCTCCAGCTCTAGCTCTGGTCGGACCTCAAGCTCTTCATTACGCCTCGGATTACCCCTGGGCGTGGTCTTCGGCGTCATCTTCCTCTCCGCTCTCATCCTATTCTTCCTCTACCGACGGAAGAAACGCCAGGAATCCTCAAAACAGATGCAACCGTTTGCCACAACAAGCGAGGTTTCCCCATTCCTATCGAGCGTCCCTCATGTACCCACCGCCCCACCTCCCACCCTCCCCGCGCCATTCAGCAAGCCACGCAGGATAAACAACGCCTCCACTTACCCTAACTCGTCTGACCGGCTCATCGGAAGTTCTCCTGATTTCGGGACGTACCATGTCAAGAATGCCGCTTCTTCTTCGTCTGCCACTGCTTCGTCTCACCCGGGCGCGGGTGCGGATGGCCTGGGGAATTACTCCACACAGGGAGGTGGGGAGGCCAGTGCCTCAGGGCGGGTCCGACATGGAAGCAGCCCCAACGTCGTGGTACAGCATCATCAGGATAGTGGTCTACGAATAGGGCCTGATGTGCTAAGAGTGGATATACCGCCACTTTACACGGCTAGTTAGGCTTGATAGGGCTGCTTCGGACATTTGATTCAGTACTAATGATGATTGCATTTTTTGTCTTGTTACGGAACAGGATCTAAGATGCATACGGTATAAATAGTCCGGGAAGAAATCAGACGTAGGGAGGTAGGAAGGTTAAACACAGACCACCTGGTGCGCGGCCTACACCCTCGTTCCCTGAAACTCTGATCAAACGCAGATGTATAGTCTCGATCTTGATATCGTCCATGCCCTGCACAACCCAACCCTTATTGCCCACGCGATCCGTTTTCCTTTGCATTACGAGACCCGTACATTTGGTAATCCGCGGTCCCAGGCGTAGCTGTTCGGCCGTGATCTTGTCTCCGTGTCGCGGAGGTAGTATTTACCCGTCGAGCAGTCGCAAGGGGAAAAGACAAGGGGGACTTTCACGATTCCCTAGTGCTGTGGACGGCGAGCCGATGATAATCCAGGGTGGGGCGATCCCTCAGGGAATACTTCCATACGCCCAAATCTGTGCGGTATCGTTCGTTGACGAGGGGATGTCGAAGTAGGTAGGGATTGCTGGTGGTGGCTGCGGGCGTCGTCGCATCTTGGAGAGGACCACCAGTGGGTGTCTTCATCTCACAACGCCGAATATAACCATGCCGTGTTCGTCGATGGTGGGCTGGTAGGGTGGTGCGGTAACATGGTCTTGTTTGTCCCTAGGTTCTCGGCTGGTGGTCGAGGTGGATTTCTGGGGCTTTAGAGTACCGATATGCGGCAATTAATGTTTTGTTGTCTCCATCGCTGTTGGAGACCTTTCCTGGTGTTGAAGGATGATGAGGGATGATCGATGAAGCGGCGGGGCTTTTTGCAACTAGGACGGGTCATTTGGTCGTACACATTTTGGTGGCAACTAGGTGATTCGTACCCTATTTCGTGTTTTGACGCGCCCATGTTTCACGAAAAGTGAATCGTCAACTTGTTACGGGGTCAAAGTAGACCGAAAAGTCCTTGGCTGCTCCCTTCTTCGCGTGCTAAGTTGTACACTGATCAGCTGAACCGTGTGTCAAGAGCTAAAACAAAAGCGAATCTAGAATGGCCGACTTTCGGCGTCCCAAGTTCGTAAAACGTTACCTAAGCATACTCACCTGACTTTGCCCAATAACGTACGGAAGCCGACGTGCGCAATGACCGTTCGTTTCTTACTTTTTTTGTGAAATACTTTCGCTAATAAGGACAAAATGTGATAATACGTTCACTTCCACTACAAGTTGTTACCAAGTTCGCTGACGAAAATGCAAATCTCAGGGACTACATCGTGCGCAACTGTGATGGCCGGCGTGGTTACAAGATTAGCGTTTCCGGCATCCCACTGAATCGCACAGCCTGGCATGCATGCTTGTCCTTGAACCCCTTTCGCACCCTTGTAAATTTACCCAGGCATGGCTCCTGGTGTTTATCCCATCGTCCTCGACGACACAGACACCCGAATCAAATATACAGGTCAAGGCTGGGCCCGAGATTCTGGAAGCCAAGACGACGCAGGAAATTTTGGCGCATCGTATCTCCACACAAGGCATGGTACAAATAAGAACGATAGCCTTGCCTTCTCCTTCAACGGTCCGTCCTCTATTTTCGTTCGTTGCCGCTTCTGACTCTGTATTGAAATCCTAGGAACATCCGTTCTCGTCTGGGGAACGACCGACCTCGCCGAAATCCCCATCGTTAACGGCACCGGCAGTGGGACGACCTGGGATCCGAAATGGGAGTGCTTCGTCGACGGGGTCAGTGTCGGGTCGACCAAACCATTTCTGTACACAGAAAACAACTGGTTGCTTTGTCAAGGTACCCAGCTCACCGACGGTCCGCACACGCTCACTTTGAATGTTACCACCATGGGAAAGACTCTCTGGGTCGATCAGCTGCAGTTTACTCCTCCGCAGGGGACCTCGGTTGGGAATGGGACCAACGTGGTGCTTGTTGATTTTTCTGATCCGGCTATTGTGTACGGAGATGGGTGGGGATCGTTGGGAACCAGCGCCAAGACGACGTCGACGTACGGTTCGCTATTAGCATTCAACTTCACAGGTCCGTTTTTTCCTATTTCTAAGCCTTTTTCGCGCACTGAATTTATGAGAACCTTCACAGGGACATCCCTCAGCTGGATGGGTTTCATTCCGACTGAATTACCGCACAATGCTGCCTCCGCCCAATATACCATCGATGGCGGAGCTCCCATCTCCTTCCAGCTCAAAGGTCTTTCACCCACCGCTACGTCAACGGAGTATAACCAACTCTTCTTCAAGACACCTGACCTCACGCCTGCGCAACATTCGCTCGTCGTCACATACCTCGGCAGCAGCTCCGTCACACCCCTCGTCCTGACTGATTTATACGTCACTAACGTATCCCTACCATCCACTTCCCTGTCATCTCCGAACGCCGGCTCTGGTGGTTCTGGATCAGCTTCGGGTTCTCCGAGCGCTGGCTCTTCCTCTTCCTCATCCTCATCCCATCTAGGACCAATCCTGGGCGGCGTCGTCGGTGGCCTATCCTTCATTGGCTTTTCTCTCTTCGCCATTATCCTCCTCATCTCTTACCGACGCAAGATCCGGCTGGAAGCCGAAGAACGGATGGAAAGCTCCCTAGTGACAGGGAAAGTATCGCCTTTTATATCCTCCATCACCGGTGCCACCACCCACTCGTCCGGGCCGAGATCGACCAATGGTCTACTCACAAACCTAGGCTCTTCTACGGGACCCCTCAACCCCGGGGGCTCGTCCAGCATCGGCAGGACCAACATATCTCATTTTCAGTACCAGAACTCTTCGGAAGCGAGCTCGTGGGAGCCAGGCTTTGCGGGCGTCGGGGCGGCGGGTATCGGGTACTCTAATTGGGGAGCCAGCGGGGATTCCCTGCAACCGCTCAGGAAGAGGCAGGAGGGTCGACAGGAGGCTCCCAGCGTTGAGAACTCGCACGGGCCACTTTTGCACCACGAGGATAGCGGGATGCGGATAGGGAACGCAATGCTGGGACTTGAGGTGCCACCCGTGTACACTGCCAAATAGGGTTGTGACTTTCTTCTCCTCGTCTGGATGTCATTCTCGCCTTTGGTTTATTAATTTAGTTGGATGTGCGGTGCACTCCCCACGTTCCCTTCTTTAAGTATTCTATTTTTCTTTTCACTTATGATGTCATTGTACATATGGTTTTCCTTTCCATTATCTGCACCCCCCACTCGTTTATTCATTATTGAATATTCGATCTGTCCAAGTAGTACAAACCGAGGACTGATGTCCATTGTTGTTAAGTCCCGCCAAAAGGAAACTCGTGATCATCAGTCCATGAACTGGAGGCTGATTGAGAGATTGATAATTGAAACTCAAAGCGACCCGAAAGTTGGACATAAAAGCGTTTCTTAGCGAAGGTCCCGGGAAGGGCTTTCGTTTCCCTATCTCAAGAGTCCAACCAAGCCGGAACCAGTTCGCATAAATTTATCCATGTAGATTCCCAAAATAAAACATATACAAAAACCAGAATTAGTGGTGGCGACGGTGAAGGGCGTAGTCGCGATCCCAACACGTTTATTGGTGGTGTCGTAGACGGAATAGAAGCGCTCGAGCCAGGTGTAATCGTTGATGAAGTCCAACCCATATCCAGTAGGCGAATCAATGTCATTTAGGACAAGGTAGATGGACGTGGAGAAGCCACCGATGGCGGTGTTTAGCGATCGGGGCCAGGTCTGACCATTCGTGAACTCAAACGTGGTCTGGATGACGAAAGGTCATATCGTGTGGACTAAAGGCGAAAAATTGTTGTGGGAAACTTATCCCTCCGATGTGGGAGAACAAGCTCTACAATGAGGCGTACTTCGTGGTAGTGATCGTCAAGAGGCCAGTTCGAGCGGCATCCAGTGTAGTACCGGTTAGGGTCCTGTATCTGTTGTAGGCGTCGGTGGCAACGAGCAACAAGGTTGTACCTGTTCGATAACGATGGTTGGGCTGTGGGGCCGCATCATATCATGGCTTAGATACGCACCAGTGTCGACAATGCCAGAAGTGGTAGTGAGGACGCTACTACCCGCGGTACCGTACGTGATCGACTCTTTGATACCCCAGAAGAGGTTGGAGGGAGAGGTGGTCGTGATCGGTCTGCAGGCGAAACGGTGAGTCAGGATGATCTGAATGTCCTCGATTACCGCCACGTACGTGAGGGTAATTGCTCCGTGAATCTCGAGCTATCGGTTCCTCTTGCGGAAAATTCCGTGTCAGAAGTAGGACAGTGACCCGGGTTCTCTATGACATATCCTAGGTAAGCTCTCCATTAACGATCGAGTGGGTATTGGTCGGCTCGAAAGAGATCCCAACCCCGTCGAGAGTGATCGTGTGCTGGCTGAAGAGGTTGTCTGTGACTGTAGGGATCAGGGTGTTGGGCTGGTTGGTCAGAGTACCCAGTGTGAGGTCGACCGGTCGGATTCCGTGTTCCGTCGTTAGTTGAAACTTGAGGCTTTGTATTACGGGAGAATGGACTACCACCCAAGGATACCGTCGTCGGGTGAAAATCCGCTGGACTTTTACGATTTTAGGTGAAAAAGTGACCTGGTAAATGGTCGACTGATGCTCACGCTAGTGGCAATAAGTACCAATGGATTGGGCGGGAATGACCAAGCGGGTTCCAATCGTTACCTGATCAGTACACTCGTGGCCCGAGAAAAAACCGGATCCGTAAGTGACCGACTAGTAAGGGTGTGGACCGCCAGCTTGAGATAAGCTCGGTTTGGAGGGAAAAACAGGCGTACCACTGGATTCGGCGGCGAGGGGCAGTGGCTGGTGGGTGTCACGACGTAGGCTTTATTGGCGCCGAACCAGGTGTTAGAGCTAGAGGGAGAAGTGAGAATAGCACTGGCTGGATGATAATGCTACTGGCCTTCCAGTGTCAATGATAAGCTGGTCTGGTTTTGAGAAATGGGGAAGGAAACTGAGAGTGAGAGCCGAAAAAGGTGTGCGTATATTAATAAGCATACAGTTTGTTGCAGGGCTGCCGACACCGACAGTTGCGACGTAGATCACAACACCGCTGGCAGGAGACGTTACAAGACGGACTTGTAACCTAAACCATAGCCAAACACACGATTAGATTGTGTGATTTTTCGCGGAGTACCCATGACGACCGCAAGTGATCAGATTATGGTTATCTACACGGAGGTATGTGTACAAGTCTGACTTGTAACGTCTCCTGCCAGCGGTGCAACCTCGTTGTCGGCAGTGCTGCTGATGACCGCACGCTTGGCTTTGTCAGATCCGCGAGACTTGAAGTTTTGTGCGCGGGCGAGGTCGTGTTCGTAAGGGCTGCGAACGTTGGTGAGATTGACGCGGCGTGCAATCGGAAGCGTCACAGGTCCACGGCGAACCTGGACGATTGGGTTGGCGGAAACGACGAGAGCGAGGAGTAACGTGGACAACAAGGAAGCAGGCAACATCAGTTTGAGCTCGAAATGTTCGAAACTCAGCAACTGAGTGTGGGGATTTGTCGAATTAGGCAGGCTTTTTATGTCCGCGATGTCCATGGTTGGCCCATGGCCAAACTTCCGGAAGGATTAATATTGGGGATGTATGGCGAATGAATGGAAATCCCTTTGTTTTGGAGAAGCATGTGCTCCTGTTGGGTTCATCATGATAGATATTGGAACCGATGTACAGCTGGATGAATATCTTCTGGTCTCGTGTTGGGTTGTGATATTAAGCATGGTTCGATTATTGGTTCACAGATTATCTGCTCACCGGAGCAATGAATACGCCGTGGCGGTATCGGTGAACCATGTGCTCGACATTGTCTGCTGATGCCATTACCCCGTACACATCCGTATTGGTCGATATGTCATCTCCACGTCATGTCATTACCCCGCTCACTCCCTCCACTCTCGCCATAACCTGTACCGCCCTTCTAGTTTCCCAGCCGCCTTGGCCGACCTCGCGGTCCTCACCAAATCCGTCGTCAAGACTCCAGCGATAACGTTCCTCAATTCTTCCATCCAGCCTCGACAAATCATTCACAGTTCACCACCACCACCCGCCCTTTCCTCCATCTCCTCATGTCAACAGTACACGCCAATTCCCTGTTCCTCGCATCGACGAACCCTCCGCCTCAAATTATTGTCTAGAACCAACACCAGCCAGACAAACGTGCTGCCCGTCGTTCGCATCTGGCTCAATGAGCCGTCTGGCTTAGGCCATGACCTACTGACCTTCCTCCATCGTCCATCATCAATGAGCTCCCTTGCGCCCCGTCCCTTGTACTTACCTCCATCCGTGGTTAGGCATTCACACCGCTCTGCCCCTACATCGCAGATTCGCTCCACACCTCTGTCCTCTGTCACTCACATCACCGTTCAACGAGCCCGCTCCGTAACCATTTGCTGTGGGGTAGCTCATCGGAATATAGATGTTTTATTACTTACCTGAAATGAAAAACTGTTTGTTTTTGCGAGTTCTGACCCGACGTCAAGAATGCGAAGCTAAACGCTGGTGAAGGTGTAGGTTGTAAGTAAGTCTGGTTGGTTCAGACCCAATGTTTGTCAATGAACCGACGGCGCAAGTTACATATGTACACAAGACATGCTGGGGGGATGTAAAATTATAATTTTTTGTCAACTGTCAAAACATGCAACTGAGACGTTTTGATAAGGCGAAGCGAAACCATAAGGATGTGGACGAAGACACCGGAAAACCGGGTGATAAATAATATTTGATTGGCGACAACAATCAGGCACACAAATTGATGGGAAGGAAGGACGAAAGTAACCTGCCAAAGACCCCTGTCAAGCTGGCGATTGATGCGACCAGATCGCTATTTCGCGGCCATGATACCGGACGTGGGCTGGGTCGACTCCCAGGCAAGGAGTGACCACGAACGTATGATTTCCTGCTCACGCATTGGCAATAATGAAATGAATTCCCTCAGCGTAGCGCAGGTCAATGGGTATTGAATTCATGGCTAACAATGGTTGATCGATCTTAGATCTATGGGTATTGGTGGTGTTCTGTACATGGACTACAACTACAACGACGATAAGGGATAAAGATAGAGGTAAACTACAGAAACTAAACTATCCAGCTGGACTAGCCAAAGCGAAGTGGGTATCGAAGCGGGTATCGACAATTCGTATGTACATAATGGAACGCGAAAAAGGGTCGAAGAACGAACCATGAGATCGGCTAGAGAAAGTCAGAATGGGGTATCGTAACTGGGAAGGAAAATGGCCTGACGAGATCCGCTTCACCCGATATACTCGAGTCAATAAAATCCGAGACCAAAAAATTAACGGAGGAACGGTATAATCACCCCGTGTTCAAGACCCAAGCGTCCCTGCCTGGCGCAGGCGAGAGTCCCCGGAACTTGGTGTGCTCCATCAAGAAATCGGCTCGCCGGACACCGCTGCTCTTCTCCTCTTGGTATTCTCGCTGGCTACGGATGCGCCTGTACCTCTCTTCGTACGCTTGGGATACGCGGCGCATGTCTCTGTCCGTTGGGAGAGCATTGAACTCGTGGTGAGTGATGCCCGCGCGGAGTGCACAATAGATTCCGTCGAGAACGTCAATGACACTGACGTAATGGTATGTGGAGGGAGAGACCGTGATGGTCCAAGGGAAGCGGGGCGAGATGATAGTCAGACCCTGTGTTGGGGGTTGGGTTGCGGGTTCACAGAGGGTGGCGCGCGGGATGCCGAAATGGGGGGAGTAGAGTTTGGTCGTGGGTTGCGTAACATCATAAGTGATTGGGGGGGAAGATGAGACCCGGAGGAACGGGTGCAGGTGCAAATGTGTAGTGGACTTGAAAGGGGAAATAGGGAATCCATAGGGTGTAGGTCCTGGAAGACCCTGGGTATATACGGGTGGTGTGATCAGCATCCCGCCAGATGAAGCGGGGGAAAGGGAGCCCATTGAAAGTTGGGGGGTCGAGGGAAAGTGTACAGTGTGTACAGTGTTCGTCTTGGAGAAGTGAACCTGTTTCCTTGTGCCCTTCGCAGGCATTTCTCGACGGGCTCGGCGAACCTTTGTCTGTATGGTGCCTATGAGTTTCGTGGTGGGGAGGGAAGTTGAGGTATGCGAGAAACGTGTTCGCGACCAGATTATATATGGGTTCGGCGACCTTGCCGTCATCGTTGACTCAAATGTACCGCCTTCATGGGGGGGGGAACAGCCGTTTCGGGAGTTCCGATGCATCCCAAGGGAAAGGATCTCTTGATTTCGAGGAAGCTCGCAGTCCGTGAACGGTAATAGCCCTCCGCAGTCCTGGGGAGCGCCATATAGAAGGTCCTCCGTAAGTAAATCACGGCTCAGAGAGATGGACCCACAGAAACTTCACGGAAGGGGAAGGATATCTAGATGCAAATTTTCCCGTACTCAAGCCCTCCCCACTTGGGAGCGGGCTGCGGGAAATGCGTATGTACGTCGTGGCTCTGCACGAAGTGCACCAATCTGCTGGACGGTTGCTGAACGTAGATATTCCACAAAAGGCAATAAGGACCCGCAGCCGAAGATTTGGGCCCATAGAAATGAGAAACCCCAGTGCACTGCCAATATCGCCGTGTGGGGAAGTGCAGTTGGTCACCTGAGGGCGGGTTTACATAGCCTTGCGAGATTTTCGCGATTTTCTGTGTTAGAGATAAATGCTCGAGAACATTGTCCACTTTTCGGCATACGAGACTATTGGCCTGAGGGTACGTGATTGCATTCTATTGTCGCACATGCGACGTCGTCCGTAACCCTGATGCTCAGAATGGAGGCAGACGTATGGGGTTACCAAAGTGATGGTACGACACTTCTGTGTCGAGCATCTGTCTCGAGCGGAAGATGGGGAAGGCGGGGAGTTGTGGCGGAATACAATTTTACGTAAGTAAACACGGCCTAAACGATGACCAATCGATATCAGACTCATCAGCTTTCTGTAAATCCATCGCTTGGACATTTGAATGCCACTGAATGGTACCCTACTTACCTCCTTTCATCCCAGTCCTCATATACTGAAACTCATACTTCACGGTATATTCGCGGAAAGTGCAAGCTAACACGAGACTCGGAAATGGGGGCCTTGTCAAGTCCTAAGGAGTACTAGTACTAGTGAGTAATCCTCAAACGAGTCTAGTTCAGAGCGCTTAGCGGGGACGTTTGCGATGAGGAAAATAACGAATATGTACCTCTACTGAGGTACCACGAGAAAACCTTGGCTGGCGCACCGCTTGTGATAAATTTGTTTTCCCACTGGCAGAACAGCTTCAACATGGCCGTCGGGCATATCCAGCTGCTGCCCGTTAAGTCGACTACTGGGTAGTACCGGAGATCTTGATCTACGTATCCATGTACGCTTCTTTTTCGGCCTTGACATCTCCTGTCGTTCATTTGTGCTTACATTACAAATATACAGACGACAAGTCAGACATCTCATTTCATCTCTCGTGGCGCGAGGCTCCCTCTTCCAGCGAAAACTGATATTCATGAGTAGGAGTGACTGGGCATCTCACCGCCCAGCAATGCCTCGATTCATAAGCGGTCAGTAAGCACGTTCGTCTTGGAACCCTTTTGGCGTCAGCTTCCTAGTCCAACCCCCTTCTTAGAGCCGCTCTTCAACCCTCCGTACTCATCGACATTCGATCTCAGCCTCCATCATATCAAGGAAAAGCTTCACGGTGTACCCGAAATGGAGCCAATGCACATACTACGGCAGTACCTGGGACTTATAATTAGTGCGTCGCATTTCTGAATTCTCTTTCTTGCCCCATTGCTGTCAATTCATTGACTACTTCCGTACAACCTGTTCAGGGATTGAGTCATATGGCCGCAAAGATGCAGGGATATGAAATATCCGCATATATCCACAATTCATCACGTCTCCTTGAATGAAGTAACCCCAAGCTTTCGGCCCCATGTTGCCAATCATGGAACTAATCAGCTTGTTGGAGCCCCGTATTTGTAACCCAAATATACGTTTTCCCGAAATTTCTCCCCTCCTGCGCGCCCCGTGTCCACTTCATGACATCGACGCTGTATTCCCATATTAGTGATTACAAGCACATTGCATAAGTCAACTATGTAGCGATTGTCGTCCTCCAAGTTGCTCATCAGCAAAAAGGTCGACCACTTACATTGCCGGAATCTACCATGTATGGATATATTTGTGTGCGAATGTGCTGTTTTGGAGGGACATATGGTCACATTTTGACCCATACGTGGCAGGGGTCGCATACGCACCCATAACAGGCAATGTAAGTGACCTCTCTTTTTGCTGATGGCCTGTCAAAAGATGCAAGCATCCAGCATCATAGTCTATAGAGTAAATTAAACAACTACAACATTGTAAATCTGTTGTTCCTCATATCACTGATGGTTTGAGGACCTTGGTACAAAAAGTGGATAACAATGACAGTACGATGTTACCATCATGCCCGAGCAATCAAATCATAGTGCCTGGTCCTGTCGACGCCTCTGGCATCGGACTTTCATGATCAAGGTGTTACAAATGATTCCGGTTATAAGCTCCATGGTTACACGAGAAGAGTTAACGTTATAGGCATAAGCGACAGAGGAACAGACACTAAATAAGTAACTACGAAAGAGTCCTACAGTATACTAATCTACACTTTTTCTTTTTACACTGCGGGAGACAAGATGGATGGGCGTTTGACCAGCATGACAATGACACGTTCCAGGTAAGGGATATAAATTAAGGGATAAAGTACTTTGGCTCTTCGTTGACAAGCTCATCCTTGCTGTACCTTGCAAATGGTGCCGAAGAACACATTTACAAGGCTCGCTGCCTGACCGCCCCTCCGCTCTACAACGTCCACTGACCACTTACCGACCGACTGCTGATCAGATGACCGCCGCTCCACTCTATGATGACCACTGACGACCGCTCCACTCGAAACACAATAGACTGTCACCAAATGGTTTAGAACATTGGCGGTCACCCTTCACCGATCATTGACTCATCTGGCACACGTCTAGCGGTCAAGCGGCCTCCGAACAGGCACATCCCAATGGTCAGAAGAGCTATTAGTGGTATCTCCATGCCTCAGTCTACATTTCATTTCCTTAGTAATTACCCAGATACGTTCTCCGATTCAGACTATCTTATTTAGAATACATTGAATTCCTCATTGTATTTAAGAACTCAGACTTGACCTGAATATGGAAGAGAATCACCTCTCCCTTTCATCCATCTTACACTGACCGCTCCGCTTACAGCTGACAGGCATCAGAGATCTGAAACTGGCCCTGAGTCTAGGAACAATGATCTTGGATTGATGCTTGTAGATTGATGGTGCTGCCCACTTTGCTATAATTACCATGGCGAAGATATTGTGATCCGCAAATTTGATTACATAAGCAGGAAGTTCTATGTCTTGACCATCATTCTCAGCTCCAACACATCTTTACCCACTTATAGATACTACCCATTCTACTCACAACTCAATAGAACATGTGGATTCTGAAGAACCCAATTGGCCACCCCTGCCAACAAATCCCACAGTAGCCACCTTAATCCCAAATCATGAGCGCCACTCTATCAAATGGACCATTAATCAAATCCCCACCCCAATTGGAGAAGGAGATCTCTTTTGGTTCTATTTTGATTACAATGGGCAAGAACTCCAATCAATGCCACTGATGCTTGGCAAGCTGTCTGCCATCCATTACTTCATCAGAAGCTATGCTATTGTGGACTTTACCTCTATTCTACATTACAATTGGGATGAGGGTTGGATAGAGGAAGCAGGAGATACCTTTTGGATAAACATGCGAGATGTTGAAAGATATATATCCGAAACACGCATGTGACATCATCACATGATGCATCATATGCTTCTGGTATTGTCTTACATACCAATGATGCCGTATATAGATTAGATTACTATCATTACCATATCTAGATACCTTGAGTGTATATAAAGGCACTTGACTCACCCCAGCAATATAACTTGCTTTCCAGTGAGTTACCCCAGTAGTCTACTTCTAAGTACCCTCTACAACTAGGTAAGGTAGTTGCACTCTTCTGTAGTCCACCTTCGACAGGTTATGAGCCCCGTCTGCCCTGGCTTATGTGCTTCGGTGCAAATACCAGTGGTGTTGACAGGCATTGCCTGGTTGTACATAGTAGTCGAATACATCGCGCAAGCCACTGCCTTCAATGGTGGCAAGGCTCTTATCATCGTGATCTATAACTGGCTCCTCCCCAGTTAAACCACTAGCCTTCATTGGCTATCGCTGCGGACAGTGTCCACAATTAAGTGATACGTAATGAATCACTTCTGATTCAAAGGCTCTGGCATTATCTCTGATTTTGCCTCGCATTTTCATATAGCGATGATTGCTGATTATGCTCTCTTTTAGCCTTTCTATCAGAATGTCTTTCAAGAATGGATTCGCTGATATCCCCATCTTTGGCGGCTCGAACTGGCTCTTCTGGTCCGCCAGGATGTCTCAATTCCTGATGGCTAATAAGGTGTGGTCCTATGTAATTGGGACCTACTCCAAGCTGGCTCCTATCAGGGAGATGATCTCTGCTCCAGTCTCCTCCCCTCAGCCTTCGGGCTTGTCTTCTTCCTGTCCCACTGCTACCACTACTCTTGGACCAGTCACTAATAGCAAGGAAATTGCCAACTGGGTCAATGATGATGGATCCACGATTGGGTACGTTAAGATGAAGTGTCAAGAAGCGATTGTTGTGGGTATCCCCGCAACCGCTGACACTTCGAAGAAGGGTTGGGATGACCTTAAGGAGAAGTATGACAAAGCCTCCACTGTGTCTGTACTAATGGAGATCCATAAAGCGTTCAGCTTCCGACTCTCTGGTGGTGATCCCACTAGTGAGATTCAGAAGCTTGCTGCCATGTTCGCTCATCTTGAGCAACGCGGCTTCACCGTCCCCGACTTTGTCCAAGCCTTGATTCTGATAATTGCGATTCCCTAGAAATGGAATCAGATTTCGACATGGCTCCTCTCCTACTACTCACTCGATAAACTCGAATATGGTGTAGTGGCTGACGCGATCATTGGAGAACATCAACACCTTGCAGGGGTCTCACGACCCTCACAATCGGCAAATAGAATCTCCACTGTCAAGCATAAGCCTGATCACCCACTGTCCTGGAAAGGAAAATCCAAGGATGAACAGCCTGCCGCTTCTGGCACTGGCTCCAGTGATCATAGCTGTTATGGAACAGCCTCTTGTCTTATCTCATCTCATCTTATCAACCATGCCTCTCCCATCTTATCAAATGAACTATCCAACACTTCAGTTTGGTTGTGTTATAAAACAGCCCCTCAGCCCCTTATCTTATCTCTTTGATCTTATCAACTATGCCTCTCTCATCTTATTAAACAAACTATCTATTCCTTTCCATCCCATCATTGTTTGGCCTTGTGGACAATATTATAAAGTTCAAGGGTGGGCACATGTCTAACATGTGTTTACCACACCAATCAGACACTTCCCCATATAGTTACCTTTTCACACCTTATCCCTTACTCTGATTGGATGATATCCATCTCTGTTTCTATTGGCTGATAAGACTATTTATCTACTTATCTACTTATCTTCTTATCTTCTTATCTGCTTGTATCTCTGACTCATCTGATAGCAGAATCATATCCCATTGGAGGATATCTGGAGGATATTCTATTGGATAATAAGCCTGGACTAGTATAGTATATATAGAGTAGCACAAAGCCTGTAACTCTAGTCTTATTCTCTTAGGATTTCCACTTTACTGTGGTGATATCTATAGTCAATATGAACTGGCATATTCCCCCATCCTCCTTCTTCTCTCTAAGCTTATCTCTTTGTGTGAGCCCACAACGACTTGATGCTCTGCCATTATCTTTGGATGTGGCTGGAGTATACAGTTTAGTGGTTGCCCTAACACACAGCCTCTTAGAGAGATTTCAGAAAGGAAAGCCTCTTTGAGGTTCTAGATTTGGTGCGGCTTCGCATGGATTGGATGTTCATAAATTTCAGGAGCGCCCCTTGCAATTGCATCCTGAACATCATGTTCATATTGTTGATAATATCTTCTGGAACCGAGATTGGCAATGAAACTGCCGAAACTACATTATAAGCACCTCTCATCACAAATTTCTTGTGTGAGGAAGATAATGCCAAGAGTACTTTATTGCAAACCGGGCAGCATGGTTTGGAAATGCCAAGAACAGGCCATGCCCCCTATGTGGTGAAAATATCAAAAGGATAAGAGGACCAAAATAAGCGCAATGCATGGTGAGCAACTCTGTGAACTCAAGCCCAGAACTGGGGGTCAAGAGCAATCAGAACACCAATCTGAAGTTCAGAGTGTTCCACCCCAGGAAACCCCAGCCCCTTCTCCATTTCCCTCATCTTATTGAAAAGTGGGACATTGGACAGCTGTACCATGTTGAGTAGCCTAGCAACCCATTGGACTATGTTCAGATGATCAGTCGTAAGTGGGTGTCCTAAACCAAAATCAGCCAAATGCTGGACTATTTCAGCAATGGGTGCAATGTTGACATCGTCCTCCCACTTCTCCTGGCACAATGGGAGAATAGCACTGTGGATTGAGTTGGCAGTGTGGATTGAGGTCAAGTGTTGCTCTTGCCTCTTCAGTATACCATAAATGGCCTTTGTGGCTGTCTCCATGACCTTCTTGGATGAGTATATCTTGTCGAGCAGCATAGCGATCTCCTTGGCTATGGCCACATCATTGGACTTAAGAATTCCTGGACCAGAATCAACCAAGGCCTGGGCCTTTGGGGCAATGAGCGTAAAGGCACCATTCCCCCGGAGGAATAGGTGGACAGTCTTGCAGATTGAGTTGGCATTGTTGAGCAAGTTCTTCTTGTGAAAATGCAGTATGTTGTAGAGGGTCCTTGCAGTCTCCTCTGCAAGCGCCATCTTCTGCAACCACCCACTAAAGAACTGAATGAGCTCTTCATTTGCTTTGGGAAAGTGCTTTGATCACAGCAGAGTCTTCCAAGGAAGCAGCTCCAAGCTTACAGGTGGAGGGGATAGGACTTGAATAGAGAGACCCATGTACAGAAAACAATTTCCACAAACATGAATGTGGATAATTATTATTGCATCCAGATGAGCAACCATCAGCTTCAACCAATCCCTATATGACATCCACAGCACCGAGCCCTCACCAGGTTGGACATCTCGGAGCTCTGCGTCATCATTAATACCACCTTTAACAACTTTAGTGTCTTGATCAACTTTAACCCTACCCTCTACCTTCCGCCAGCTCAAGAGCATGGCCTCGACCACTTGCAGGTGGCTTTCGATCACACAGCTCAGAGTTAACAACCAAAGGAACTGTGCCAACGAAACAGCAGTCTTCAATCATACGGAAAAGATTCCAGAAGTTGTAGACTGCAGCTGACGGAGATGTGATTCGAAGGTCTCAAGAAGATTGCACAAGAGCCGATGAAACTCGGTGCAGGTGTCCGCCGTGTAAAGTGGGGCCTCAGTTTTTGCAGATTGTATGAGTAAATTTGGAATATTGAGCTTTGAGGCAAGATCAGGTATGAGGGAGTGTAGCTGGTGATCGGAGGAGTTCTTCTGGGGGGACGCGCACTTGAAATCGATTGGAGAGCCGATAATGGCCCTCAGCGAATCAATGAGAGGCTTCGAAAATTTTTCATTTGTTATCCGTTGAAAATTTTTTGTGACACATGCAGCGAGAATATATTCCTGAAGGGTATTGTCTTTTGATTGTTTGGAGTGGTTGATGAGCATCGACAAAGCCACGATGTGATGTTCAAATGGCTGCTCTTTCCTAAAAGAAGAATGAGAAAGGCTCATCTGAAAGTTATGAACTGGACATACGCATTCATATTAATGTAGAATTTCCGAAGATACTTCGGTTTGCACAACTTCTTTACTGGAAAGCTGGGCACGGCTGGAGTCTGCACTGCTCCCAGACAGCCATCTCCGGGGAGGGAAGCCGGAAAAGATTGACCATTGGAATTGACATCCATCGGAGGGGATTGACCCTTGGAAACGACGTCTCCGTCCACATGTCCATCCACGTCTCCTTCTGAGCGAGCACAGGCCAGAGTTTTCACCCGATCTCCTGCTCGAATCCCATCGTCTAATGTCACAACAGTGATAATCTCGTGTCTCCGAACGAGGACGGTGGAAAGTCCAACCAGTATCTGTAACTCTCGCTTGGTATCATTACCAGACGTATTCTTGACATCCGTGATGGTAGTTTGTGGGAGTTCCGCTAGCAGAGTAGTGATGCTACAGAAGGCCAGAATACTTTCGGGGAGCGACGCTTTTGTATTGGTGGTGTTTGCGGGGAGCGACAAGGCTCAGTCACGATGGTTGTTGAAACGGGCTGTGATAAAGTCGAGCATCCAGGCGATATCAGAGGAGATGGGTTTGAGTGGGTGGGACACGGCTGGCTTGGGGTCTCTGGCTGGTGCTCTTTCATATGTGTGCTTCTACATACCAACAGTACTATGACTTATTGTGGGCCGAAGGTTAAACGGCGCGTCCCAAATACGGTGGTGGTTTGATAAGAGGAGAGAAAGCTTACATAATTAGTTGCAAGGATGCTGACGCAGGACGCGTCGCAAAAAGCGGCTCGGAATTCGGAGAGCATATTAAATAACAATCAAGTGTCAATTTCTGACGCGTAGCGTCACGCGCTCCAGTCACGTCTTATTCTTGTTCTCGTCAGCTGGTGCAGCTGTGCCCGTCCGCAATGCCCCCAACAAAAGTCACGAAAATAACAAAGTCCGGAGGGAAGGACATTCGTATGTTCTTCAGTGGTCCTGCAAAGACCGTTCCAAACCCAAGTGCGCAGGTAAGCTTGTTTGGTTGCCTCCGGACATGGCATCGGCTTCATTTGATTCTACAAGGCTTCCGGTCCGGATTTGAAGAGAAAGGACGCTATTGAAATAAGTGCGTCAATCCGTCTCATCTTTCCGGCCGTGATTGACATACACCGGACCTTGCAGGCGATGACGAGGACAGGTTAGGCTATCCAGCTGCATCTCGACAATTCTCACTGTCTTCCAATGCAGAAAAACTACGAAGAAAAATGCGCCCCCTGAGCCTTCGTCCTCGAAACGGACGAAAGCTGCTCCCAAGCGCACTGTGATGAGCGACAGCGAGGACGAACTGGTCATGAAGAAATCTACACCTGCGTCCAAGCGAAAGAAGACGGCGATAGTGGAAAGTGACGAGGAGAGCGAGGCGGATGAGAAGCCACCTGCGAAGAAGTCCATCATGGGTGTTTCCAACTCAACGCCGAAAGCCGTCCCAAAGCCCCGCGTGTCTAACGCGACTAAACCGCGGGGATCAACGAGTAAAGCCAAGACGAAGAAGAAGGATGATGACTTCATTGCGGATTCGGACGAGGAAGAAGGGAGTGCATTCGAGCAGGATGATGAAGATGGTGTGGAGTTGTTTGGATCGAAGAAAGCCGCGAAAAAGGCTCCTCCGAGAAAGAATAAGGCAAAGGCAGATGAGGGGCCACCGGCGAAAAGCAAAGTGGAGAAGGAGGAACCAAAGGCCAAGTCATCTTTCAAGTGAGAGAGCTTCGTTTCCTCAATCCCTATATTGAGGTTGTTAAATCTTCGGTTAGCTGGGCCGCGGTGAAAGCCGCGAAACTTGCAGCGCCGATTGCTCATGGGTCGAAAGAAGTGCCAGACGGTGCTCTCGACGCCCTTGCAGGGCTGTCTTTCGTCTTTACGGGAGAGCTGACCAGTTTCTCGAGAGAGGAAGCGGTCGACCTTGCCAAACGCTTTGGAGGGTGAAATCCTTTTCTTGTTTTACACTTTGAAATGCTCATCTTGTGATACTATAGTCGCGTCGTTGGCCAACCATCCAGCAAAACAGACTATGTCATTCTGGGTGACAATGCAGGTCCCAAGAAGATTGAGGCTATTAAGAAACATCAGCTTCGTACATTGAGTGAAGACGAGTTTTTGAACCTCATTGGGACACGGAAGGGGCTTGGGAACGGGAAGGTAGATGATAAGACGAAGAAGAAGATGGAGAAGGAGATGAAGGCTATTAAGGATGCCGCTCGGGAGATGGAGAAGAGGGAAGAAAAAGCTGCTGGAAAAGACGCTAGTGGGAGGTATGTTTTCTTTTTTTCGCTCTCTTTCTATCGACGGGCTTATGATGTTCCCAGCGGCAAGACAATAGATGCCTCGTCTCAACTATGGACAACGCGGTATGCTCCGCAGTCGTTGAAAGAGGTTTGTGGAAACAAGTCGCAAGCGGAAAAGTTGCAGACGTGGCTTCACGATTGGTCTGTGTCGTCGTTCGAGTGGTTCTGCTGGACTTGATTCGTTTCTTCCTCTGTTATAGGCAGTCAAGCTTCAAGTCAGGTTTCAAGAAGCCCGGAAAGAGCGGCATGAATGTGTTCCGTGCTGTTCTAATTACCGGACCACCAGGGATAGGAAAAACAACAAGTGCACATCTGTGTGCCAAGTTGGAAGGGTATACTCCCATTGAACTCAATGCAAGTGACGCGCGCAGCAAAAAGCTCGTTGAGGTTCACTTCTCGCTGAAGCCTGATATCATCCTTGTGCTCATCGCTTCTGTAGAACGGCATGAACGTCAATAATAAATCGCTCGATGAGTATGTGGCTGGAAGCCATGCAAGTGTTTTCAAACCCCGTGTCAATTCTTGCTTGACTGATTGTTTTCGAAATTTTCAGGATACCAACGCTTTAGGAATTAAGATAACAGATCGGACGTGCCTTATTATGGATGAGGTTGACGGAATGTCTGCTGGAGATCGTGGTGGTGTGGGAGCTCTGAATGCGATGATCAAGAAGTCAAAAGTGAGTGTTGATCATTGATACCATCGTGGGTGTCGTTCTGAAAGTCAAACGGTTACACAGGTCCCTATCATTTGCATAGCCAACGATAGAGGAGCACAGAAGCTCAAACCGTTGTCTTCGACGACATTCAGTTTGCCATTTCACAAGTTACATTTCAAAATACTATCAGCGGAACGCGCTGAGCGCCTTTTGTATATTCTAGACCGCAAGCTGCCATGGTCCGCTCACGGCTTTTAACTATTGCCTTCAAGTAAGTGCCGTGTGTCCCTGATACCGAAATACTCTGAGGAATCTGTCATAGGGAAAACATGAAGATTCCTGCCAACGTTCTCGACCAGCTAGTGGCAGGTTCTCAGTCCGATATCCGCCAAGTCTTGAATATGATGTCCACCTGGAAGCTTTCAAGCAATACGATGAATTTTGACGAAGGCAAACATCTGTGAGTTTGCCCTCCGGTTGATACCTGTGGACTTGTCTTGTTTATCTTGCGGTTTAGAGCAAAGATGAATGAGAAATACACGATCATGACTCCTTTCGATATTACCATAAAGATGCTGGGCCCTTACCTGTTCTCTGCGACTGCCCGGGAGACACTTGGGGACAAAATGGAACTGTATTTTCAAGATCATTCGTTCATGCCGCTTTTTATTCAGGTTTGCTTGTATACACATTCGTCTCTTTTCTCTCGAGTGACACCATTTCAGGAAAACTACCTCAAACCTACACCAGCCAAGCTACGAGATCTTGAAGGGCCAGAAAAGGTATTAAAGCAGCTCGAGCTCATGGACCGTGCTGCTTCTTCGATATCCGACGGAGACCTTGTTGACGCAATGATCCATGGGTAAGCGCCCATTCCTGGCTCCACGATATTGAAAACATTAGTCGAGTGATACTTCCTAGTCCTGAACAACATTGGTCGCTTATGCCCCTGCACGCCGTGTGTTCCACCGTCCGGCCTGCATCATTTCTCTATGGCGCAGGCGCTCATTACGGTGGTAACCCAGTGACCTTTCCCCAGTATGCCTTTCATCTAACTCTTAATGTTTCCTGTCGTAATTTCATTCAACTTCAGATGGCTGGGCCAGAACTCGAAGCAAAACAAACTCAGCCGCCAGCTAACCGACGTCCAGATCCGGATGCGCCTGAAGGTGTCTGGCGATAAGTCCGAGATACGGCAATCGTATATCCCCGCTTTGTATCCCCATATCGTCCGACCTCTGATGGATACTGGTGCTGTATGTACATCTTTTTGATGGGGGTGATTATCACGCAGGTTGATTATTTGCGACAGAGCGCGGTCGATGAGGTCATCGAGCGGATGGATGAGCATTATCTGTCAAAAGAGGATTGGGATACGGTTGTAGAGCTGGGTGTGGACGAACATAGGGAGGAGTTTGTGATGAAAAAGATATCGGCTCCGACTAAGGGTGCATTAACGAGGAAGTACGTTATCTCACTCCTCGTCCTCCGATATCGGGTTTGCTGATGCCGAGGTCTTTATTTTTAGGTACAATGCATCGGAGCATCCAATACCGTTCCACAAGGCGGTGGATCTGGGTAAAGCACCAAAGAAGATTGTCGCTGGTCCCTTACCTGATGTCGAGGATGCGTTTGATGTAAGCTTTGCTTGATCGTCACCTGGTGTTGATCCTGTCACTGATGCGTTCTCTTGTTATGTAGCTCGACGACATCATTGAAGAGGCTTCTGATGACGAGAAGAAGAGGGGGGTCGGTGATGAGGATGATATCGGGGGTGATAAGCTGATCAAAGAGACAAAGAAGACGAGGGCACCTGCAGCCAAAGGGAAGGCAAAGAAGTCATAACTTTCAGTATCCTATAGTTGACGCGGGGGGGCGTCTATGGATAAGAAACCCAGGGACGAAGTGCACCCGCTTTGTTCAGACGTCCTGGATCCTGGGAGTTTCGTACGTTCTAACGCTGAGCAATATTTGTGAACACTGGCACCGAGTTCTGCGGCAAAGCCGACTCGTGGTAGTCACTTGTGACCGAAATTCAGATATCATGGGAGTTCTGACGGTAGCAATATATGTGAACACTGGGGGTGACCGGGTTCTGTGGCAACGCCGACTCGGGGGTCTTGCGATTTGTACGACGAGTGACCCTCGAGTATTTCTGGGTAATTCAGACGTCCTGGATCATGGGAGTTTTGTATGTTCTGACGGCTAGCAATATATCTGTGAACACTGGCACCGGGTTCTGTCGGAAAGCCGAATCGGAGGTCCTGCGCAATTTGTACGAGTATTCCCGGGTCCGGGGTGACTCTAGATCTCTCGGACAAATCGGCCAGTTAATAATTTCTCTAGAATTGCTGATGGAGAGGATGTATGTTACGCTAACGCGCCGGCATGTGGATGAAGTAGAATACCAAGCAGCAAAAATCTCCCGATTACCGATGCAAATTCGCGATCATGATCGTCACTTACTTGCGCAAGAAACCGTACGTCAAACTTGGATCAAACACATGCGCATCCCTGACGATGGACAATAAATCTGATTTCGCGCTTGCAATGTCAGCCTGCATCCATAATGACAATTTGGAGGAGTGGAACTTAATACATCCGGCTTTGGGTCTCCAGAAGTCAATCCAGGACTTGGCATGTATTATACCAGTATTTACCAATTGAGTAACGTTGGCTCAGCTACTGTGGAGATAGGCTCCCAACCACTCGTACATCATACAAGCCCAGCTCCCATTTCATGGACTCCATCGCTGCCAGCGCCGTGACAGTGACGTCCTTGACCTAGTTCTGGTTCTGGTTGCCGGGAGCGGAGGACTGTAGGAGCCATCACATTCAGCAATGTAAAAGTGGCGATGCAAGTTGTGGGTGAACATAGCCTACCTGTTGTGTGGGATTTCCTGCCGCACGGTGCCCCTAAGTTACGATGGAGTCAGCAATGGGAATAATGTGGGCGGCGTGCGAGAGGGTAACTTACCGGTCGTCGGGGATATGGGGGGGGAGGTGGGTTATGGTCAAATGGGACATTTGATTCGTATTCGGGAGGTGGAGGTGGAGGAGGAGGGGGAGGGGGAGGTGAAGGAGGAGGGGGAAGAGGAGGTGGGTGAGGTGTCCCAGGACGGGGTCCATACTGTGTCCGGGAGCGCGGCTGCAGGATGTATGAGTCAACGAACGTCGGAGAAAGTGTGACGGGAATGGGAGGGTCAGCATACATTGGCTACGGGTGGAGGGTCATTCAGCTGTGTAATACGACGAATTCAACATTCGGGATGAGTAGCGATGGCGTGGCACGAGCCAACATACATATGACATGAATTCTTGTGTACGCTGCTGTGCACGCTGCCGCGCACGTTCCTGTGTAGAAATGTTGTGTTCAACATTGGAACAGCGTCGATGGCTGGCAAGGGCGTATACCTGTCGGGAACGCTGTCCCTATAGTGTCCAGCGCTTCAGTGCTTGCCAAGGTGTCTGGCGTTGGAGGTGAGCTTACCGGTATCATTGTGGTTAGCCTGGGGCCACGTGCCTAGAGGATTCAATATTCAGATTTAATGTCGGTTGTAGGGGAGGAGCAGCATACCTCGAGAACAGCGTCGTTGCGGAGGGGCGCTGCGATGACAGAAGTCGTGCTGAAGACGACAAGAGCAGTGACGAGAAGTTGAGCTTTGTTGAGCATGATGAAGTCGAGAAAAAAGAAGAGGAGTGGGATGTGGAGTTTGGAGGGTGGGATCGACCAGCGATTGAAGGTTCAACCATACTTCTTGGCCAGCTTTTAAGGCGTTCGGGATCCAAGCCCTGGTCTGTGCTACGAAAAAACGGTTACTAGCCAAGAGCTGCCAATTTGAGTGGATTTGGAGGGGTCCAGGAACTATGAAAAACCTGTAACACCCACAAGTTTCAACACCTAATCCACATCTACTCCGAGTCTAGCAGCCTCTAAGATTGTCGTCTGACCCAGCTTGTCCTGATCTACCACGCGATACACTCGCGCCCTTGGGCCTGTTCTTTGAGACACGACTTGTCTCGAGGAATGGCTTTTGTGTGTTGTAGTTTGAAATTTCAACATCTAATCAGATCTAATCGCTTGTCTCAGTGGCACTGCCAAGACGAGTCACACGACTCATCTCGCGAGCCGTCGTCCTGGGTCCCTGATGTGCAAGTCCTTTTATGTAGTGTCCTTTGGATACCAACCCCATATGCACCACCTGTTGGGATAAGCGACGCAATCCGACGGAGGACGACAGAAACAAAGGATGAGATTATTGTTTGGCCTCGGTGAGCTCGAGAGGCAAACGGATGGGGTGCTACTATGTACCTAAACTAGTTATATATATGTACGAGGATAATAGAAATATGAAACATGTACCTAGAATGTAAACGACGGGGGGGAAAACCTAGAAAAGGAAAGGTGCTGGCAATGCATCGCGCACGCTCGCATCAATCACAAATTCCAACACCACCGACATGTTTGCTGATGCGTCGCGGCATCAATCGCGCGAGAGCGAAACCCGATGGTCAATCGAAGCGAGTCGTGACTTGGTGCTTCCTCAGCTGGCGACTTGGGGGACGTGGCCGGCGATCGATGCGAAAGTGGTGCATTTGCATGTGTGCAAAGTTGCCGACCTTGCGAGAGCTTTTGTGAAGCGTACCTGCAGTAGTATTGTCATTTGGATCACAATTACAGAACGAATGAGGGTACCTACACGTGATAGTCAAGGACGGAACTGATGCGAAAGCGGTGATGTGTATCACCGCTTTCAGCAGACGTTACAAGTCAGACTTTTACACGTAACCACACACATACCCACATTCTAGTTGTGCGTCGTGGTCATGGATACCTATATAAATCCCTGGCGATGCCACACAAATAGATTATGGTTATCTGTATATGGCAGACTTGTAACGTCTCCTGCCAGCGGTGTATGCATGTGAAGCAAAGTTGCTGGCGTTCCGAGAGCTTTGTGAAGTATACTAGTAGTGTTGTCATTTGGATCACAATTACAGAAGGAATCAGAGAGTACCTACAGGAGAATCTGAGGAGATAGGGCATTGGAAACGATGTAAGAAGGTCTATGTGTGACTGGGACCCGCTGCAGCGTTCTCTGACTCCAGTCCCGACTACCTCCTTGTCCCGTCCAAAGGCACGCCCAACAGATTGGCTCCCCATTTGTCCTTTCCACTGAACCCGATACCCCACACTCGATCCCTGGGACTGGCCTCGACGATGGTGGCGTCACCAGTGTCGAGGAGCTTCTGGCAGATATCAGGGTTCTGGCGGAACTTGAGGAGGGGTCCTTCGAGGATAATGCGGGAGCGGCGTTTCTTCCATACGACGTCGTCAAGGTTGCGGACCTGGCGGTCGAGCTTAAGGGGGGTGGGTTTGGAGGGGGAGGTGACGGAGAGGATTTAGCGTGCGATGGGGGCGTCGTTGAAGAGGATGGTTTCGTGAAGCATCATCCAGTGCTCGGTGGTGGGTGGCGTCAAAGGTGGTGGTGGTGGTGTTGAAGGGGCCAGGGTACCATTAAGAAGCCCAACTACTGGAGGATATTTCGATTGGAAGGGGAAGCTGTTGGGGATAGGACGTACTACTTGACGTGATTTGCGCAGTATAAGAGTAGGGTTGGATAATGAAGTCGGTATCCCGTGGACGGTGGGATAGTAGGTACTAGTGGGTGGAACGTCGAAATGGGGAACTCGAAGCAAAACAAACTCGGCCATCAGCGCGTCATGATCAGCAGCCCTCAACTAACCGAGTCGGATGCCAGAGTCTGGCGATAAGTCCGGGATACGGCAGTCATACATACCCGCTTTGTTTCCCCATTATCGTCCGACCTCTGAGGCTCTGATCAATACTGGTGCTGTGAGCCTGTACATAGTATATCCATTTTTTTGATGGGGGTGATCATCGTGCAGGTTTTCTGGTTGTTGCGAGAGAGCGCGGTTGATGAGAGGATTGGGATGCGGTTGTGGAGGTTGGCGCATGAACATAGGGACGAGTTGGTGATGAAGATTTTCGAGATCTGATGTAGCGGATATGTGTAAGGAGGCGGATTCTATTATTTCGTAGGTGTGTGTCTTTTATACATGTGCATGTTCTACGGTATTCTACTCCTGTTGGAATTTCTCCTGTAGTGTGTCAGATCTCCTGGTGGTGCCGGTGTTCGGCTTGTCGATCATGGGTTCACAACCCAACAAAGATGTCGGCTGCGACCAAGGGTGCATCAATGAGGAAGTACGTTTTCGCCGTCCAATATCGGGTTTGCTGATGGACCGTTCCCCAAGGCGGTGGATCTGGGTAAAGCACCAAAGAAGATTGTTGCTGGTCCCCTACCCAATGTCGAAGAGGAGTTTGATGTGGGCTTTGCTTGATCGTCACCTGGCGTTGATACAGTCACTGATGCGTTCTCTTGTTATGTAGCTCGACGACATCATTGAAGAGGCTTCGGGTGAAGGGAAGAAGAGGGGTTGGTGATGGAAAGCAAAGAAGTCATGACCTTTCGTACCCTATAATTGACGCGCGGCGGCCGCTATGGTTCTTTATGGATAAGAAACCAGGAGACGAAGTGCAGCCGCTTTGTTGATCATGCGAGTTTTGTACGTTCTGTTGTACGTTCCAGTGACGCTGAGCGATATCCGTGAACACTGGCACCGAGTTCTGCGGCAAAGCCGACTCGGAGGGCTTGCGACTGGGCGGTATTTAGTGCACCCGCTTTATGACCGAATTCAGATAGATTAACCCGCGGTGGTCCCGACTAGGAACAAAGTGGGGGCC
>Ga0307516_10001752_pt1 | contig 29850 bp, 29 predicted proteins | sample 19_EM_MG_FD_203310 | JGI IMG/M metagenome (GOLD analysis project Ga0307516, IMG submission 203310) | Populus trichocarpa ectomycorrhiza microbial communities from riparian zone in the Pacific Northwest, United States - 19_EM | ecosystem: Host-associated > Plants > Roots > Unclassified | place... | reverse complement strand
TCGAACCTGTCTTGTTGTGTCGCACTGATCGGAGGCAATCGTGAGCCGCGCTTCATCGGCCCCGGCGGCGAAACGGGCCCCGTCTGCAAACTCGGGCAAGGCGGGAGCGGCTGACAAAGCGAACAAGGCAGACATTGCGAGCAAAGCCACCAAGCTGGTGAAGGCCGGCAGCAAGAAGAAGTCTTCAGCCCAGGCGGTACCGGTTGTCGAGAAGGACAGTTGGTTGCAGAGGCTCAAGCGCTTTCGCTTCAGTTTCAAGCGCAAGGGATTCAACATTCAGGTGCTGCTCGAAGACCCCGCCAAGCACATCGCCGAGATCAAGCGTGAATCTGCGGCTGCCGAGATTTCTGAGGCTGCCACGCTGAACGCGGCCCTGAAGGGTGTGCTGGATCGCCACCCGACGTCGCGCTCGGTGCTGGTGCACCTCGGGCTGCTCGAGAAAGCCATGAGCCGGCACGGCCTGAAGGCGCTCGACGACATGCCGGCCGACATCCTCCAGCGTGCCATGTCGCAGTTCGACACGCTGGTGTCCGATTGGTCACCGGCTCCGCTGGCCGCCCTGCGCGCCAAGATCAAGACCGTGTTGCTGGCCCACGAACGCGCCAATGACCACCGCAGCACCGCACAGCGCCTGTCCGACTTTCACGACGACAAGCGCATGCACGTGGCAGAGGCCAGCGTGACCACCTTCATGGAGGCCAACGCGGAGTGGGAGAAGTCGTTCACCGGGCAAAGGCTCAATGCTGCGGTGAAGTAAACGCTGCTTGGAGCGAGCATGAAAAAGGGGCGCCGCGGCGCCCCTTGTCACGCGTGCACGAACTGGTCGCTCAGGCAGCCTTGCGCACTGCGCGCTTGGCAGCAGACTTGACGGCCGGCTTGGCCAGGGTCTTCGCTGCAGGCTTGGCGACCGTCTTTGCCGCGGGCTTCTTCGCAGAGGCCGTGCCACCGAGCTTGGCCACCTGGGCGCTCAACTCGTCGATGCGCTTGGAGAGTGCGGCCACGTCCTTCGCGCTCGGCACGCCCAGCTTGCCCAGAGCGCGGGCGGTGCGCTCTTCGAAAATGGATTCGAGCTTGTCCCAGTGCTGCCCGGCCTTGGCCGTTACATCGCCGGCCATGCCGCTCATCTTGCTGGCCACTTCGCCGAGCTTTTCTTCGGCCACGGTTTGCGTTTTCTTCTGAATGGTCACGCCTTCCTTGACCAGCGCCTCGAACACCTTGCCGCCTTCTTCCTGTGCCTTGGAGAACGCGCCCAGGCCGGCGAGCCAGATCTGCTGGGCCGAGTCTTTCACTGTGCTGGCGAACTGGCCGTCGAGCAGGCCTGCTGCCGATGCGCTCTTCTTGTCCGCCATCTGTTTGAGTTTCTTGACCATGGTCTCTTTCCGTTGAGTGGATGAGTGAATGCGCGCTGCGCAGGGTGGCGTCGACTATAGGAGCGGCCCACCGCGCACGCACCGGGTTTCTCTAGTGAGCGATCTCTATGGCCGCCTCGGGGTAAGCGCGCAGCAAGGCCGGTGAGGGTTTGGTCAAGAATGCCGCACACCAACGCGCACCCAGGAGGCATGCATGCAGTACTTCGTGACCGGAGCCACCGGCTTCATCGGCAAGCGGCTCGTCAAGACCCTGCTGCAGCGACGCGGTGCCACGGTGCACTTTCTGCTCCGCGCCGAGAGCGAATCGAAGGTGGCCGGCCTGCTCGACTACTGGGGCGTGACCGCAGCGCGTGCCGTGCCGGTGTACGGCGACCTGACCAGCAAGAAGCTGGGCGTGTCGGCCGATGCGATCAAGAAACTGAAGGGCCACGTCGATCACGTCTACCACCTCGCGGCGGTGTATGACCTGAAGGCCGACGAAGAGTCGCAGGTGCAGGTGAACATCGAAGGCACGCGCAACCTGGTGGAGTTTGCAAAGGCCATCGACGCCGGCCACCTGCACCACGTGAGCAGCATCGCCGCGGCCGGCCTGTACGAAGGCGTGTTCCGCGAAGACATGTTCGACGAGGCCGAGGGCCTCGACCACCCGTACTTCATGACCAAGCACGAGAGCGAGAAGATCGTGCGCAAGGAGAGCAAGACGCCGTGGACGGTGTACCGCCCGGCGCTCGTGGTGGGCGACTCGGCCACCGGCGAGATGGACAAGATCGACGGCCCGTACTACTTCTTCAAGCTGATCCAGCGCATGCGGCAGTTGCTGCCGCCGTGGATGCCCAGCATCGGCCTCGAAGGCGGGCGCATCAACATCGTGCCGGTCGACTTCGTCGTCAGCGCGCTCGATCACATCAGCCATCAGAAGGCAGAGATCGACAAGAAGTGCTTCCACCTCGTCGACCCCGAGGGCTACCGCGTGGGCGACGTGCTCGACGTGTTCAGCAAGGCCGCGCACGCACCGAAGATGAACGTGTTCATCAACGCGGCGCTCTTGGGCTTCATCCCCAAGAGCATCAAGAAGGGGCTGATGGCGCTGGCACCGGTGCGCCGGGTGCGCAATGCGGTGATGAAGGACCTGGGCCTCCCCGAAGACATCCTGACCTTCATCAACTACCCCACGCGATTCGATTGCCGCGAGATGCAGGCCGCGCTCAAGGGCAGCGGCATCGCCTGCCCACACCTGCCCGACTACGCGTGGCGCCTGTGGGATTACTGGGAGCGGCATCTCGACCCGGCCCTCAAGATCGACCACAGCCTGCGCGGCACGGTGGGCGGCAAGGTGGTGCTGGTGACGGGCGGTTCGTCGGGCATCGGCCTGGCGGCGGCGATCAAGTTTGCCGAGGCCGGTGCGATCACCGTCATCTGCGCGCGCGACGAGGCCAAGCTCGCCGAAGCCAAGAAGGAGATCCTGGCCGCCGCCGGCAAGGACGCCAAGGTGGCGACCTTCTCGTCCGACATCGCCGACGAAGCCAGCTGCCGCGAGCTGATCGACTGGCTGACCGAAACCTACGGCGGCGTCGACTTCCTGATCAACAACGCCGGCCGCTCGATCCGCCGCGCCATCGAGAGCAGCTACGACCGCTTCCACGATTTCGAGCGCACGATGCAGCTCAACTACTTCGGGTGCCTGCGGGTGACCATGGGGCTGCTGCCCGGCATGGTGGCTAAGCGAAAGGGACACATCGTCAACATCAGCTCGATCGGCGTGCTGACGAACGCGCCTCGCTTCTCGGCCTACGTGGCCAGCAAGGCCGCGCTCGACGCGTGGACGCGCTGCGCCTCGAGCGAATACGCCGACACCGGCATCACCTTCACCACCATCAACATGCCGCTGGTGCGCACGCCGATGATCGCGCCCACGCAGATCTACAAGAACGTGCCAACGCTCGCGCCCGAAGAGGCCGCCGACATGATCGCCGAGGCCTGCGTCTATAAGCCGGTGCGCATCGCCACCCGCCTGGGCATCTCGGGCGAGGTGCTGCACGCGCTGTTGCCGCGCGTGGCCCAGATCGTGATGAACACCAGCTTCCGCATGTTCCCCGACAGCTCTGCGGCCAAGGGCGACAAGAGCGCCAAGCCGACACTGTCACCCGAGGCGGTGGCCTTGCAGCAGATGATGCGAGGGATTCACTTCTAGGCGACTGGGCTCAGGCGACGGACGCTAGGCAACGGGCGACAATGCGGCATGCGCATCGAAGACATTCGCCAGCGCCTGCGCGCCGCGGGTGCCAAACCCGTTCACGAGCAGCGTGTGCTGCGCTTGTGGGCGCAAGCCAAGCCGCAAGACAGCGGCCGCCGCCGGCCTGAAGACTTCCTGCCGCAAAGCGTGCGCGAGGTCTTGCCCGCGCTGATCGATGAGCTGCAGGGTCTCGCGACGCTGAGTTCCGAGCACCCGGGTGAAGACGGCTCCGCGCGCCTGCTGGTGCAGCTGGCCGACGGGCAGGCGGTCGAGAGCGTGCTGTTGCCGCGAGACGGCTTGTGCGTCTCGACGCAAGTGGGCTGCGCGGTCGGCTGTGTGTTCTGTATGACCGGCCGCGAAGGCCTGCTGCGCCAGGTGGGCAGCGCCGAGATCGTGGCCCAAGTGGCGCTGGCGCGCACCCGGCGCGAGGTGAAGAAGGTCGTGTTCATGGGCATGGGCGAGCCGGCGCACAACCTCGACAACGTGCTCGAAGCCATCGAGCTGCTCGGCACCGCCGGGGCCATCGGACACAAGAACCTCGTCTTCTCGACCGTCGGCGACCCGCGCGTGTTCGAGCGCTTGCCGCTGGGCGTGGTGAAGCCGGCACTGGCCTTGTCGCTGCATTCCACGCGGCCGGAGCTGCGAGCGCAGCTGATGCCTCGCGCGCCGCGCATGGACCCGGCCGACCTGGTGGAGCAGGGCGAGCGCTATGCGCGTGCCACCGGCTACCCGGTGCAGTACCAGTGGACGCTGCTCGAGGGCGTCAACGACAGCGAGGCCGAGCTCGACGGCATCGTGCGCCTGCTGCGCGGCAAGTACGCGGTGATGAACATGATTCCGTACAACACCATCGACGGCCTGGACTTCAAGCGCCCGTCGTGGGAAGCGGCGGCCGCCATCGCGCGTTCGCTGCATCGGCGCGGCGTGTTGACCAAACTGCGCCATTCGGCGGGGCAAGACGTGGAGGGTGGCTGCGGCCAGCTCCGCGCGCGCGCCGTCTCGTCATCATCGACGGCCCCGATCACGCTGGTTCGGAAACCAGGCACCTCTCAGGCGAACAGTCCGATACCGAGGTGACAGCGGCGGGTCGAAGCGCTTCCTATACTGGTCCGTTACACCAGATGCACAGGAGACAGCCATGAGCAACGATCACCCCGGAACCGCCCTTCAACTCCGCTCCCTGGTCAAGACGACCGGCGAGCTCGAGCTCTCGCTGGCGGAGACCCCCATTCCCGAATTGGGGCCCGACGACGTGCTGGTGCGCATCGAGGCCGCACCGATCAACCCATCCGACCTGGGGCTGCTCTTCGGCCCGGCCGACATGAGCACGGCCAAGGCCTCGGGCACGGCGGCACGGCCGGTCATCACGGCCACCATTCCCGAGAAGTTGATGAAAGGCCTGGTGGCTCGGCTCGATGAGTCGATGCCGGTGGGCAACGAAGGCGCCGGCGTGGTCGTCAAGACCGGTTCGTCGGACGCGGCCAAGGCCTTGATGGGCAAGACGGTGGCCATCATCGGTGGCGCCACCTATGCGCAGTACCGCGCCATCAAGGCCCAGCAGTGCCTGGTGCTGCCCGACGGCACCTCGCCTGCGGAAGGCGCTTCGTCTTTCGTCAACCCGCTCACCTCGCTCAGCATGGTCGAGGTGATGCGCCTCGAAGGCCACAAGGCGCTGGTGCACACCGCGGCGGCGTCCAACCTCGGCCAGATGCTTAACAAGATCTGCATCCAGGACGGCGTGGCCCTGGTCAACATCGTGCGCAAGCCCGAGCAGGAAGAGATTCTTCGCAAGATCGGCGCAAAGTACATCTGCAACGCCATCTCGCCCGATTTCATGCGCGACCTGACCCAGGCCCTGGTGGAAACCGGCGCCACGCTGGCCTTCGACGCCATTGGCGGCGGCAAGCTGGCGAGCCAGATCCTCACAGGCATGGAAGCGGCAGCCAGCCTGACCGCCAAGGAATACAGCCGTTATGGCTCGGCCGTGCACAAGCAGGTCTACATCTACGGCGCACTCGACCGCAGCCCCACCGAGCTGGTCCGCAACTACGGCATGGCCTGGGGCGTGAACGGTTGGCTGCTGACACCCTTCCTGCAGAAGATCGGCTACCCCGCGGCGCAAAAGCTGCGCGAGCGCGTGGCGCGTGAACTCAAGACCACCTTCGCCAGCCACTACACCGCTGAGGTGTCATTGGCCGAGGCGCTGTCGCTCGACGCCATCGGCGCTTATGGCCTGCAGGCCACCGGCACCAAATACCTCATCAATCCGAACAAGGGCGCGTGAGGACTGAGGGGTCTCAGGGCTTCTTGTCCTCGGCGCCCGGCTTGAGCCAGTGCGTGAGGATGGCTTCGGTCGGGATGTACAGGCGCGCTGTCACGCCCTTGCTGAGGCGGTCGTCGCCCGCCAACTCGCCATCGTCGACGCCCTTGAAGTTGTAGCCGAGAGACAGCACGATGCGGTGGTTGAGTTGCACGCTCAGCGTGGTGCCGAAGAGGTTTTCGGCAGGCAGTGTGTTGTCGATGTAGCGGCCGCCGTGGAAGGCGAGTTGCCAGCGCTTCGCGATCTGCTGGGTGGCACGCAGCACCGTGAGGTTGGTGGTGCGCAGCTCCCCGGCGTTGTAGGAGTCGTCACGCGACCAGCGGCGTGCGCCGTGCAAGAGCAGCGTCAGTTCCTTGCGGGCCTGCCAAGTGCCCTCGCCGTAGACCACGCGCGCGCGGCGGTCCGCGACACCGGGCTCGACGACGTTGTCTTGCAGCGCCTCACGGCCCAGGAAGGTGTAGCGCCAGAAGGTGCTGAGCCGGCGTTCTTCCGGCTCCTGCCAGCCCCAGCCGACCGTGGCGTCACCCGAGTTCACCGGCACGTCGATTGACGTGTCGTGGGGCCGCACGGCGGTGAAACTACCACGCAACAGGCCGAGCGTGTTGCGCGTGAGCCGCTGGGTGTAGTCGATGCTCGCGAAGCCGCTGTTCTTGATCTGCGTGCGCACCAATTGCAGTTCGGTCAGGAACGCGTGGTTGGGGTAGTTGTTCTTGGACAGCCGCACGTCGAAGGTGGTCGACTTGACGGCGTTCTCGCCCGCGATCGGAATGCCCGACTCGATCAGCGACTGTGCCTTCCAGTGATCCCAGAACTCTTCGGTGTGCCGCCAGCCGAGGACCAACAACGCGTCCTTGTCGTCGATCAGGCTCTTCTGGCGGATCTGCGCGTAGACCATGCCATCGGGCGAGCCTTCGGGCGTCTCGGCACCGAACACGCGCTTGTAGGTGGTTCGCTCTTCGACGCCGGCGGACGACAACAGCCCGAGCTGCGTGGCCTCGCGCCAATACAGCCGTGAGCCGCTCCAGCGGCCGCCGGGCCGGTAATCGGTACCGAACTCGGTGCGCGCTGAGGCAAGCCGTTCGTCGCCGGGCGCCATGTCGGGTTTGATGGCTTGCTGGTGCTGCGCGCCGAAGGTCAGCCCCGGTGCCGCTTCCCACTGCGCCTGGATGCCGCCGAAGTTGGCGCGCGGCTTCGGGTCGGCCCAGTTCTCGCGCAAGGCGGTGTCTTCGAGCTGCGTGTGACGGACGAAGCCCTCAACCCACAACTCCGACGAGCCGACGCGCAACCCCGTTTGCGCATCGGTACGTTGCACGCCCACGGTGTCGTCATGCAGCTTCAAGCCGCGTGTGTTGAGCACGAAGCCGGGCGCAATTCTCGTGATGGCCGAGGCGCCGTTCTCGCGGCCGCTGCCATCGCGCTGGTTGTAGAAGCGCAGCTGGTTGATGTTGCCGTCGTGCAGCAGCTCCCAGGTGCGCGCCGGCTGGCCGGCCGCCGGGATGCCGACACCTGCGTTGGTCAGGATGCCGGTCTGCCGTTCGTCTAGTGCCAGCGTCCAGCGCTTGCCGAGGTCGACCGTCTTGCGCTGGCCGAAGACGCGGTAGCGCCGCTCCGGGTTGGGGCCGAAGGCGTCGAGCAGCAGCTCGTCGAGGAACTCCTGCCATGAGTCGAGCGTTGTCTCGATGCGCTCGGAGATGGCGCCCATCGTGTTGTCGGGCGGCGTGGCAACGGGCTCGGCCGGCGCCGACGCTGCATCTTCAGGAGGTGCCACCGGCGGGTCTTGCGCCCACGCCTCGCATGCGCCCACACCCAGCATCACAGCCAGCGGGAGTCGGATGTAGAGATGTGCACACATGCGCCGCGAGTTTGGCAGCGGGGACTGGCGCCATCTGTAGGAGGATGGCCCGCCGTCTTGACCGACCCCTACAATTTCGCATTCAACTCTGCCGGACGCCGCAGCCATGACCAACGAGCCCCCCTCCGCCCTTTCTCATACATCCGAGCTCGCCAACATCGCCCCGCGCGACAAGGCCGAGATCCTGGCGCAGGCGCTGCCGTACATCCGCAAGTTCCATGGCAAGACCATCGTCATCAAGTACGGCGGCAATGCGATGACCGATCCCGCACTGCAGCAAGACTTCGCCGAAGACGTGGTGCTGCTCAAGCTGGTGGGCATGAACCCGGTGGTGGTGCACGGCGGTGGCCCGCAGATCGAAGATGCGCTGGCCAAGATCGGAAAGAAGGGCACCTTCATCCAGGGCATGCGAGTGACCGATGAAGAGACGATGGAAGTGGTGGAGTGGGTGCTGGCCGGCCAGGTGCAGCAAGACATCGTCGGCCTGATCAACGTGGCCGGCGGCAAGGCGGTCGGTCTTACCGGCCGCGACGGTGGCCTCATCCGCGCGCACAAGCTCAAGCTTGTCGACCAGAAAGACCCGACCAAGGTGCACGATGTTGGGCAGGTCGGCGAAATCGAATCCATCGACCCGTCGGTGGTGAAGGCGCTGCAGGACGACCAGTTCATCCCGGTCATCTCGCCGCTGGGCTTCGGCTCGGAGAACGAGAACTACAACATCAACGCCGACGTGGTGGCCGGCAAGCTGGCTGAGGTGCTGAAGGCCGAGAAGCTGATCATGCTGACCAACATCCCGGGCGTGCTCGACAAACAGGGCAAGCTGCTGACCAACCTCTCCGCGCGCGAAATCGATGAGCTGTTCGCCGACGGCACCATCAGCGGCGGCATGCTGCCCAAGATCGCCTCGGCACTCGACGCGGCGAAGAACGGCGTCAACACGGTGCACATCATCGATGGCCGCGTGCCGCACGCAATGCTCTTGGAAATCCTGACCGAGCAGGCGTACGGCACCATGATCAGATCTCATTGATGTTGGCATCTCGCCGATGAAACGCACCCGCGACGCGAGGTGCACCATCAAGCAACGCCCGAGGGAGCGGGTTTCCCGGCCCGATGGGTGGCGCCCCTCGGGGGCAGGAGCGCAGCGACTGGGGGGCCGTGTCTGGCTGTTTGATTTAGATGACACGCTGCACGATGCTTCGCATGCGGCGTTCCGTTTCACCAGCCAGGCGATGACCGAGTACATGGTCGAGCATCTCGAGCTGTCGCTCGAGGAAGCATCTGCACTGAGGCAGCACTACTGGGACCGCTACGGCGCGACTTTGCTTGGCCTGGTGCGCCATCACGGCGTGAAGGCTAACCACTTCCTTGAGGAGACGCACCGGCTTCCGGGGCTTGAAGATCGCTTGCGCACCAGCGCACACGATCGTGCGGCGCTGCGGCGCCTGAGGGGCCGCAAGTTCATCTTCACCAATGCGCCGCGCAGCTACGCGGTGCGCGTGCTCAATGCGCTGAACCTGGCCGACTGCTTCGAGGGCGTGATCAGCGTGGACGACATGCGCATGTTCGGCCACTCGCGGCCGAAGCCTGACGCGCGAATGCTTCGCTGCATTGCAGCACGGTTGAAGGTGCTGCCAAGCCGCTGCGTGTTGGTCGAAGACACGCTGGCGAATCAACGTTCGGCGCACGCCATTGGCATGCGTTCAGTCTGGATGGGGCGCTACCTTCATTCAAAGCGGAAGAGTGTGAAGAACGCCATGGAAGTTGGTGTTCACCAATGCCGAAAGCCCCCCTATGTGTATGCAAGAATTCGATCGCTGAAGACCCTTCACGCACTCTGATCACCGATCACCGCACAGATGACCGACGCTGAACCCACACCCGAAGAAGCGAACGTGCCATCTGCCGTGGCGGAGCCGACGGGTCGCAAGCGTCCGAAGCCCGGCGAACGTCGCGTGCAGATCCTGCACACGCTCGCGACGATGCTTGAACAGCCGGGTGCTGACCGCATCACCACCGCGGCACTGGCCGCCAAGCTCGATGTCTCCGAAGCAGCGCTCTATCGCCACTTCGCGAGCAAGGCGCAAATGTTCGAAGGCTTGATCGAGTTCATCGAACAAAGCGTCTTCACTCTCGTCAACCAGATCGGCGAGCGTGAGACCGACGGTCGCGTGCAGGCGCAAAAGATTCTCAGTGTGTTGCTGCAGTTCGGCGAAAAGAACCCCGGCATGACACGCGTGATGGTGGGCGATGCGCTGGTGTTCGAAAACGAACGCCTGGTGTCGCGCATGAACCAGTTCTTCGACCGCATCGAATCGATGCTTCGCCAGAGCCTGCGTCTCGTGGCCGAGTCGGCGGGCTCGAGCACGCCGACAGTTGATGCCAATGCCCAAGCCTCGGTGCTGACGGGCTTCGCCGTCGGCCGCCTGCAGCGCTATGCGCGCTCGGGTTTCAAGCGCGTTCCGACCGAGCACCTCGACGCCGCGCTCAAGCTGCTCGTCGCCTGACAGCCAAGCGTTGAGCGAGGCAAGGCGTCGCGATGACGCCCGCTAAACTGACCGCATGCCTGATCTCACCACTCCGTTGCTGCAGCTGATTTCGCGCGCAGAAGCCCTGATGTCGCGCCTCGAATCGGCGCTCCCGCACACCTTGCAAGCGCCCGATTGGGCTGCAGCAATCGCCTTTCGTTACCGCAAGCGCTCGGGCTCATGCGCGCTTGAACCGGTGAAGCACGTGGCCACCATTCGCCTGAGTTCGTTGGTCGAGGTCGAGCCGCAAAAGGAACGCCTGCTTCGCAACACCGAGCAATTCGTCAACGGCCACAGCGCGAACAATGTGCTGCTGACCGGCGCGCGCGGCACCGGCAAGAGTTCGCTGATCAAGGCCTGCCTCAACGAGTTTTCTTCTCGGGGGTTGAGGCTGATCGAAGTCGACAAGACCGACCTGGTGGACCTGCCCGACATCATCGACTTGGTGGCCGACAGGCCTGAGCGCTTCATCGTGTTCTGCGACGACCTGAGCTTTGATGAAGGCGAGGCGGGGTACAAGGCGCTGAAGTCGATCCTCGACGGCTCGGTGTCACAGGCGTCGGACAACGTGCTGATCTACGCGACCAGCAACCGGCGCCATCTGCTGCCGGAATACATGAAGGAAAACCTCAGCTACACCCACACCGAAGACGGTGAGGTTCACCCCGGCGAGGTGATCGAAGAGAAGATTTCGCTGAGCGAGCGCTTCGGCCTCTGGGTCAGCTTCTACCCATTCACGCAGGACGAATACATCGCCATCGTGGCGCAGTGGCTGCGTGGGCATGGGGTGAACGAAGCGGCCATTGCTGCGGCGCGGCAAGAGAGCCTGGTGTGGGCACTGGAACGCGGCTCGCGTTCGGGGCGCGTTGCTTTCCAATTCGCCAAGGACTACGCCGGAAGGCACGCGGCGTGACCGCCGGTTCGGATCGGGTTCCGGTCGACGTTGCCGTCGGCGTGCTGATCGACCCTGAAGACCGTTTCCTACTGACCTCGCGGCCCGAAGGCAAGGTCTACGCCGGCTACTGGGAGTTCCCCGGCGGCAAGCTGGAGGCCGGTGAGACGGTCGAGCAGGCCCTGCGGCGCGAGCTGATTGAGGAGCTGGGCATCACGATCGGTGCCGTCCATCCGTGGAAGGTCGAGCTGGTGGACTACGAACACGCCCGCGTGCGCCTGCACTTCTGCAAGGTCCGCGACTGGTCGGGCGAGTTCGAGATGCGCGAGCGCCAGGCGATGGCTTGGCAGACCCTGCCGGTCGAGGTGGCGCCGGTGCTGCCGGGCACGATTCCGGTGCTGCAATGGTTCGCTTCCGAGCGCGGCTTTGCAGGGGCGACGCACAGGGCCGGTTGATACACTGACCTCATGAGTTTTCTCGACGAAATCACGTGGGATGCGCAGGGCCTGGTGCCGGTGATTGCCCAGGAGGTCGGCAGCAACGACGTGCTGATGTTCGCCTTCATGAACCGCGAAGCCGTGGCCGAAACCGCACGCCGTGGCGAGGCGGTGTACTGGAGCCGTTCGCGCAACCGCCTGTGGCACAAGGGCGAAGAATCGGGCCACATCCAGAAAGTGCATGAGATGCGCATGGATTGCGACAACGACGTGCTGCTTTTGAAGGTGACGCAGCTGGGCCATGAACCGGGCATCGCGTGCCACACCGGCCGTCACAGCTGTTTCTTCCAGCGTTATGACAATGGCGAATGGAAGGCCGTCGAACCGGTCTTGAAAGACCCCGAATGCATCTACAAATGAGGCCTGCGAATGAACGGCAATGACACCCTGGCCCGCCTTGCCGAAGTGATCGAATTGCGCCGGGCCGGCGACCCTGACAAGAGCTACGTGGCGCGTCTGTTCCAGAAAGGGAACGATGCCATCCTGAAGAAGATCGGAGAAGAGGCGACCGAAACCGTCATGGCGGCCAAGGACGGCGATCGCCAGAAGATCGTCTACGAGGTCGCCGACCTCTGGTTCCATTCGATGATTGCGCTGAGTGCCTTCGGCCTGAAGCCTGCGGACGTGCTGGCCGAGCTGGAACGGCGCGAGGGCCAGTCGGGCCTGGAAGAGTTTGCGGCCCGCAAGGCTCAGCAGCGCGAAGCCGATGCCGAAAGGAGAGACACATGAACGAGATCGTTACGGCAGAAACCGGCAGCCAGGAGCGTGAGACGCTCCGGTTGGTGACGCACGTCATGTACGCCTTGCACACCGCGTCTTGGTTCTCAGCTGGTATTTTTTCGGTGATCGCCATGATCATCAACTACGTCAAGCGGCCGGACCTGCCGGACGAATTCTTCCGCAGCCACTTCCGCTGGCAGGCGCGCAGTTTCTGGTTCACGCTGCTGTGGCTGCTGCTGACCTCGCCACTCTTCCTGCTGTTCGTGATTCCCGGCATCGGGGCCTGGACGCTGGTGGGGTTCTGGTACCTCTACCGGTTTGTGCGCGGCTGGTGGAGCTTCTCCGAGGGCCGGCCGATGCCCGTGCCCGCCGACTGAGCGACCTGCACCATGACACACGACCCGAACTGCATCTTCTGCAAGATCGTCGCCGGGCAGATCCCGAGCCGCAAGGCCTACGAAGACGACGACTTGCTGGCTTTTCACGACATCGCGCCGTGGGCGCCGGTGCACGTGCTGGTCATTCCCAAGACCCACATCGAGTCGCTCTACGACACCAGCCCCGAAGAGCACGAAGCCATGCTCGGCCGCATGCTGGCGCTGGCACCCAAGCTGATGCGCGAGCACGGGGTGACGGGTGGCTTCCGTGTCTTGGTCAACAACGGGCCCGATGGGCGGCAGGAGGTGCCTCACCTGCACCTGCACGCCATGGGCGGCCCGCGGCCTTGGGCCAAAGGCTAAGGGTTTTGGCCCTCACCTAAACTTCGCTATTCCTGACAGGAGATCAATCATGGGTTCATTCAGTATTTGGCACTGGCTCATCGTGCTGGCCATCGTGGTCCTGGTGTTCGGCACCAAGAAGCTCAAGAACATGGGCTCCGACCTCGGCGGTGCCGTCAAGGGCTTCAAGGACGGCATGAAAGACGGCGCGAGCAGCGATGCCACGCCGACCAACCAGCAGGTCACGGCCAACAAGGCCACGGACGCCAACACCGTCGACGTCGAAGCCAAAACCAAATCGTAAGTGCAGACCCCCCAGTCGCTTTGCTCCTGCCCCCAAGGGGCGCCACCCATCGGACCGGCGGAGCCGGATCCTTGGGCGTTGCTTGATGGGCACGACGTTGTCCGTGCGGGCAATCGGTTCACCTTGACAGTTTTCAGCCTTGATTGATTTTGGGTTCGACAAGATCGCGCTGATCGGTGCGGTGGCGCTCATCGTCATCGGGCCGGAGAAGTTGCCGCGCGTGGCGCGGACTGTCGGCCACTTGCTGGGCAAGGCGCAGCGCTATGTGAACGACGTGAAGGCCGAGGTCAACCGCTCGATCGAGCTCGAAGACCTCAAGAAGATGAAGACGCAGTTCGAAGACGCAGCTCGCGAGGTCGAGAAGACTGTCTCGGACGAAATCCACCAGACCACCTCGGCGCTTGAAAACGCCTGGGTCGACGCCGACCCGACGACTTCCAGTGGCAGCCTGCACGACGGCTTGCTGCCCGCACCCAGCTACAAGCACCCCAAGAAGAACTGGCGCCTCAAGCGAGGCGCCATGCCACAGTGGTACAAGCAGCGGCACGGGGTGCGCAACAAGGCACAGTCAGGGGCAGCTCGCGTGGCACGCTTTCGGCCGCCACGATCGAACACTTCCCCATGAGCTCCTCTGATCACAAGCCCGATGAACTCGAAGGCACCGAGCAACCTTTTGTCTCCCACCTCATCGAGCTGCGCGACCGGCTGATCCGGGCGGTGGCGGCCATCGCGGTGTGCTTCGGCGTGCTGGCGATCTACCCAGGCCCCTCCGAGCTGTATGACCTGCTGGCGCACCCGCTGGTGGCTAGCATGCCGGCCGGCGGCAAGCTGATCGCCACCAACGTCATCTCGCCATTCCTGGTGCCGATGAAGATCACGCTGATGGCGGCGTTTCTACTCGCCTTGCCAGTCGTTCTGTACCAGGTGTGGGCGTTTGTGGCGCCGGGTCTGTATTCACACGAAAAGAAGCTGGTGCTGCCGCTGGTGGTGTCCAGCACCTTGCTGTTCTTCCTCGGTGTGGCGTTCTGCTACTTCTTCGTCTTCGGTAAGGTGTTTGCATTCATCCAGGGCTTTGCGCCCAAGAGCATCACCGCGCAGCCGGACATCGAGGCTTACCTGAGTTTCGTGCTCACGATGTTCATCGCCTTCGGTGCTGCCTTCGAAGTGCCGGTGGTTGTGGTGGTGTTGGCGCGCATGGGCCTCGTGAGCATCGAAAAGCTCAAGGCGTTTCGCGGCTACTTCGTGGTCATCGCCTTCATCATCGCTGCGGTGCTGACGCCGCCCGACGTGGTGTCGCAACTCGCCCTCGCCATCCCGATGTGCCTTCTCTATGAGGTCGGCATCTGGGCTTCGGTGATCTTCATCAAGCACACGCAGGCGCCAGCGGAAGAAACACCTCCCGCGAGCTGACTGTGACGCGCTCGGCGCGGGGGCGGGCCAGAGATCAAGCAACACGCCGCGCAACGGGTCTTCCGGGCCTAGGCGTGGCGACCCTTAGGGGCAGGAGCGAAGCGACTGGGGCGCTACTTCCTAACCTGGCTTTTCGGCCGCTGCGTGACGATCACCTTCAGTTCGATCGCCTTGTTGCCGCGTTGAATCCCGATCGTCGCGGGCTCCTTGGGTTTCAATGCTGCCACGGCCGCGAGCAGCTGCACGGTGTTGGTTACCGGAGTGTCGGCCACCTTCACCACCACATCGCCCGGTCGCATGCCGCCGACGCTTGCCGGGCCGCTTTGCAGGACGCCGGTGATGAGCACGCCCTGGCTGATAGGCAGGTTGAAGGTCTCAGCGATCTCTGGCGTGAGGTCGCGCGGCTCGACGCCGATCCAGCCACGGGTCACCTGGCCGTCGCGGATCAGGCCTTCCATCACCAGCTTGGCCGTGCTCACCGGGATGGCGAAGCCGATGCCCAGGCTGCCACCGCTGCGTGAGTAGATGGCGGTGTTGATGCCCAGCAGGTTGCCGTTAGCGTCCACCAGCGCGCCGCCGGAATTGCCGGGGTTGATCGCGGCATCGGTCTGGATGAAGTTCTCGAAGGTGTTGATGCCGAGCTGGTTACGGCCCAGCGCGCTGACGATCCCCGAGGTCACCGTCTGGCCGACACCGAATGGGTTGCCGATGGCCAGCACCACGTCGCCGACCTGGGCCGTCTCGACGCTGCCGAAGGTGATGACCGGCAGCTTCTCGAGCGAAATCTTCAGCACGGCGACGTCGGTTTCTACGTCGGCGCCGACCACCTTGGCGCGGGCCTGACGTCCGTCGGGCAGCTGCACTTCAATGTCATCGGCACCTTCGATCACATGGTTGTTGGTCAGCAAGTAGCCGTCGGGCGAAACGATCACGCCCGAACCCAGGCCGACCTGGGGCTGCTGTTGCTGACCCTGGGCCTGGTCGCCGAAGAAGAACTTGAACCACGGGTCTTCGCCATGCGGGTTGCGTTGGGCCGGCGCCTTGCTCGCCGTGATGCTGACCACCGCCGGCGTGGCGCGGCGGGCGGCAGCGCTGTAGCCGGCGACATTGCCCGAGGGCGGCAGACCCACCGGCTGCACGGCCGGTGCCTGGTTGATCGAGACGATGTTGGGCAACATCGTGCCGCCGGCACCGCGCTTGAGCCATTCGGGCTTCAAGGTGGCGACGACGAACAAGACCGCCAGCGCCACGGTGACCGCTTGGGAGAAAATGAGCCACGTCTTGCGCATCAACGAGATCCTGTTTCATGACCCCACGCACCGAACTCGAGTCGTACCTGGGCACGCTGCTGGAGGTAGGGAAGTTCCGTGATTATGGGCCGAACGGTTTGCAGGTCGAGGGCAAACCCGAGGTGCAGCGGATCGTCTCCGGCGTCACCGCCAGCCGTGCGTTCATCGAGGCTGCCATCGAGCAGAAAGCCGACGCGCTGCTGGTTCATCACGGCCTATTCTGGAAGGGGCACGACGGGCGCGTGACTGGCTGGTTGAAGGCTCGGCTGGAGCTGCTTCTGTCCCATCGAATCAACCTCTTTGCCTATCACTTGCCGCTGGATGCGCATGCCGAGTTCGGCAACAACGCGCAATTCGGTGCTCGGCTCGAGTTCGTCGCGGATGGACGCTTCGGTGACCAGAATCTGGGTTTCATCGGCGTGCCGGCCCGGCCGTTGGCGGTTGCGGACCTGAACGCACTGCTGACCCTGAAACTGGGCCGGACACCGGTGATGGTGCAAGGCAGCGATCAAACGATTCGGCGCGTGGCCTGGTGCACGGGCGGTGCGCAAGGCTACTTCGAGGCCGCCATCGCCGCTGGCGCCGACGCCTACATCACCGGCGAGATTTCAGAGCCACAGGCCCACCTGGCACGGGAGACCGGGGTGGCCTTCTTCGCTTGCGGCCACCATGCCAGCGAGCGTTTCGGCGCTCCTGCACTGGCAGGCCACCTGGCCGAGAGGTTCGGGCTGGAACATCAGTTCATCGAGATCGACAACCCGGCATGACAGCACCTCTCGTTATCACGATGGGAGATGCCTGCGGCATCGGCCCCGAGATCATTGCCAAATCGTTTGCCTTGGGTCTGGCGCAGGGCGCGGTCGTGCTTGGCGATGCTGCCGTAATGCGTCGTGCGCTGGCGTTGACGGGCAACAGCACTGCCTTGGCTTTGCTGGAGCACACAGCGGACGCGCTGGGCTGCCCACCGAACTGCGTCCCGTTGCTGCAGGCCAGGGACCTGCCCGTCGACATGATCGACGCACCAGTGGGCCAGATCGACGCTCGCGCAGGGGCGGCCGCTGCCGCGTGCATCGCCCAGGCCGTCCAGCTCGTGCAATCAGGCGACGCCTGCGCCATCGTGACCTCACCCATCCACAAGGAAGCGCTCTCCGCGGCCGGCGTGAGCTACCCGGGCCACACCGAGATGCTGCAGGCTCTGGCTGCGCAATCGGGCCAATCGATGCCGCCGGTGCGCATGATGCTGGCCAACGACGAGCTGCGCACGGTGCTGGTGACGATCCATATGTCGCTGCGCCGTGCCATCGACGCGGTGACCTTCGATGCCGTGCTTCAGACGCTGCGCATTGCCGACAAGGCGGCTCGCTCGTTTGGCATTGCGTCGCCGCGTATTGCGGTGGCAGGGCTCAACCCGCATGCCGGGGAGGGCGGTCTGTTCGGTGATGAAGAGCTGCGCATCATCAGCCCGGCCATCGACGCGGCGCGCAGCGAGGGCATCAACGCGACGGGGCCTTACGCACCCGACACGGTGTTCATGCGTGCGCGCCACACGGCTGCACATCCGGGCGAGTTCGATCTGGTGATTGCGATGACACACGACCACGGGCTGATTCCGGTGAAGTACCTGGGTGTGGAGCAGGGCGTGAACGTGACCCTGGGCTTGCCCTTCGTGCGCACCAGCCCCGACCATGGCACGGCGTTCGACATTGCAGGCACGGGGCGAGCCGATCCGTCGAGCCTGATCGCGGCGTTGCGCATGGCGCGCCAGTTGGCCGCCTAGCCAGCTGCCAGCTACTTGCTGTTGGTGGTCAGCGCGGCAAGCTGCTTGCGAGCGCGGGCGGTGGCGCGTTCGATCAAATAAGAACTCTCGAAGGCCTTGAAGCGGCCCGTTTCGCACATGCGCGACAACATGCGCGCCGTCAGCGACACGGTTTCGTGGTGGCGCTTGCCGCGCGTGAACACGAAGAACGCACGACCTGGGCTCACGTAGCTCAGGCGCACTTTCTGCCACTGGTCGTTCAGGTGCATCTGGTACGCGAACCCCAGGCGCACGTGGTCCATCAGCTGGATGCCTTGAGACGGCTCGGCAGCGTCCTTGGGCGAGAAATCGAGGTTAATGTCGAGCTTGGCAGACAGGTCGAGGTTGAGGTCGACCGGGCTCGTGTCGCTTTCGAAATCGGCGGGGGCTGGCTCTGTGTCGGCCGTGAGGTCGATGTCGACCTCGCCGGACCAGTTCACCGCGCTTTCGTCGATCAGGCCGATCTGCTTGGCCTCGGTGTCAGAGAACTGCGGCTCCAGCGCGGTGACGCCGGTGCTCGTCATCGGCACGTCGCGCAGCAGGGCGTCAGGTTCAGGCACTGGGGTGTTGAACACACCCTCGAGCTGCTTGGCGAGCAGGTTGTATTCGAGTTCGCTCAGCGGCTGGCCCTTGAGCGAATCGGCGTGGGCGGGCAGGAGCTTGCTGAAGAATTCCTTCTGCGCTGCATCGGGCCAGCCGACGAGCTTCATGCCCTCGTTCAGGTCCTTCATCAGCGGTGGCAGCTGCATCAGGAACTTCTTGCGCATCGCCGGCGAGCCCTTGGGCTGCACGCTCATCACCAAATCGCGGCCGGCGCGTTTGAGGCGCTGGACCAGTTCGGACTGCGGACCGTCGCGGCGTGTGCTGAGCGCGAGCGCCTGACTCCACACCTGGGCCAGAAAATCGCGAAGATATTCTGGCAACGCCAGCGGGTTGAGCGCGGAGCGCAGTTGCAGCATGTAGCGCTGCTGCACTCGCAGGTCGGACTCCTTGCTGTCGACCACCGAGACGGCCGAGGCGTTCACCTCGACATCGGTCTTGGCCTGCTGCGCGACGAAGCCTTCCAGCGCATTCAGCTTGGCGACATAGACATCGATCTGGTCGAAATCGCCTTCGACGATCTCCTGCACCAGCTCGCGCACGCGCACCATGAACTGCTTGCCGAGACCATCGTCGAAGTCTTCAAAGGCGACGGCAAGCGAGGCGATGCGGTTGACGAAGCGCCGCACCGGGTGCTTGCGCGACGAGAAGAAGGTGTTATCGACCAGGGCGACGCGCAGCACCGGCAGTTGCAGGCGCGCAATCTGCCGTGCCATCTGCGGCGGCACACGGGGGTCCGACAGGATCTGGTCAAAGAGGCTGCCGACCACGTCGATCACCATGTGATCGAGCGTGCCGGTGGAGGCGGCTCGCAGTTCTTCGCGGTGGTTGCGGATCAGGTTGGTGGCCATGAGGCCGGAGGCCACGTCGCCGTACCCGCTGCCGCCTGTTGCTGCACCCAAGGCACCGCTGCTCGTGCCCGCGACAGATCGTGCCCCCAAACCAGCGGGCATCGTCGGCCCGCCCAGGTCGGCCGGCCGCGTGGCCAGGAAGGTCAGGCGCCGGATCAGGGACATCAGCTCGGCGTCGGCCTGCGCTGACTGGTTGGCGTTGCGCCCGCCACCTCCGCCAGCGCGGCTCAAGTTGCCTGCCGCACCGGGCTGGCGGTTTCCGCCAACGCCCTGTGACGACGCGCTGGGGTCTCGGCCACCCCAGCCGCCTTGGCCGGTGCGAGCACCGGAGCCGCCGCTACCACCCGCGCCGCCCCCTGTGCTGTGGCCTCCGGCACCGGAGCCGCCACCGTCGAAGTCGGCATTCGCGGTCGAATTGAAATGACCGCTGCTGGTGCTCACGCCGCTGTCCCCGCGCGACAGGGTGTCGTAGCCCGAGACGCGCTCACGCGACAGCTCGTTGCCCGGCCCTTCGACGCCTTTGACAGTCAGCCCTACCGGCTGGATGCCGCGGGCGCGGAAGTCTTTCAGGATGTCGGCGTAGCAGGTCGGCATCACCCGGGCCATGCCGAGCCCGAGTTCCCGCGCCAGCAGCTTGCGGCTTTCCTTGTCCTTCGAGACGGAGTCGATGGCGCGGTAGATGGCGGCGCCCAACACCTCGGATCGCAGCGGGTTGCGGTCATGGTCGGCGCGGCCGATGCCCAGCAACTGGCCGGTGTACGACGCCAGTTCGCGCAGCTCCCATTCGCAACCGTGGGTGATGGCCTGGCTGATGCGATCCGCGAACATTCGTTCTTCGACTTCGGAGTCATCGACCAGACTGAGTGATTGCCAGTCGGTTTCAGCGAGTTTGCGGCCTCCGTCGTGACCCGGGTTGAGCTCGCGGGTGACTTTCTTGCTCAAGGTGTCGGCAAACACCAGCACGAAGGTGCTCATGTGGCGCCGCAGGTCGATCTGCGCGTTCACCAGGTTGTCGCGATCGAGGATGCGGGCCGCCGCCGAGGCGAGCAAGCCGAGGTGGTCGGCCACGCGATCCGCCACGCCCGCGGTGGTCGTCTTGATGTGATTCATGGCCGCATCGAATGCGGCCTGGGCGCGTGGATCGGTCTGATTCATCTCGAGCGGGGCCACTGTTGGCCGGCCGGAACGCGCTCACAGGCAGGCTCCCTCCTGAGCGCACGGCCTTGAAGTATGGGGCCAAATCGTACCCGCCCGCCACGTCGTTGCACCGCGGCGACGACCGCGGTTCCCGTCAGAAACCCGCGGCCGTGAAGCCGATCACCTCTTCAGTGAATCGCGAATCTCGCGCAGCAGCAGCACATCTTCGGGTGTTGCAGCGGCTGGGGGCGGTGGCGCATTCTTCTTCAGGCGGTTGATCTGCTTGACCATCAGAAAGATGATGAAAGCCAGAATGATGAAGTTGATCGCGACGGTGATGAAGCTGCCGTATGCGAACACGGCACCGGCCTTCTTGGCGTCCGCCAGATTGGTCGCCGCCTGCCCGGCGAGCGGGATGAAGTAGTTCGAGAAGTCGAGGCCGCCGAGCAGCTTGCCAACGATCGGCATGATGAGATCGCCGACGATCGAGTCCACGATCTTGCCGAACGCCCCGCCGATGATCACGCCGACGGCGAGGTCGACGACGTTTCCCTTCATCGCGAATTCTTTGAATTCGGTCGTAAATCCCATGGCTCTCTCCTGTTGACGATGCCGGCGCAGTATTGCCCAGCGCGAAGAGATGTCAAGGCTGCTCGGCAGACGCTGTTCAGCGAAGCTCGCTTGCGCGGTCGGCCTGCCGGGCTTGACACGTCCGCTAGAATTCTCGGTTGCCCCTGATCAGAAGTCAGCATTGAGGATCCCCATGAGTGACCAGCAAGTCGATCAAGGCCGCCGTACCTGGGTTGCCATCGCCTGTGGCGCAGGTGCGGTCGGTGGTGTCGCCACCGCCGTGCCTTTCGTCAGCACCTTCCAGCCTTCCGAGCGCGCGCGAGCTGCCGGAGCGGCCGTCGAAGTCGACATCGGTGACCTGAAGCCCGGCGAAAAGAAGACCGTTGAATGGCGCGGCAAGCCGGTGTGGATCGTGCGCCGCACGCCCGAGCAAGTGGCCGCCTTGCCCAAGAACGATTCTCAGCTGGCCGATCCCCAATCCGAACGCAAAGCCGACGAGCTGACCCCGAAGTACGCCCGCAACGAAGGCCGCTCGCTCAAGCCCGAGGTCCTGGTCGTCGTGGGCATCTGCTCGCACCTGGGTTGCTCGCCATCCGATCGCTTCCAGCCGGGTGCCCAACCCTCGCTGCCCGACGACTGGGCCGGTGGCTTCCTGTGCCCCTGCCACGGTTCGACCTTCGACATGGCCGGCCGTGTCTACAAGAACAAGCCCGCGCCCGACAACCTCGAAGTGCCTCCGCACATGTACTTGTCCGACAGCCGACTCCTCATCGGCGAAGACAAGCAGGCCTGAGATGACGGCTTCCACGTCACTTCGTTCCTGCCCCCCGAAGGGGTGCTCAGCCGCCTTGCGGCGGCCCGGCGGCGTCTGACGCCAGGCATCAACGGCATTTCAGGAGATCTTCTTTCATGGCCGAGTTCAAGCAAGTCAGTCCCAACGCGCCGATCGGCGAGAAGCTGTTGACCTGGGTCGACAACCGCTTCCCTGCGAGCAAGCTCTACAAAGAGCACATGAGCGAGTACTACGCTCCGAAGAACTTCAACTTCTGGTACGTCTTCGGCTCGCTCGCACTTCTGGTGCTAGTGATCCAGATCGTCACCGGCATCTTCCTGGTGATGCACTACAAACCCGATGCCACCAAGGCGTTCGAGTCGGTCGAGTACATCATGCGCGACGTGCCCTGGGGCTGGCTGGTGCGCTACATGCACTCCACCGGCGCGTCGGCGTTCTTCGTCGTCGTGTACCTGCACATGTTCCGCGGCATGATCTACGGCAGCTACCGCAAGCCGCGCGAGCTGGTGTGGATCTTCGGCTGCGCGATCTTCCTGTGCCTGATGGCCGAGGCCTTCATGGGCTATCTGCTGCCTTGGGGCCAGATGTCGTACTGGGGCGCTCAGGTGATCGTGAACCTGTTCCAGGCCGTGCCTTTCATCGGCCCGGATCTGGCTCTGCTAATCCGTGGTGACTATGTCGTGTCCGATGCGACGCTGAACCGCTTCTTCAGCTTCCATGTGATCGCGGTGCCGCTGGTGCTGTTGGGCCTGGTCGTTGCGCACATCATTGCGCTGCACGAAGTGGGTTCGAACAACCCGGATGGCGTAGAGATCAAGGCGAAGAAAGATGCCAAGGGCATTCCACTCGACGGCGTGGCCTTCCACCCGTACTACACGGTGCACGACATCTATGCCGTCAGCGTGTTCCTGATGGTCTTCTGCGCGATCTTGTTCTTCTCGCCGGAGTTCGGTGGCTATTTCCTCGAATACAACAACTTCATTCCGGCCGATCCGCTGAAGACACCCGCGCACATTGCGCCGGTCTGGTACTTCACGCCGTACTACTCGATGCTGCGTGCAACCACGTCGCAAATGGTCTACGTCCTGGTCGCTTTGGTTGGCCTGGGCGCCGTGCTCAGCATCGTCAAGGGCGGGTTCTCCGGTCTGGTGAAGGCGGCGATCGCCATTGGGGCCCTCGTCGCGGCCTTCCTGCTGCTCACCTTCGAAGCCAAATTCTGGGGTGTGGTCGTGATGGGCGGCGCCGTTGTCATCATGTTCTTCCTGCCTTGGCTGGACCGTGCCGAAGCCAAGTCGATTCGCTATCGTCCGAGCTGGCACAAGGTCATGTACGGCCTGTTCGTGCTGGTGTTCGCTGTGCTGGGCTACTTGGGCGTGCAGCCGCCGTCGCCGGTGGGCGAGCGAGTGTCGCAGGTCGGTACCTTGTTCTACTTCGGTTTCTTCTTGCTGATGCCCTGGTGGAGCCGCGTGGGCCACTCGAAACCCGTGCCCGACCGCGTGACGTTCGCTGCCCACTGAAGACGCAAGCCGGAACCCATACATTATGAAGAAACTGATTTTGATTCTGCTGGCATCGTTCGGTTTGAGCGCCGGTGCCGTGGCTTCGGAAGGTGGCGTTGCCTGGGACAAATTCCCCGAAGGCAAGGTGACCGACATGGCTGCGCTGCAGCATGGCGCCAAGCTGTTCGTCAACTACTGCTTGAACTGTCATTCGGCCTCGTTCATGCGCTACAACCGCTTGCGCGACATCGGCCTGACCGAAGACCAGATCAAGAAGAACCTGATGTTCGCGACCGACAAGGTCGGTGAAACGATGAAGGTTTCGCTGGACGCGAAGCAGGCCAAGGAATGGTTCGGTGGCACGCCGCCCGACCTGACCGTGATTGCACGTTCGCGCGCCGACATCGGCAAGGGCTCGGGTGCTGATTACCTGTACACCTACCTGCGCAGCTACTACCGCGACGACACCAAGGCCACCGGTTGGAACAACCTTGTCTTCCCGAGCGTGGCCATGCCTCACGTGCTGTGGGAATTGCAGGGCCAGCGCACCGCCAAGTACGTCGAAGAGAAAGATCCGCATCACGAAGGCAAGACGGAGCACCGCTTCGCCGGCTTCGAGCAGGTGACGCCGGGGACGCTGAGCCAGATCGATTACGACGATTCGGTGGCCGATCTGGTGGGGTTTCTTCAGTGGATGGGTGAGCCGGCGCAGAACGACCGGATCAAGCTCGGTACCTTCGTGCTCATCTTCCTCGCCATCTTCACGGTCATTGCATGGCGGCTGAATGCAGCCTTCTGGAAAGACGTGAAATAAGCGTGCGACCCGCGGCCGCAGGGCTATGCCCTGATCGGCCCAGATCGTTTGCGGAGTGGGGATGCCCGCCGGGGCCCGCCCACTCCGTTTGTGTTTTGCAAGACCTCTAGCCTCAAGGAGCCGCCATCATGATGGTGCTTTACTCCGGAACGACCTGCCCTTATTCGCACCGTTGCCGCTTCGTCCTGTTTGAAAAAGGCATGGACTTCGAAATCCGCGACGTGGACTTGTTCGCCAAGCCCGAAGACATCGCGCTGATGAACCCGTACAACGAAGTGCCGATCCTGGTCGAGCGCGACCTGATTCTGTACGAGTCGCACATCATCAACGAGTACATCGACGAGCGCTTCCCGCACCCGCAGCTGATGCCCGGTGACCCCGTCGCTCGCGCTCGCGTGCGTTTGTTCCTGCTCAACTTCGAGAAGGAACTGTTCGCTCACGTGAACATCCTCGAGTCGCGCGGCGGCAAGCCCACCGACAAGCAGCTGGAAAAGGCTCGTTCGCAGATTCGCGACCGCCTCACCCAGCTCGCGCCCATCTTCCTGAAGAACAAGTTCATGCTGGGCGACGACTTCTCGATGCTTGACGTTGCCATCGCTCCGCTGCTGTGGCGCCTGGACTACTACGGCATCGACATGTCGAAGAACGCTGTGCCGCTGCTCAAGTACGCCGAGCGCATCTTCTCGCGCCCGGCCTACATCGAAGCGCTGACGCCGTCCGAGAAGGTCATGCGCAAGTAAAAGAAGAGCAGCAGCGGCATGAGCCTCATCCCGACGTCGCCAGGCAATGCCGGCAGTTCCACCCGGCCTTACCTGATTCGCGCCTTGCACGACTGGTGCACCGACAACGGCTTCACGCCGTACCTGGCGGTGTACGTCGACGCGAGCGTGCAGGTGCCGATGGAGTACGTGAAGAACAATGAAATCGTTCTGAACGTCGGGTTCGAAGCCACCACGGCCCTGAAGCTTGGTAACGAATTGATCGAGTTCAAGGCGCGTTTCGGCGGCAGCTCGCGTGATATCGCCGTGCCGGTAGACCACGTGATCGCCATCTATGCCCGTGAAAACGGGCAAGGCATGGCGTTCCCCGTGCCGACCGAAACAGCAGCGGGCGCCGAATCGCCGTTGCCGCCAGTTCCCTCCGATCGGCCGGCCCAGCCGGGTGGGCTTCGTCTGGCAAGCGCCGAGGGCAGCGCGCCAGCCGACAGCAAACCAGTGGATGCTGGCGACGATCAGGAACCGCCCGAACCACCCAGCGGTGGCCGTCCGTCGCTCAAGCGGATCAAATGAACCGAGTGCCGCTGGACGAGTCGGCGGCTAAAATCTCGGACACCTCTTTCTAGCCCTTGTAGCTCAGTTGGTAGAGCAGCGGTTTTGTAAACCGAAGGTCGCGGGTTCGATTCCTGCCGGGGGCACCATTCCATCGAACCAGGTTCTCGCAAGATTGCGCGGGGTTTCGCCCCAATGCTCTTGACCCTTTCGAAGCGGCGTAACAGTCATGCCGCCATCGAAGCTAGCGGATACGTCTCGTATCAGCTCGATTGAACCTTGATTCTGATTGCAGTAACCTGCCATTCCCGACCCTTGAGTGCATCCTCCAGCCGGGGCTGAAGCTGACGTAGTTTGGCGGCGACCGACGCGTTTGCAACGAGCAACGACCAGCCTTCACTGTCCACGGGGCCGGGTTTCACATGAGCGGCCAGAGCCGCCGGCAAGACGTGGCGGACGGCGTCGAAGCGTGCATTCGATTCACGCATCAGCTGCTGGAGTCGAACAAGCGGGGCGCTGCGATCAAGCGCCTGTTCTATACGCAGGGCGTTGGGGGTGACCGGGGGTTGCTTCGGGTTCACCGCAAGGAGTTTAACGATGCAGATCATCATCACGCACGGCAGCTCGGCGCGCACCCGCGTGTTGCACTTCAATCGGCTGCAGTTGGGCGGCTTGCTTGCGGGGCTCGTCGTCATGCTGCTGCTGCTGTCCGGCACGGTCTACCACGTGGTTTTTCTGAAGGCAGCGCGGGAGGGCTGGCCGGTGGTCAGCCAGATCGTGCGTCTGCTGGTTCGCGACGAATTTGCCCAGCGTGACCGTTTCATGCGCGAGAACCTCGACGCCATGGCGCAGAAGGTGGGCGAGATGCAGGCCAAGCTCATCAAGCTGGAGGCCATCGGCGAGCGTGTTTCCGGCCTCGCGGGGGTAAAACCCGACGAGCTCAAGCAAATCGCGCCGGCAGCCATCCGCGGTGGGCAGGGCGGCCCATTCGTTCCGGCCGGCACGCCGTCGTTCGATCAGCTCAACGGCATGGTCTCTTCACTTGATGAAGCCGCCGAGCAAAGCACGGACCTCTTCACGATGATCGAGTCACGCTTGTTCGAGAGGCGCCTTGCTGCCTTGATGGTGCCCAACAGCCAGCCGATCAGCGGGCCGGTGGGGTCGGGCTTCGGCTTCCGCACCGACCCGTTCACCGGGCGGGCTGCCTTGCACACAGGTCTGGATTTCGCCTCGGAAGTCGGCTCGCCGATCATGGCCGCGGCGGGGGGCGTCGTGCGGTCGACGGATTTCCACCCCGCCTACGGCAACCTGCTGGAGATCGACCATGGGAACGGCCTGGTCACCCGCTATGCCCACACCTCAAAGATCTTGGTCAAGGCCGGTGACCTGGTGAAGCGGGGGCAGGTGGTCGCGCTGGTCGGGACGACCGGCCGTTCAACCGGCCCACACCTGCACTTCGAGGTGATGGTCGAAGGGGTACTCCAAGATCCCGCCAAGTTCCTTGCGGGGAAGGGGTCGGCCAGCGTTCGCACCGCGGCGACGCCTGCCCTGAACACCCCTGCCAACCCGCCCTGAGCGCCCCTGCGGGGCATGGACCCGGGTGCTAAGATTCGCGGCTTTTCCCGCGGTAACAAGGACCTCGCCTTGTAAAAGGCCGAAGCGGCCCTCAGTTCCAAGGGCAGTGCCCTTTCAAAGAATTCCGACGCGGCTGGCACGTGCCAGCCGCTTTGAATTTGCCCCGCTGCTTTCCAGCCCCAATCCCCTGACGCTGCATGTTGCCCAAGCTTCTCACCTCGATATTCGGTAGCCGCAACGACCGCCTGCTCAAGCAGTACCGGGCCGTGGTGCAGCAGATCAATGCCCTGGAGCCGCAGTTCGAAAAGCTCGACGACGCCGCGCTGCGAGGCAAGACCGACGAATTCAGGCAACGCGTCGCCCGCGGCGAATCGCTCGACGACTTGCTGCCCGAAGCCTTTGCCGTGGCCCGCGAGGGCAGCAAGCGCGCCCTCAAGATGCGCCACTTCGACGTGCAGCTCATCGGCGGCATGGCACTGCACGACGGCAAGATCGCCGAAATGCGCACCGGTGAAGGCAAGACGCTGATGGCGACATTGCCGGTCTATTTGAATGCGCTCACCGGCAAGGGCGTCCACCTGGTCACGGTGAACGACTACCTCGCGCGCCGCGATGCCGAGTGGATGGGCAAGCTCTACAACTTCCTTGGCCTCACGGTCGGCGTGAACCTGCCGCAAATGCCGCGCGAGGAGAAACAGGCCGCATATGCCGCCGACGTCACCTACGGCACCAACAACGAATACGGCTTTGACTACCTGCGCGACAACATGGTCTACGAGACGGCCGACCGCGTGCAGCGTGGCCTGCCGTACGCCATCGTCGACGAGGTCGACTCGATCCTGATCGATGAAGCCCGCACGCCGCTCATCATCAGCGGCCAGGCCGAAGACCACACCGAGATGTACGTGCGGATCAACGCCGTCGTGCCACAGCTCAAGAAGCAGATCGGTGAGCTCGACCTGCGCACCGGCGAAGGCGTGATCGAGCCAGGTGACTTCACGGTCGATGAAAAGTCGCACCAGGTGTTCCTGACCGAAGACGGCCACGAGAACGCCGAGCGAATCCTGCGTGAAGCCGGCTTGCTGGTCGAAGGCGCGAGCCTCTACGACCCGCAGAACATCACGCTGATGCACCACGTGTACGCCGCCTTGCGTGCGCGCCATCTCTACAACCGCGACCAGCACTATGTTGTGCAGGACGGCGAAGTCATCATCGTCGACGAGTTCACCGGCCGCCTGATGACGGGGCGCCGCTGGTCCGATGGCTTGCACCAAGCGGTGGAAGCCAAGGAAGGCGTGCAGATCCAGAGCGAGAACCAGACGCTCGCGTCGATCACCTTTCAGAACTACTTCCGCATGTATGGCAAGTTGTCGGGCATGACCGGTACGGCCGATACCGAGGCCTACGAGTTCCAGGAGATCTACGGCCTGGAAACCGTCGTCATCCCGCCGAACAAGCCGACCGCCCGCAAGGACGAGCTCGACCTGGTCTACAAGACCGATAAGGAAAAGTTCGACGCCGTCATCCAGGACATCCGCAGCTGCCATGAGCGTGGCCAGCCGGTGCTCGTGGGCACGACGTCGATCGAAAACTCGGAGCTCATCTCCGAGAAACTGAAGAAGGCCAACCTGCCGCATGCCGTTCTGAATGCCAAGCAGCACGCGAAGGAAGCCGAGATCGTCGCCCAGGCTGGTCGGCCGGGTGTGATCACCATCGCCACCAACATGGCCGGTCGCGGTACCGACATCGTGCTGGGTGGCAATGTCGAAAACCAGATCAAGCTCATCGAGGCCGATGAGTCGCTGAGCGAGACCGAGAAGGCGCTTCGCGCCGACAAGCTCCGCAGCGAGTGGCAGGGCCTGCACGAGCAGGTGAAGTCAGCCGGCGGCCTGCGCATCATCGCCACCGAGCGGCACGAGTCGCGCCGCATCGACAACCAGCTGCGTGGCCGCTCCGGCCGCCAGGGCGACCCGGGTTCGTCGCGCTTCTACCTGTCGCTCGAAGACTCGCTGATGCGCATCTTCGCCGGTGACCGTGTGCGCGCCATCATGGACCGGCTGAAGATGCCCGAGGGCGAGGCCATCGAAGCGGGCATCGTCACCCGCAGCATCGAAGGTGCGCAGCGCAAGGTCGAAGCGCGCAACTTCGACATGCGCAAGCAGCTGCTCGAGTACGACGACGTGGCCAATGACCAGCGCAAGGTCATCTACCAGCAGCGCAACGAGATCCTCGAGGCTGAGAGCCTCACAGCCCAGATTGCCAGCCTGCGCGAAAGCACGCTGACCGACGTGGTGCGCACCTATGTGCCCGCCGAAAGCGTCGAAGAGCAGTGGGACTTGGCTGGCCTCGAGAAGACGCTGCGCGAAGAATGGCAGCTCGATCTGCCCATCAAGGCCCACGTCGAGAAGAGCAGCGCGATCACCGATGAAGACATCCTCGAGATGGTCGTCAAGGCTGGCAACGATGCCTTCACTGAAAAGCTGGAGCGCGTGGGTGCCGAGCAGTTCACGCCCTTCGAACGCATGATCCTGCTGCAGTCGATCGACCAGCACTGGCGCGAGCACCTCGCGGCGCTGGACTATCTGCGCCAGGGCATCCATCTGCGCGGCTACGCGCAGAAGAACCCGAAGCAGGAATACAAGCGCGAAGCCTTCGAACTCTTCAGCCAACTGCTCGACGTGGTGAAGATGGACGTCACCCGCATCCTGATGACGGTGAAGATCCAGACCCAAGAGCAGATGGCCGAGGCAGCCGAGGCTATCGAAGAGCGCGCCGAAGCCATCAGCAACGTCACCTACACCCACCCCGGTGATG
>Ga0307516_10001751_pt1 | contig 29872 bp, 39 predicted proteins | sample 19_EM_MG_FD_203310 | JGI IMG/M metagenome (GOLD analysis project Ga0307516, IMG submission 203310) | Populus trichocarpa ectomycorrhiza microbial communities from riparian zone in the Pacific Northwest, United States - 19_EM | ecosystem: Host-associated > Plants > Roots > Unclassified | place... | reverse complement strand
CCATCGGCCTCCTGTTCAGCGCGAGCTTGATCCTGAGCAACACCGCTTATCTCTACCTCAGCGTTGCCTATATCCAGATGCTCAAGGTGCGCTCACCCCGACGACCAGACGCCGGACTTACTGACACCGCAACACCAAGGCCTTCACCCCCGTCGCTATTCTACTAATCTCTTGGACATTCCGCATCCAGGAGCCAAATAAGAAGCTCGCTGTCATCGTCCTCATGATTTCCACTGGTGTCGCCCTCGCCTCTCACGGAGAGCTGCACTTCAACCTCATTGGCTTCATCACGCAAGCCGCTGCCGTCGCCGTAAGTAATTTCAGCCCTCGCGTAGCGTTACCGAATTACTCAATCTTTACAGTTCGAGGCTTCTCGGCTTGTCATGATCCAACTCCTCCTTCACGGGCTCAAAATGGACCCTCTCGTTTCTCTTCATTACTATGCACCGGTTTGCGCACTTATCAACTCTCTTGTTCTCCCTTTCACCGAAGGTCTTGAACCCTTCTATGAATTGGCTCGTATTGGACCTTTCATCCTCATTTCTAACGCTTGCGTCGCTTTCTTGCTTAACATCGCTGCTGTATTCTTGGTGGGAGCCGGAAGCGGGTTGGTTCTGACGCTTGCTGGTGTCTTCAAGGTCAGCTTAGCCGATTACCACGTGCACCCGCCACTAACGATCCGACACCTTCCAGGACATCTTGTTGATCACTGGCTCCGTGCTTCTGTTTGGGGCCCAAATCACTCCCCTGCAAGTCTTCGGGTACTCTGTCGCACTCGGCGGCCTTATCTTGTTCAAAACCTCTGGAAGCAAATGACGGCCATCACCGCATCCTTGGCATACCATGCAACCATAGATACAGCCGTTAGATATTCATTGGCACACGTAGACATACAGTAATACTCATATATCGACTTGTATACAGTCCAATACCAGGTCATGATTAGTATCAAACCCGGATAAACGGAAACACCGGACAACTGATAAGCAATGGTTTCTAGGGGGCAAGGTGCTACAACACAATATTGTTTACCCCACAAAGGCTGCCTTTGCTGCTTTAGCCATGTCGCCCAGAGTCTCGAATTCGAAAGTGGGGGTAACAGAATCGACGAACCCAACGGAGGCACCTGCCCGGTTTATGTATGAAGACGACATTCCCAGGTATTGTGCAGGAACGTGGTCGTGCATTAAGCTCTGTAATGGAACGGGGTCAATGCACTACCGTATGTGATTACAACGGACCGCATACCTGGGCAGTTGATAAAACCTGGTCTTTTTCTATTCCGTAGCTATCTTTGATCACATTCAAGGCGTAGACGAAGTTGGAAGGGTCAGGCTTGTATGACCCGACGTCCTGCGCGGTGCATATTTGGTCAAACGTGCACTTGCCCGCCTCAAGTTTCTCCCTTGTGAACGCGAAGGAGGTCCGATCGACGTTGGAGAGGACGATGAGTTTGTAGTACTTCGAGAGCTCGCAGAGGGCGTCGCTGGAATCAGGGAAAACTGGCCAGTCTTTTATGGATTGACCGAATGCCGCACATTCCTCTGTAGTGGCTTTAACTGATCCGGGTTCAGGACCTGACCATGGATACGAGGGCAGCCTGGACCCACCTTCTAGGTTCCGAGCGAGGCGCTCGTAGGCATTAGCGAGAACGTCTGAGTAGAGCATCGTGGGATGCTCCGTTTGAAGTGCCAGTTCGATGGTTCCAAGCTGAGTTAGAATGTGGCTCCGAGTTGGCTTTTCTTCGAGTTGAGATATCAAGGGTTGTAGGGCATCGTACATTCCTGTCTCCCAGTCCTATCACACAAGGGGGGGAGGGTAAGATTCATGCCAAGCTTGAGGAAAGGTCCAACGGACACATAGGGTCCCATAGACGTCAAAGACGAGAGCCTTGAAATCGGAAAGCTGAGGCGACATATCGGAAACAGAACAGAGGGCGAGTTGGACAGAAAATCCTCAACGAGCACTTATAAACGAGAGCATTGGGTTTCGGTGATGGAAACCGTATCGGTTCCGAAGGTTGGATTCACCAGAGTCATCCGACCAACTGAGTCTGGTGCTGCATTCGAGTGGGAGGAAGAGTCCGATCGCGCGAGAACCACTTGGCTTACACACACCCTCTCATCTCAATAACCCTCATCCATAACCTTGTCCCGTTAACTCTTGTCGTAGGATGTCTGCCTTAGAACAGAGCAACACCGGGAACCTCGGTTCGGACACCAGTAACCTCTACGGCGTGATTGATAAGCACAAGTGAGGGATTCTAGGGTGATCTTGGCGGACATTTCGATAATGAACTCGCAGCTTCTGGACATTTTGCTTGTGAAGCGTTCATGGGTTGAACCTCACCGTACCGGAGGACGCAAAGGCCATTATCAAACCTTGGGACGAGAGAGAGGACACTGCAAAATACGCCGACTCGAATGTAGATGACCAGGTGAGCGGATTCTGCTCTCCACATCCCCCTTGCGCGTATCCTGAGAGGAGCGACCCCCCAGGTGGTCATACACATACCGTTTACTCAGAACGTTCGCCTGAGGTCTATCTCTCTTAAACTCGGTATGCCACGGGCCAGCACGGACGTTTCTCGAGTGACTGATCGACGCCCTCGCGTACTAGGCCGAGGGGAGCTGGCCCCACGCCATCTGCGAATCTACGCCAACCACGCCACGATCGTTGACTTTGAGGACGCAGAGGTGACGAAACCCCAGCTAAACGTCACCTTGCAAGAGGGCGAAGTGGGTGTCATTGAATATCCCTTGAATACACCAGCGTTCGCCAACATCCACTCGCTCTCGGTCTTCTTCGTGAGTACGCTCCCCAAGCTTGTAGAATGACCACCTTAGAAGTTCGCGCCAGAGTGAAGCTGTTGGAGGCGAAGTGACGCGATTATATTTTATCGGCTTCAAGGGAGACACCCGGACACCGAGGAAAGAAGGCCGCAGTAAACTAGAAATCCCCGCCGCTAACGCAGCGGACGCCACCCTCACCGACCGTCTGCAGGAGAAGGCAAGTGGGCAACAGACAACAGCGAGGTAACGACGGGTCTTTATTAGTGTGGGATGTTAAGGTGTACCTAAGCGGCTGTATCGACCGTACTCTACGTGTGTCGGCTTAAGTTAATCAGTGGGGTTATCCACAACGTCCATGCAGCAAGGGGTCCATGTGACAGTGAAAGGGGGAGGAAAACAGCATGAATGGCAAGTATCCTTCAACAAGTCTAGGTCTAGGTGAAGCCAGTGCTTATCTCCCCGAAAGAAGCTCCCGGATAGATTGCACGATGGCTCTGGCATCTATGAGTACGCTTTGACGGAATGTACTTGCGTTCGCTGGGCGGATCGTGGGCGGCAGGGAAGAGTCAGTGTGTTTCCTGGAGATAGGTCAGGTCAGCATTGAGTCAGCGCCTATAGTGGCGGGAAGTTCACTTGTCCGACCACCAGGCAATATAATTCAGCCCCGTAGATGTTGCGGGGAGTTCCACATCGCGAGTGAACGTCCCGGCGGGCCAAAACTCCATAACCGTGGAGCGATGTGAATGTTTCATGTAGATGCTGTCAAATAGATGTTCTCCATAAACTCCCAGTACAACCTAAAGCGGGGCGTGTACATAAGATGTGTGACATCGTAAGGAGGGGGAAAGGGAACACACCGTCGACCCGAGTATAGCGGAGAGCTTGTCTTGCCACGGAGCTGAGTGCGGAACGATCCTGACGGTGCATTTGGTGTCACGGGCCAGTTTTTCCAGCTCCTTCACGAGTACATCATGATCCCCGGGTCTCAGTATTGGGCCAGCCTCAACGTCCTGTCGGCTGATGTACGTGATGACGGCTTCGTTGGAATCCTCGGCCACCCGCATTACACGAGACAACCCAGAGCGCACGGGTTCCCACCAATCCTTCGGGGCCGTAAAGTCTTTGAAAGGGGCTGACCAGTATGGGAGTCCGTCTCCTGCGGACGCCCTCGTGGCAGCTCCACGGTCCGCGATGACGACACGCTCCAACACATAGGGAATCTCACTTTCGTGAAGGTCCAACCAATCCCGGTAATATAGGATTCCGGTGGAAGGTAGGAGTGACTTTGTCAGAGAGTGAGGGAGGCCGAATTGGGTGCGGGTCCGCGGAATGAGTTCGTCGGACCCGCCTTCTACTACCAGCGGTTGTGGGTCAGAGAAGTAGGGTATCCGAGGGTAGGCGATCCTGGAGGGGAACGCAAGTGTAGTAGCCCCATCTGGGGTTGGCTCGGTGTCGAGGCTGCTGTACGTCCTCAGGAGGGATATCACGGTGCGTGGATCTTGGTCTGATGGATGATGTGTGAACTACCATCACGATTAAGAGCTCTCGGGATGGTGACCTACCTTCCTCTCCGTCGAGCGATAAAAGGGTTACTCCGTCGATGCTATCAAACCGATAAGTGACGGAGTGCTTGATACACAAACGAAAGGAATCACCTCCCAGCAAGCGGAGGGATGAGCGTCCCCGCCTCCTCCGGAGAGACGAACCGGAGATCGTTATTATAGAGTTCCTCTGCGAATGGTGTCACCGCTGAAATCTCGTCGAGGGACGGCCATCGCCCATGGGGCTCGGTAACGATGTACAACGTGCCGTTGAACAGAATCAAGGAATCAATGATGCTGTACCCTAGGGGGCGGACAGGGGCTTGGTAAAAATCATGGAAATAACGCGGAGAAACTACCAACCCGGTATGTGCTTGACGAGGATACTGCTGGGATGCTTCTTCGCCCATTCCACCTGTTGGCTGTTCGCGCTGGGAGGAGTGTAGTGGAACGACTTCTGTCTCTGAGCGGTGGCCTTATCCTTCTGAGATTTCCCGGGCAACCCAGCCACTTGACCCTCCACCCATTCCCAGTCCCCGAAGACCAGATCCTCCACGTCGCCTCTGAAAGATTCCGGCCTTCGACCATCCGCATTGAGGCCAGGGTCTGAACCGAGACCAAGTTTTTTAAGAGAAGCACCAGGCGTGAGGCCGATGACATGTAGGGAGGGATTAAGGTTGTAGGAGATGATGAAGATGGTGAACGCGCATAGTAGGAGGGTGAATTCCCGGCGGGTGGGGGGCGCTGTCCACCGAGAGTGGTTCATCTGGAGAGTCGAGGACATATGAGAACAGGTTCGTCAAACCCCGGTGCTCGTGCGCCCGCCGTCGTACTCGACAGCAAGGTGCTCGGTGCAGGGAGGGTATAGTGGACGAAGAGAGTCCGAGACAGATGTCGTTCTTCGGCTAACCCCGAAGACCTTGTTCACTCCCACCCTGGTTCTCAGTGGCAAAACAATGGAGGTGGTCAGTCCAACCTCTGAACTTCTCAGTTCCTCGTGTCGCTGATTTCGCTCTCCAGGACAACGCGGCGTCCGAGGTTAGCGTGGGCTTCCTCAACTTTTTCGACCTCGAACCCCAGGCGTTCGCTTGGCGCGATGCTGTCCCCCACACCATCGAGAGTAGGCGCAGTCTTCTCTCCGACCTCTTGTTCTTCGACACACTGCTCTTGTCGGGCGGTGTCCGGGAACCAGCTACCCTCTACCCTCCGACAGACATCCCATCTCTCTCAAACCTCCTACACGTGATCGAGAGCTCAAGTTACGACCGGCTGAAGAAGGATTCTTTGGTTTATTTCCTTCTCAAGTGGCATCAAGATGGGAGGGAGGCCAAGTTCGCAGACGACCGCTGTATCTCGCCACAATTCTGCGCTCTCTGCGACGCCTACTGGCACCTCGACACGGGGTGGAACGTCGAGGTATGCGATCACGCTAGTTGAACTGGAGCATGTCGATCTGAAAACGCGTTTCACCACAGAGGGCTGTCTCCATCCTCTCCGACGCACGACTCGGCCGAGACTACGCGAGCAAGATCATCGAAGTCATCTCACTTTCCGACAATCCGACTCCCCTTATCGTCAAATACGTCCGGACGTGCAAACCTCTCTTGACGGAACCCGACGACATTGACATTTACGCGCTGTCTCTCGCGGAATCGTTTTTCCTCGAGGCCTGGCAGTACCAAAGGAGTTTCTCAGAGAATGATGAAACACGGCCGCGAGTCCTCCGCAAGCTGCTCAACTGGACCCTCTCTCGTAAGAATCTAGCACTAAAACCACGCGGTCTTTCTGACCACCGAAGTTAGCTAAGCCTCGCCACGTTCCGCTCAAAATCCTTGTCGCATACCCTTTCTCGGCGTACGAACAATCGTTTATCCACGACTACGCTTTGAACCCGCCACCCGAAATTCCCATCCCCTCAATACCCGTGATCCACGATCTTGTTTGCACCCGCCTCATCCATAGTGGTCAATTTGCTGCAGCTGTAAAACTTGATCGCCAGTTTGCATCCCCAGGCCCCCACGCAGACCAACGACAGAAAGAGCGTAGGCAGATGATGGATGAGGTGTTGGCCATCATGCCTGCGGTCGAGAAGCAATTGTTGGAGGCTGAACTGAGTCAGTCCAGCCAACGGAGGGATAGCACCCATTTGTCTGCATCTACATCAAGTGCCGGGCTTTCCAACTCGTGGACAAACGTAGGGAATACCAGCATCAACGATCTGAGCATGTCTTGGGAACAAATCCCCTTGCCAGTGCCAAGACCCGCCTCCTACAACCCCCTCAAGACCCCAGCGCCAAAGAGAGCGAAAGCACCTCTGTTTGGTGGCGTAGTCCCTTCCCGCCCTGTCTCCGAAGCTTCGGCGTCGACTTCACGCAACCTATTCCCACCCGTGGCCACTAATCAGCCCCCGCAGCAACCGCTCGCGATTTCCGTATCCACAGTGGACAGCTCGATCCCTGCGCCCTCACTTGTCGACTCGGCGCACCTCGCGTCAACCAATGGCTTCCGCGTAAGCCAGAAACCTGCGCCAGAACCTGTATCGTTCCAGCTGAAGGCGAGCGCGAACCAGCGACCAAACGCATTCTACAATCCACGACGACTCTCCGATGGCAATGCACCCGGAGTCAACGGGGGAGAGACCCCGGGATATTCTCCCACCCCATCACCGCCCCTGGAACATAGTTTCGATGACAGCGCGCGAGACATCCAGATGATGCTAGATTATGAGGGGGATCATACAGCTGGGGAAGAACCCACACAGGCAACGGAAGAAACCTCAGCCCCATTCTCCTTCTCGGTCTTTGGCACAAGCTCGACGAATGGTTTCTCAAATACCTCAAAGCCCGAGGGTCCCTCCATGATTCAGTCACAGACTACCTCCTCGAGGCTGCCACCCGGGGCATTCGCGCTTGAGTCAGATGAGGAGCTAGAACCAGAACCAGAACCTCCTTCACACAGTGGGGATGTATTCTCGGTATCTACCAGTCGGCAACGGCTGCCGCCTAAATCCCCATCGCCCCCGCCTCGACGGAAATCAACCACCCACACCCAAATTTCTGCGGGTAAGACGACACCTGAGTTGGAGAAGACGATCCCAGGCTCACTGTTCTATGGTGATACGGAGGGCGAGGATGAGGATGATGTGGCACCTTTACCCCCAACCACCCCGGCTCGCCGCACCCAGCGAAAGGCGAGAACGCCAGCAAAGAAGCAGGGCCATATGCAGGAAGAAAAGGTAGTGCGAAGATCATCCAGGCTATCAACGGCGTCATCACGGGACTCCCCTTCTCCCGAACCCCCCTCCCCACAAAAGGCGAAGACGAGGCGAAGTACTCGTGTTTCCACCACTTCTGCCACTGGGACGAGAACGGCGACCAGGAAAAAACGGTCATGAATGTAATGCTTTCACGAGTCAGATGGGGGAGAAACGTAGATGTGTACATAGCATTATCCTATAGGAATCCATGCGTATCCAATATCATGCTCTTCGAAATTCGCTCCCATGATTCGTCGATCTCGATCAGGAATGTTTCTGTCGCCGACGCGATGATCCAGCCACGGAACAAACGCCCATCCCCCCTCTCTGCATCTTCCTCGGCCCAACAGACGGCATCGGTCGCGACTAAGCCTCCTGCGGCTGTACTGAAGCCCTTGCCCGGTGTCGTCAAGAACCTGAGGACTTCGAAGACATCGCAGAAACTCGTTGTTCTACCGTCCGACCCCCAAACCAAACCACCCCCTGAAGAGGACGAACCCCATGGATACGAGACGGACGCCGGTATCATCAAGGAACGCAAGAATGAGGGGGAGAGGATGAGCAAGGAGCAGAGGAAGAGAGCCGGCTTCGGGCGGTTGACCGCTTACTGCGTGGCCCAGGGTTTCAACATGAAGCTGCTGGCGAGTTTCTTACGTAGGGAACACAACGTGGTTCCAAGGGTGTTCGATGACGCACTTTACACTGTAAGTCATCATGATCTTTCTGTTCTCCGCATCTAGACCCGCCTGATGGTAGGTTAGATGTATCATCTCCCACTGCTGCCGGGATACAGTCTCCACACGAATCTACGCTCCTCTACATTCGCGACCTCTTCCAGTGATACAGATCCCATGTACCAACTGTCCGAGGCGGAGGAGCTAGGTTACCAGGGGACGTACTTCACATCCAATTCCGTCGAGCAGAGACAACTGGACGGATACATGACCGGGAACGGCTCCCCTGATTACACACCCCTAATATCGGTGTCATACGAGGACCCACCCCAGATTCACCAACACCGCGAACACCACGATGATGCGCACACTCCCCCAAAACCGCCTAACTTGACCAGGAGAAAGAAGCGAAAACCACCAAAAGCAGAGCCGCCCGTCGACTACTCAAACGTGGCCGAGGCCGTGTTCTTTTCGTACGGCGTGGCTGTGTTTTTTGGTTTTACCGAAAACCAGGAGATCGGGATCCTTGAGGATGTAGAGAGGGCCGGCGTGATGAAGCGCAAAATGACAGAAGATGATTGGGAAGTGGAGGAATGTCATTTCGTCCACGACCCCCTTATCGCGTACCCCAGAATCTACAACGATTTCTTCAGTGAGTATCATTCGCACACTCTTCACAGGGTGAAGTAGTTCCCTCATGTTTCTGACGTCATCACCGCAGCGTTCAAGACACATTCACATCTGCTGAAAGTTGCCGTTTCACATGCCCTTGCCCAGTCAACACTGTTATCATATTACGAGACGCTGAGCGCGCGGATCTTGTCAAATCCAGAAATCCGTTCTATTCCCAAGCGAATGGCCACGGAAGGAGGGTTGAAGTTGAGAAGGATGCAGGCCCTGAAGATGACGGGTGAGCTCACAAGCCCTAACGATGGGAATCGCAAGCATGCTGACCGTGTTTCAGGGAAACTATTCAAACTGAGGAGGGACGTGAATCTTGTTTCCAACGTTCTCGATGTTCCGGAGCTATTCTGGAGTGAAGCCAGCCTGAAAGGTTTGTATGACGCGGTACGGGAGTACATGGAAATTGGTCCGCGTGTCCAGGTGCTAAATGAAAAACTAGCCGTGGTCGGTGACTTGGTAGAGTTTTTTCGCCGCCTTTGAAAATCATTCATGTGTGCTGATGCTTCCACGCAGTTGGACGCCATCCATAATCATCTGAATAATAATGCGATGGAGCGTATAACGTGGATCATCATTTGGTATGTCACTATCCCCCTCGACCAGAATATTTTGTGAATTCAAATTGCAGGCTTATCCTGGCAGCATGCCTTGTGGAATTCGTGAGTTGATCCTATTTCCATCAGTATGGATGCTGATCCGACAATCGGGTAGGGTGAGGTCGTTGCACGCCTGATAGTACACGCAACCACCAAATCGAAGCCACCGGTGAACATTACCAGAGAGGAGGCTATGCGGGTACTGGGGATGATAGACTTGGATTGATACGGATCGCGGTTCTGATGCTTGGGACGCTCGAGAGGCTGGCTGCACGTCATTTACGCATACACACACACACACGTCAGGTATTGTACATAATGCAATGTTTAATCGATGGATCGACCTTCCCTTTCCATTTTGGCACTGACGGTCTCGCCCATCGTCCTCTGCGCACAAGATGAGGCCTCGAGGATTGGGAGTCGGTCATGGCATGAGGATAACCGATTGTGACACACCTTCTGGTTATTAGCGGCACGTTGTTGGGCGACGGTGGTGGGTTCTTGGAAGTATTCTGGAAGCAAGTCAGGGGTGTAATTTTTGGCTGCGGATATCAAGGGCGCACCAGCACGTTGCTCACAGTCGGGGACAACCTCGATCTTTGCGTCGGGGTTGTTTACAGAGGAGATACCCATCGGCTTATGCTCGCCGGTGGCTTCAAGGGGAGGGGATTGGGTTCCGGAAGTCATGGTCGTAGTAGTTGCAGTCCAAGGTTGGTGGGGTAAGGTGTCTGGCGCAAATCCAGGCAAGGGGAATGACGTTCATCCCCGGGCCGGCCGGTCCAGAAGTTCACCCGGGAGGGAGGTGTGACGCCGACAGTCACGCGGCTTTGCGGGTCACGCTCATTCTCGTGGCGTTCCGTCCTTTTCGCAAACTCATTCCGGGTGTCTCGACGGATGCTGCAGCCGACATTTCTCAAGCTGACGGCGCGTACGGCGACGCGTCGGACTGCTCACATCACTCAACAGCCAGCATTCTCCGCGCAACAATTCCGCACTTATGCGTCCTCTACTACCACGCCCCCTGCAGAAAGCAGTAGCAACCCCCCAAAACTCAAGGAGGACTCTCCCGTTGCAAAGGCGGACGAGCAAGTTAACCTCGACGACTACTACTTTGCCAATCCATACCCGAACCTTTTAACGCACGATCCTCTAATGGATAGCCACGAGAGCGCTACCTACAAACCGACGAAGAAGAATCCGTACAGAGCGAAGGTTACCGTCCGGAACGAGACCTCCGTCTTCAAAACCGCCAGGCAAGCCGAGGCCGCGGAACTTGGAGAGCAGGAGGTCGAAACACGGGAAACAAGAACAGACGAGGAAGGCTACTCCGTCCTCAACCACCTCCCATTATCTCGTTCAGAGATGGCAGACCTCCATTATTACCCCCTCTTTACACGCCGAATCACCCAGCAGACGGGTAAAGGCAAAATCCACCGACAATACTCACTCGTCGTGGTAGGAAACGGAAACGGGCTTGTAGGTTATGGTGAAGGAAAGGACGAGGAGTTACCCCGTGCTACGGACAAGGCATACGCGGAAGCCGTCCGGAACATGGACTACGTCGAACGTTTCGAGAATCGAACGGTTTGGACGGAGACGCAGACCAAACTCGGTGCGACTAGGGTCATCCTTCGCCCTCGCCCTCTCGGGTTCGGCCTGCGGTGCAACCCAAACATCCACCAAGTTCTCAAGGCGGCCGGTATTAAGGATTGTAGCGCGAAGGTGTGGGGTAGTCGGAATCCGTTGAACGTCATTAAAGCGACGTTCCGGATGTTGCAGTCTGGGAATGCGCCCTTGGCTATGGGCGATGGTATGGGTGGGAAGGGAAGGACGTTAGACAGGGGTTCTGGGATCAGGGGGAAGGATTCCGTCGAACGAGAGAGAGGCCGGAAGATGCTGGACCTCAAGGCATACTAGCTGTTACCATAATCCTCGGTTTAATCGAAGCCAAACCCCAAACCTCCACAAACCCGAGCAAGTTCAAACGAGAAAAGTGTTGCAAGATCCATGGTGGTTGTGATTCGTAAATGATCGTGATTTACAGTTGCTTCAAATGCCAGTGAAGTTACAGGTTATGTGATACATAGCGTACTGAGTGATGATGGTCATGCAAGGGTGTGGGGTGCGTGCAGCTAAGCTATAAGTTGTCGTTGTCCTACAACACGGTTGAGGGAAGAATAAGATAAATGTACCACGCAGTGATGCATCCTGCTACGAGGAAATAACGGTGTTTCCAAAGAGTTTTCCTGGCGAAAAGAGTAACCAGTTTTTTCGCGTTCGAGTAGTCAAGCGGCCACCAAACCTTCCGCGGCGGGTCCACGACGTTGAAAGGCCGCTCGTATCCCCGTACGAGACCACCTCGGCCATGTTGTTCGTCGCGAGCGTTTGAGGCTTGGGGGAAGGTGAGGAGGGGGAAAAGACCAAAGCGTTCTCGCGCTGCGAAGAGTCGCTTTGCCGCGGAAAAGTAAGCCGTATATGGTCCCGAAAAAAACCACCGCGGCGCGATTTCCTCTCTCCTCGTTGCTTCGACGTCGCGGGGGATGGGATATCAATGGGCTTCGATGGGGTGAACAAGGTGGAGACGGATGAGGAGGATGAGGGTGTGTCGTACTCGGAAGATGAGAGGTCGGCGGGGGTCCAGGAGAGAGCCCAGGACGGTTTCTCGTTGACGGGCGAGGTACGCTGCTCTTGGCTGAAGAAGTCCAAGGTCGGATCGAACGTGAAGGCGCCGGCGTTCAGGTTGGCGGTCTCATCCAACACGAGGGAGAAGCCCGCATCACTATCGTTGGCGACGGACATAGGACGGGACGCCTGATAGAAGGAAGACCTCCACGATTCGCTGTCGTCCATTGCCTTGGAGTCACGGACCCCAGACAGTGTAAGACGGCCACGGAGAATGGGACTGTCTCGATCAGACGATGACGAGTGCGATGCGGAATCAACCCGGATGAAGGGACTATCGACCAGCTCGTCTCGCATCTCAGCGTCGGTCTCTTCGTCGTACTCGGCGTACTCACGGACGGGGGTCTTGGCATAGTCGGCGAAAAGGCGTGCAGACGGGGAAAGCTCCATCGCGGAGGCTTCCATCGCGGTGTACATCGATAGCGACGCATCGGTCTTCATGGCGACGCTATGGCGATAGTAGGTGGTGGTGCAGTTATTGGTGTTGATGGTCAGGCGTTTAGTAGCGAACGTAGCACCAGGATCGTCAGGCGTGACAGGAAGCGAGTCGAGCGAAGGTGAAGCCGACGGAGAGGGGATGCTCCATGTGGACTGAGAGGAGCGGGACATCTGGAATCGGGTTCTTGGGAGGGAGACGAGCGAAGTGGGGAAAGACGATGAGCGCATCGAAGCTTCGACAGCGCAAGTTTCGTCGTTCGAAACAGATGGTCTCCACGCAGCCTTCTGCGCGGCAGAATACGTGGCAAAGACCATGGAGGAATCGGATTTCGAATCTGAACTCCACCGAGAGACGGAAGCATTCGTTTTCGAAGCCTCGACGACCTCGGCCTGCTGCGATTCCCCGGCATCAGTCCCAACATCCATACCAAGTTCCCAAGTGCAACGGGCCATGCTGCCCTCGAAGGCGACGTCATCGGAGTAGAAGCTGTCGATTCGCTTGACGTATTCCTTCATCTCGGTCACAGTGAGGCGCCTCCTCCAGTCGACATCCAAAACGCGGACCAACAGAGCGTTGACCTCGTCGGAAATTGGCAGGACGGTAGGGAGGAAACGTGTGGGGTCCTGGAGGTAGGCGTAAAAGGTGGGATCGCTGAGGGATGCCGACTTCCATGGGTTGCGACCAGTGAGAAGATTGAGGAGGATGATGCCGAGGGACCAGACATCGTTGAACAGGGGAGAGTATGAGCCGTTGTGGGCGAATTGTCCACCGTGACATTCTGAAAACAATGGGTTTGTCTCAGAAAATCGGGGACAGGGTGGGCGCGATTGATGTAAGTACCTGGGCTCATATGATAGGCGCTGCCTGTTCTGAATTCTTCACTGAACGAGTCGGTAGTTGCCAACCCGAAATCGGTGATGGCGAGCCGCAAACCGCCTTCAAAGCAGAGGACGTTTTCTGGTTTTAAATCCCTGTGATAAATACCCAGCGAGTGGCTGTATTCAACCGCATCGAGCAGTTGCAGGAAGACGTGCTTGACGAGTTCATCCTGGCCAAGATACCGGCGCTGGTGGAGGATCTGGGTGAAGAGGTCACCGTCCTCGCAGTAGTCCATAACGATGTATGTGAAATCTTTGTCCTCGACGACACGATGGAGGGAAACGACATTGGGGTGAGCGGAGGCGAGCTTGTGGAGGCGGATCTCACGCAAGTGCAACTGGCGTCGACGGGATGATCGGGAGGCGTGGGCGTGGGGGAGGCATTTCACGGCGTAAGAGATGGGGATGGGGGATCGGGTGTCGAAGGCTCGATAAACGATACCATAACCGCCCTGACCGAGCAGTTCTACGAGCTCCAAAGAACCGTTGTCGATGAGGGTGCCGAGAGGGGGAGAGGGGGGGAGGGAGGCGTCAGTGGCGGCCATGGTAAGAATAATGTAAGACGAGGAGGAAGGGGAGGGGGTCGTTAATGGACGTTAGGGGAGGCAAAGCCAGTGCCAGTGCCGGTGACAGCGACGGTGAGGGGGGAAACGGAGGAGAGCGCGTCCTGTTTATATCGGACGTAAACGTGACGGGGTTCAGGCTGCAGCATGGCGAACACGAGGCGGAAATGATGCAGCCTCGATTTTGGCGCAACGGAATACAAGGCGAGTGAAGAAAAGGGTGCATTTATAAGCGAGCTAGCCATTCTCCATCACCTTGTGGCCGTCGGACGGAGGAGAGGTCTCATTCATAGTCGCTTCTACACGTCAGAGAAAGAACAGCGACCGGGAACGACGCCCATGAGGGTACTCCAGAAGGACGGCGGACAAGCAATAGCCCGCGCTAGTCCTGTGGCCTTATCTTCTCAGCTGCCGGGGTCGATGAGCCGCAAAACGAAGGAGGATAGAAGTGGCAACGCCGGTGAATGAGTTCCCCAAGTCCGATCAGAAAGATTTGAAAGGAAGAAAGGAAAACATGAAGATTCCATTCACAAATGCTTCGTAAGTGTGTATGCGGGTTACACACACGCAAAGCTCTTTACCCCTTCAAGAACTATTCCCACCTATTCCATGGCGGTCATCTGACTCTAGGTCGTTTTCGACCGCGCCACAGATGAATCTGCCTCAAAAAACGCCCGCCGAGCTGCTTAGATATGAATCTAAGGTCCACCCCAATTGAACTCTAAACATGAAATGAAAACCCGGGTTCTGGGCAATCTTTTCCACAGGACGATTGATGGCAGTCCCGAACAAGTCACCATGCTACAAGCGGCCTGCAAGCCAACGTGGATCAGCAAACTGAGGTAATTGGATCCGGAGCCTGGCTTTTCGCCCCCGCCGAACGGAGCATTGCCACAGAAAAACGCACCATCCTGTCCAACACGGCTGCTTATCACCACAGAATCGGATCAGCCCCATCACATAAAGTGAGCGGCCCACCAATAACACCTCCCAGCACTGGCGAATAACGTCCGGCTTTGTGAGATCCCTAGCCTCCCTCGAACAACGTTTCTCACCTAAACATGTCCCATCAGACTTTCCACGGGAACCCCTCGATCTTGACTTCAGATCGTAAGTTCCCAGTGTCCCCCACCAACCTCCCACGCGCGCTCCTCTTCCTTGAGCCACTGCAGTGCCTCGGCAACAGTACACTCCCCGATGCTCCTCCACCTCCCATCCGCCTTCAGTCGTGAGCGGATCTCGGCCAGAGTTGGACCCTTGGTACCCCCATGGCCGGATCCACGGGCTTTCTCCTTCCGGGAACATATCTCCTTGATCGCCTCTTCCACATATTTCCCCAAATGAGCAGGCGTTAAGCTGACATAGCTCTCCTCTCTCGGGTCGGGTTCCGACGTCTCGTGATCCTGTGAGTCCTCCAAGTGCGAATCACCCCCCGCGGTACTAACCCCAACGGACGAAACGGTCGAGTCCACAGTCGCATTCGTGTGCCACAAGTGGGAGCTGTTGAAAGCCTGTTCCGCACCCCACACTCGGCACGGTCCGTCCCAAAGAACGATACTCCCCTCGTCACAGAGCCTGATGATCGCCTGGCGGAACAATCGCTTTGTACGTTCTCGAGTGCTTGCCCGCGATTTGGAGTCTTCTGTTTTGGGTGGTATTGGGAGGTCCTGAGATTTGGCCGCTTCTCGAGCCTGTCTCGCCTCCTGACGTTTCTTCTTGTCTTCCGCGGCGACTATCCTTTCCGCCAACACCCGCAGTTCCGGGATTCGGCGCAAATAGCTCATGGTCAACCCACGAATCCCAGCCTCCGGATCGATCTTTCGGCGTTTCCTCGGCCTCTGGATAGGCTCTGGGGGGGATACGCCGGTCGCTTGGTTCTCGAACGCCGGTCGAGGCATTAAGGCATCTGCTGAGGTTCGACGACGTTTGGTTGGTACATCCGGGATCTCTGCCGAGGGTTCCAACGTCATATAACCTTCGCTCGGGTCGGCTTGGTTATCCATGTAATGTTTGAGGTAGATCTTGAGTGTGTTAACGGTCAGATCCCGCTTGTGTACTTTCATAGGGTGCCGTAGCTTGACAGGGGGTTTTGGCTAGGCAAACCAGTTCACGTGAGATGGGCAAAACAGCTAAACGGAACCAGGAGTGCCCACCGGTTGGTATGTACTTGGTATCTGTTCCTGGCAGTTGTGAATGCCCCGTTTAGGGATGTGGCGGGTGGGTGGTGAGAGGGATTGCGGAAGAGCCTGTTTCGTAGGCTGTGGGTGCGCCGGTTCTTCTGGTGGCTCGGTCACTTCGGAGATAATGAACGGAGTGTTGATAAAGTAGTGTGACTCGCGCAAGAGTAGAGCTGTGTTCCAATGAGCCAGTTCTTCGTTATAGGATTTGCATGGTACTAGCGATATTAACCATAAGATTTTCAACGGCGGAGAAGAAGTAACAGCAGCTGGGGCGATACACACCGATTGACTCAACAGTGAGGTATATCTTCCTTCCCCTACAGACGCGACCAGCAATGATCGCAGGTCGTCCAATGTACGTGACCGGTGGAGGAAGGGGCGGGTAATTGAACCCTTGGAATGTTCTGTCCTTTCGCTTCGATGGACTGAAGGGTGTAACAAGATCCTTGTGGTGGCATTCGATTACCCCCGTATTATCGTCAACTGTGCGGTATCGCGGATGTAAATCGTGATAGACAGGATAAAGAAGAAACTCCCGTACTCGTGTAAATTCGCTTGCTCTCATAATCCTTGATCCCAACTACCATCCCAGCGATCTTCACAGACCTGCATGGCACGCGGCCCAGCCAGTTGAAATCATGGCCTGCAGACGGTTTGCCACAGAGAAGCGCGAGAACCAAGCTTGGAGACTCACTCTTGGTGGGATTCGGTCGCAAATGAAAGATGTCCTCGATCAGGCAGGAGGCAACCGCCTCCCTCCGCATTGTCCAGGCATATAACTCTTCATCTGCGGGGAAGTCGCTCCCACTCTTGATAGGTCCCTGTGATGCCCTGATCATGGGTGTTGTGTGCGTGTGTGAGACATGCGTCAGGTCTTCAGGCTGGAGTTGTCACCGTGGTTGACAACCCCAAATGAGGACACGAGGAAGAGGGGGACGCGTTGGTTCACGTGACACCCGACAGCGCGCTTCATTACTTTCGTGTAGGCATCCAGGATCGGAATGCATGGTCCAGCAGAACATTAAAATACCCGCAGCTACAACAAATACGGTCAGATAATCTAAAGTTGGTCCACATTCATGAGATCAGCGCCACTTTCGGTTCGCGAAGCCCTTGCGTTCGACTGATCTAGAAGGTAAGATAGTGACGAGATGTTGTCGTCACATCTTGGGGCGAAAGTATATCAGAGGAGGCACGGGAATGAAAGGCGCATACGGACTCACAGTTTTGATACGTTCTTCTGAACATCAACTAAGCCCTTCGTTAACGCCCTAAACACGCTTGCATATTCCCCGCTCCTATCTCGAAGATAACGGCCGTGTGCGAACAACGTCTCCTTCACCCAGAGGAGATCAAACTCCAGGTGGGGGCCCTTGTCCAAATGCTCGGCAACAAACCTCAGCAGGACCATAATGTACACCACGGGAAGTTGCCGCGCGATCAGTTTGACGTCCGAATGAGGAATGGATTCGAATACACGCTGGATAAGCAGCTTTTCGTTCAGGCGGAAGGCCATCACGAGCGACTTGAGGTAGGACCGTGACGCGAGTGTGTCCAGCACCGCCTGAGGCGTCAAGTCGATGTCGAGGTCGAAGGGATCAAAGGCGGCCATGTCGTCGATCGAATAAATGAGGAGACCCTCCGTCGAAGCCGCTGCCCATGCCCTGCCTGTGGGAGATATTCTCACACACTTTGTCCTCGCCTCTAACCTGTACCTCCGCTTCGACATATCACCCCGCTGGACTCCTGGTAGTGAAACGTCCATCCGGTCCTCGAGGTCACTGTCTTCCCCACGAGTGTCCAGGGTGTCCAAATTCCCGGCTTCAGTCAGCCGCCGGCTGTCCAGGAACTCTTCGGTCCCGTCCAGTGAGAGGTTTTCTGATATCTGGAACTTCTTGATAACGACACCATCCCGAGCATCGTATATCACCACGTACTTGCTGTTTCCTCCAGCGATGATACACTGTCCATCCGCGGTGTACGCAAGACTGTTGTAGGATTTTCCCGACGAATTATTGGTAGCGGACATCCTGTCGTCAGCCTTCCGGCCGCCTGAAACGTCCTTCCTCCCTTCAATCACGCTCTTCTGCCTTCCCTGATCCACATCATAGAAAGTAACCTGACCATCGAGGGTGGTGATCGCGAGCTCCTTTCCATCGGGCCGGAAAGCCAGCGCGAGGACTTCCGCGCCGAACTGGAAAGGTTCGACCGCCCTCGAACGGCCGTACACGTTCCAAAGTCTGACATATTTGTCCCAAGAGCCACTCGCCAGAAGGTTCCCGGTGGGCGAGAATGACAAGCTGCCGACAGGCCCTTCGTGACCAGTTAGGATATCCAGTAACTTGCCGGTCTGGACCGACCACATGAAAATCTCGAAGGAATCAATCGAGCCGGCGACAACGACCTCCCCACTGGGATCCACGGCGAAGCTCGAGAACTGGACGGGTGAAGGCGACGTGAATGTTCGAAAGTTTCGGTATCGAACGAGATCGAAGGCTCGGACTGTTCCATCCAGGGATGCGGAAAACAGGATTTGACCCTGTTTCGCAAACTCAACTCCAGATATCGCTGCCGAATGTTCCGAGAACGTAACGAAACAGAACCCGGAGGTGGCGTTCCAGACCTTGACCTTGCCGTCATCTCCACCGGTTGCGATGTACTGACCGTCTGGAGAGTACGAGACAGTATTCATATCGAAATAATGCCCCTGCTGCTTCAGGACGTAAGATTCTGACTGCCACTCCCACACAAGCAGCTGGCCAAGCTTCTTCGCACCAAAGGCCAACCATTCACCTGATGGGTTAATTGCAATCGAAGATATTTTCTCCTGTGAGATGCTGAGGGTGTGGAGGTTCGTGAAGTCGGGCATCTCCCAAAGGCCAAACACACCGGTGGAAAACCCGATCACGAGGAGGTTGGATGCCCGGTGGAAAATGGAACAGGCGACCTTCGTGTTGTGTTGGTTGAAATAATTACGTCTGTAAACGCCCCAGCGCGTCCGTGCGATGGAAGTGCCGACGTCGTGTGAGGTAGACGCAGGAGGGGCTTCGTCCTCTGTGTCACCTCGGTCCTCGTTCCGCTTCTCACGCCATGTGAAGACGGCGCCGTCCCTACTGACTGTATATACCTTCGTGGCGTGATTGGTAACCGGGTGATGCGGAATATCGTGGAACGCGTACCGATCTACAGTCTGAGGAAAAATACGCCCCAACGACCGCGTCTCGGTGACCTGCAAACGTCTTGGGCCGGAACTCTTCCAGCGAGTCAAGAGTGAAAAGTCTCGCAGTCATATCCCGAGAAGTGGTTATGAAACACCTATCAAAGGGGGATGAAAATCGGATACACAGCCCATTATCAACGATTGACGTACTTTGAGTCGGGAGACCACTCCAAACTCAAGACTTCGTCATGGTGTCCGGTGTACGTGCGATGCAGATTAAACGGCGCGAATTCACGAAGGAGATAATTTGGGGTTCGCCAAACTTGCACATGCGTCTCCCGTGTCACAGCGATATACCTGCAAAATTGATCAGGTTGGAGCTGCGAGCGTTGGACTGGAGCTGCCACTTACTTTCCATCCGGAGAGAACTGGATCGTCCGAACGGGGTTATGAAAGTTGAAGTGGTGCAAGACTATACCCCTCTTGAAATTAGCGAGTAAAGCCCGACCATCTGAAAGAGATTCGTCAGAGGGTTCACGGAAACCAGAGTACCGGTTCCACAGCCCGACCTTCGTCCACTGTGATCAAGACATTCGAATCCGAGCTAAGTGCTATGGCGGCGATGTTTTTGCGATTCTCGAAAGGAAGCGTCCGGGACTTGTTACTACAACACAGTATTAGTCAAGCAGCACAGAATATACGAAATGTCCGCTCACTTTACGAGGTCGAACACCGAAACGCGGTTTCCTACTGGGCTCAGGACTGAATTTCCGTCAGGTGTGAATATGATGTTCCCCTGCCGATAGACAGTCCCACAAAGGTTCGAGAACTATGCAGTCGTGTTCATTGCAGTGAGGGTAGGAGTTTCGGTCGTGCTTTACCTTGAAGTTGGCTTTCATCACCCTTGTTCGATCAGTAAAAAATCGATCCGGAGTTGGGCCGCTGGGCGGGACTTTGACGGATCAAAGTACATATACCCCACCAAACCTCGAGCGGTGGGATCTCCATCCTGTCTACTAAACTGTGTACACTACCGTAGGTAGTCTAGATAGAACATACGTGTATCGTTGCGGTCCCGATCCTGTGAAACTGGATGTGACAACAATAGTCAGGGCTGCGAAAATGATGCAAACAGGATTGTAGCCATACCTCGATAAAGTATAAATCTTCGTCAACGTAGCTAAAGGTGCTCTGAGACATGTTCTCTAGTGGACATGGTGTCTCCCGGTATGGCAACGACGAAACGATATTTTGGCGAAAAACCTGACTGGTAAATATGACGGTAGCCTCCCGAACAATACGGGACCTGAGGCCTTCTACGTCGTGAGGGTACCCGCCCTCCCAAGAGAGCAGGTTATTTGAGTTAGCGAGACTACCACGACATGTGTCCCGGCCGACTTCACAAGGATTAAAATCAAGGATGCGGTCTGCAAACCCAATACGGTACCCATACGGTTGGATTGTTGTTGCCCAACGACCCAAGGGATCCTTGATCCATCTCGTGTTAGGGGGGCCCCACTCATCCCAGGGGTGCACTGATGGATTGCCGTCCTGCCCCTTACCGGCAGAGAGGAGCACGTCAGGCAATACAAAGACTTGGAATCCAGGGGGGGTTTCGGTTTGAGGGAACATCATACGTATTTGGATGATGCCAGAAGTATGCGAGATAAAATTTGGCTTCATCTGATGGATGTGGTGATGCTCAGAAGGAGCTGGCGGGAAGCTCGAGTGTATGAATGTATGTGGGGGGGTCATCAGGGACATGGTGGGAAAGTTAAAGGTCGCCACATGATCCAGTGTGCTCGGCGCACGGTCCAAAGAGTAGACGGAGAGGGTGTAATGTTGTGGCCATGAATTGTAATCATACTCGATGAAGGCAAACTTGGTGCTGCCAAGACGGCAAAGGTTGTGAATCCGAGCGAAGGAACTCCTCCGAAGCGTGTTCTAAACCTTGGTTTAGGGTGCGAAATGGTGAGGGATTCAGAACGCTTACTGGGATTACGATGCCAGTTCGCCAGTTGACAAAATAGAACTTGGTCAGCCCATCAGACAACTGGACGACGAGGATCTCTCCCCACACAACAACGGCAAGACTCTCTGTTTGCCCTCTCGTGGACTTTCCGAGACACGGAACCACGAGGGGATGGTTTGTGGCCTCTGGGTGAGGTATACCAGTCTTCAGAGATAACAACGAAAAGGAGACAGTCGAGCTGGTGCTGATTGAATTCCAACGAATCGCCCTGTTAAAGAAAACCACGTACCATGGGAGAGTGGGAAACCGGTTAAACAATACTAGCAGATCTTGTCCCGGATCGAATTCGAATCCGGTGTGTTGGGAATCAAGACAAAAGGAAGACACTGATTGTTCCGCAGAGGAAGGATCCAACCGAACGACTTCTACCACGTCAAAATACCCTTGGAGAAGGGGGTCACGATTGGAAACCCGTACGAGGGTAGCAGCACGTAGTTTCCACAAATGGGCTTGGGCAAGGGGATGTATTGTGGTTATCTCTTCGACACAGGGATCTCTCCAATCCGACCTTCGAGACTTGAGGTAATTAATCCGCTCGAAGGTGTTGAATGGATGTTGAGGACCATCGACTAGACCACCGACGCCCAATTCAACGATGTACTGTAGTTCTCCGGCCGTTCTAACCGTATGGTCGAAACGTTTGCAGACCTGTCGCGTGTTGGGCACGTATGGCTAACGAGTGGCAAAAATAACGTACCAACTGAGAGCGAATGAGCTGCAGGAAATCTAGCAAAGAGAGGATCTTGATAAACAGCTCGTCAGGGATAGCAAGGAACGTGGGCCGTGCGGACATGAGGGTTGGAAAAGGGTCCGTTACGCTTGAGCTAGAATCACTGCGGGCGTCATCAGGGCAACAGCCACCGGGCCGTTGCCACTCCAAGTGAGGCAATAACACCCCACCTCCCCAAGATCGGTCTCCCACCGCGTCTCCCTCTTGGCCGAGTATCACGACATTGACGACTAGATGACCGGTCCCACCGTCACACGAGGGAGAACGTTCGGCCCTCAGCAATCTGCCCTGGATGTCGACGAAACCCCAGTGGGACGTACTGGAGAGTCCCCACAGGCTGGCTCTTCACGTTTCTCGCCCAGACGAATACCTTTCGTTTCACGGTTCGTGAGGCGTTGGGGCAAGGGCCGCGATGAACGTTCGCAATCGCGCCCTCCATCCTCGGAACAGCCACCACCCATCCCAAGTGCCCTCGCTCGTGCGATCGAAGTAGACTCGAGTCCACTCCCCACGTTGTCCATGGTGGTGTTGTCAATTGTACGCTCACTCCCATCGCGTCCGCACATGCTGAATTAACGATCCGCAGACGTTGCTGGGTGAATTCCTGTCCGCAAATGTATCAACGCCGTTCCTGCTCTTCATGGTCAAGGGTGAGCCCCCTCCCACTGCAAATTACGCCACATAACTCCGGGATCCAGGTTTTGGTCAGTACACTGAAGAAGCTGACGTTGGATTTTGGACCGGCGTTCTTGGTATGGCGCCCTTGCCATCGACACAAGTTATTATCTAACACTGTGCAGCATCAAGCTTCTTTCTCACTCAATTCGTGACCTCCCTGCTCTGGGTGAGTCCATCGGTGATAACATCTCTTATCCTATCCTGATCAATTCGAAGGCAACAGTGGCGGAGAAGCACGGTCAACGGACCGTGTTATTGGTATCTCTCGTCGGGAGCGCCGCCACTTGTTTATTATTTGGAACTTCGACCTCGATGAACCAAGCACTCGTTATCAGGCTTTTGCAGGGCACGTTTGCCGGTGCAATTGGGGTTGCTCGCGGGACAGTCGCCGTAATTACCGATCAAACTAACGAAGGGCGTGCCTGGGCGGTGTTAGGGTAACGTCTTTGTTACTCAAGTGTTGTCACCTGCTCAGGTTCTCTAGGTTTTGTTGGGGCCTCGGTGGTGTTGCCGGCGCGATAGTAGGAGCGGCATGTAAGTGAATGGTCCATTGTACCGGACCCCACTTGCCTGATTGCAATGAAGTCGAGACCCCCGCCAATAAATGGCCAGGCTTCACTCAGAAGTTCCCGTTCTTTGCGAGCTACCCGTACGCTTTGCCATGTGCTGTGGCTGCAAGTGTCACCCTCGTTGGTTCGTGTGCATACGAGGCTGCCGGGTCGCACACTGACACACTTATAGGAGGATTCCTGTGCCTATTCCTTGGCAGAGACGGAGGTCCTCGAGAAGGGGCAATACGTCTGCCTGATAAAGAGAACGGAAAATCAAGCCCGTTCCCCCGGGACGAATCACCCTCCCCAGCCCCCAGCGGTCAGTCGACCCCGAGGCAACTCCACCAAAAGGTCGTCGGATACTTTACATCTAACAAGTCCCAAGACTTCTTGGACGTCCCGCCTCAGGAGCTTCCTCTGTCCTCGAGCGGAGTCAGCGCCGTTCCCCGCAGGGACAGCGGTTCGGCGTATGGTTATTCACGTGGATATAGACCACGATTATCGAGTGCAGGTCAGCACAGTATGCTTTCCCGTGCCCTCCGGCGTCGTAGGGGCACTGGGACGACCGCCCCGGGTTCTTTTGGGCAACAATTCGCCGAGTACGGCGAGTTGAACTTTGCCCAACGACTCCTCATGGCGAATGGGATGGCCGTCAACAATGTCTCCGACCTCTGGGTATCGGCTGCGATGAATGTGGACGAGAGCGTTTTTGAGGACGACGAGCAGGAGGAACCGTACCAACTCGGCCCCCAGGAGAGCGCGGTGTCCTTGACCTCTGCAGATCTAAGCCCTACTCGTCGCCAACGTCGTTCCCCGCGCCGTCCATCTGGGGACCCGGGTTTATACTCGAGGCGAACGTCAAGCTCCACTATCACTGTCCCAGCCATCTTCTCAAATTCCGGTGTGCGTACGCCCACAACGGTAGTCGAGGCACACCAACTACTTGGAGAACCGGACACGCTTCCTACCCGAGCACCGTTAGAAGCGATCCCCGAAACCGACCAACCGTCACCGGGTGCGAAGGCTCCCTCGTTGTATTCTCAACTACCGATTGTTTTCATTGTTCACTATGGACTTTTGGCACTCCACAGTACAACACACGACCAGGTTTTCTATTTGTATCTCGTTTCGTGAGCGCCATCTACGCGTCCCATCCGAGTCCACACTGATTATCCATAGCGAATATCCATCAGGAGGACTCAACCTGGATGCAGGCCATTTTGGCCAATTAAGTGAGCCTTAGTTGACCTTCCAGACCGCAGGTTTTTACCGGATACGTAGTTGCTGTCATGTGCTTGTTCCAGATTGCATACCAGTTTTACTTCTACCCGTGAGCCGCACTCCGACCGATGGACGTAATCTAAGCTGACTCCTCCACAGGAACGTAGGGTAAGTCACTGTCAATACGATGCTGCCCCATGTGTTGACTCCTTGAAGCCCTCCCCGAGGCAGGTTCTCACACCTAGCCATGTTTCGCATCGGATCTGCCTTGTTTATCCCCTCGTACCTCACCGTGACGTTGTACCGACCATTCGCAAGCGCAGATGACGATGGCAGTGTTGCCCTCATGACGGGTGAGCGTGTTGCGTCATGTTTTGGCCCCGTATGAGCTGACCGTGTTCCCATCAGCCCTTGCGTTCAGCACGTAAGTATTTTGGACCCTTATTTTTTTTCCCCCATTGACCACGGGTACACCGACCAAGTGCGATCAGATATTGCGGAGCAACTTTCTCGTACACCGCAATCTCAGTTCTCCTCAATTACAGTACGGGTTTCGGTTCTGCGCTCCAGTATTTTGACTCATCGCGCCTTTATCGCAGTGTCTCCGCCACACGTTGTCGGTTACGCCAACGGCATCGCCCAGAGCATCGTGAGTTTGTCGAGATTCCTCGGGCCCATCATCGGAGGGACGGTGAGTTGTTACACCCGTTGCCGGAGAACCCAAACTTACTGTCCGTAGCTGTGGTCCATCAGCGTTGAAGGTAACCCGAGTGGGTACCCGCTTGGGTTCCTCGTTTGCTCCGTCGTCTGTGCTCTAGCTGTACTTCATAGTTTCTGGATCAAGTAGGTTTGAAAGGCGTTCCTGTACTCCCCACCGTTGTACCGTACATAGCATGGCTCATAACATCCCGGCAATCGTAACCGAAAATAACCGAGCAAGAGCGGCCTGGTCATGGCAGGTCATGGCGGTCAATGGCGGTGTGGACCTTGTCTATTTCCGCCCAGCCACGTGGCTGCAACCGAATATGGGAACGGCTGACAAACAACAACAATCTCTTGGTTCCTCACCCTTCCCCTCCTACCACCACCCATCGAGTACCATCCGCGCACTCGACCTCGTCCTAGACAAGCAAGCTGTAAGTTTCGGTCCTTGGTGGCGCAGAGAACTGATTACTAATGGAATCCTCCGCCTGCTCCGCCTCCCATCGCATGTCGTTCTGTTGATCTCAACGATCTTGTCACCACCCTGCACCCTTGGAAACCCCACCTCGTGGTATCTCTTATCCTCAGTTCATCTCAAGACATGGCTTTGAAGCGCATTAACAAGGTAACGCCCAGTTCTCTCTCGGTTCCAAGGAGTCGTGAGACTGAGTCACCGACTCTGCGATACTAGGAGTTGATTGATCTCGGACGTGACCCACCGTCCTCCTGCAGTGCCGGTCCCACCGGGGACAACATGTTCCAATGGCAGGCCACCATTATGGGTCCGGTAAGTTTGGGTTGCCTCAACCTGTGTTGTTCGGGTCCTGATTCATGCGGCTACAAGGGGGAATCTCCGTATGCGGGCGGCGTCTTTTTCCTCTCCATCACATTCCCGGTCGATTACCCCTTCAAGCCGCCCAAGGTCAGCTTCACGACCAAGATCTATCACCCCAATATCAACGCCAACGGTTCCATCTGTCTTGATATCCTGAGGGACCAATGGTCTCCTGCCTTGACGATATCGAAGGGTGAAGCATTTTACGTACTTCAGCACAACGTGGTGTGCTGACTGTTTTGTAGTGCTCCTTTCGATCTGCTCGATGCTGACGGATCCCAACCCGGACGATCCTCTTGTTCCTGACATTGCTCACCTCTACAAGACTGACCGACCCCGATACGAAGCCACGGCTCGAGAATGGACGAGGAAGTGAGTTCTTTTGCTTTCGTTATCCGCCACAAGTAATTGACTCTTGTTCCTCCCCAGGTACGCCATGTAGATGTTGACGCGCAGTCTACGTTGGCGAACGGTTGGCTCTTTCCGGTGTAATAGCGTTAATTTCATCGCATGTATCTGTTATCGTCCCAATTTCATCTTGCCTTGGCGAGAGTGTGTGTTTGTTTGAGTGTTTTACCCGGGCGGAACGTCAGTGGTTCAACGTTTAACCCTAATGGTGTGCCACCGTGGTGGTCCGTCGAGGCGCGGGAGGCTGAAAGGCTAAAGGCTCGGAACTGGACCTTGAACTGAGCTGCAAGCGTAACAGGCCCAGGGACGCTGCTCACCCGCCGTGTGGGTGCTCAATATTGCGATGTAATTGATGCCTTTGACTGTCAGCTAGCGCGCCGCCGCCTCCAAAAATGGAGTTTCCCACAGGTCTGTGCTGGTTGCGGTGTCGATCATTCACCGATCACCTCTTGCACTCCTGGAGTTCGCGGGGAGTAAGTGTTTCGGGTTGCTCGCGCCTCTCCTACCTCATCATTAGCTCCGCCATGGCTCCTGGGCGTGAAGTCTCGGAGGTACTTAAGCAACGTCCTCCCTCCATGAATTCCCCATCTCCGGTTCCGAGCACATCCAGTCCTCCACCTCTCTCTCCCTCACCTCAGACACAACCATGCTCACCTCCACCAACATGAACCCTTTCGCCGAGTGGAACACCCGCTCTTCCGACTCCTCTCCTTCGATCTTCGGGGCTCTCCCGTCTATCCCAATCGCTCCAACCCTTCCTGTCTTTATCTCCGATAGCCTCGTGCTGCGATTCAGCGCCAACAGCAATGTCCTGAATTGTGTCCTACTGGGACCGCAGAACCGTACCCTCTTCAGCACCAGCTCCTCCGGTTCCCGTACCTCGTTCCGGAACGTCGATAATGCAGTGTTCGCGGTCGTGGAGTTTGCCCCTCATGCCACCGTCGAGGTTCAGGGTTTCGCCCCCCGCCAGCCCGTCAGAGACTGGCTCCGCCTGACGTCTGACCAAAGGTACGAACCAATCTTTTTCTAACCACGATTTTTCGCATCTAAGACACGTTTGACAGCTCTAGGCAGTTGGTGCTCGGCAACAATGTGTGCTTCTGGAAACCGATGGGGCATCACATCGTGGTGGGTACCGTTACCTCGGGATGTTGTGGCAATGGCCTAACAAACCTTCTACAGCTCATGTGCCAAGATAACACAATTCTGGGGAGGATCACTCGCTCGGCCGACACCACTGCCCTGGAAATCACCCGTCCCGCCCTCGTCTCTAACTTATTGTATCCTTGTATCGTTAGTGCAACTCTCTTCCTCTCCGGACGCCACATAGACTAGACGGTTGTCCACCTTGTATCACGCCTTCAACAGCTGTAGCGATAGTCCACGCAGTCGTCCACACATTCGCATTCGCAACACCCACTTATTTATAGCCACTATAATCGTTTATTATTATTTCATATACGACTGTAGCCCTACACGACCCTTCACGACCCAATCTTAGAGACGCCCCTGTTTTTATACTTTGAATGCCGACGCACCATGCCATCAGCGTGAGGCGCTTTGAAACGCCGAGACGAGGGACAACCCAAAAATTACCGGCCGGCATTTGGTGGAACCTGGAACCTCAACACACGCAATTTCGAGGACCAGGTTCCTCACGAGTGTTGTAAAGTATTCCCTGGTACGTTGTCATCAACATTCCACCTCTGCTAACCTCCGGACTTTCCCACTTCAACCTAGACGTGTTTCACTCTCTCACAGCCATGGGCGCGTGCGAGCTCTTACACTTGCCACAGACGCGAGAGGTTTGGGAGGTGAACGCAGCCACCGGGGCCCGGGGGGTGGGGGCTGAATTCCTTGCGTAGGCAGCCTGGGTGTAGATCCAGTAGACGCGCACGCGTACCTTTTCCCCATCCCCTTTGTTGTGTGGTTGGACACTCGACGATAATTATTTATTTACGATGAGCGCACGCTGTCCCTCGCGAACTCTGCATTATTATCGACACCACGTTTCCGTCGGAGGGGTGTTCTACAGGTTTTCGCCGGGCAAGCAATCATCGCAATGCATGAGGCTCACATGGCGGGGTTGGGATTGTAACATCTTCACTGCAGAATTGGCGACTTATATGCGGGCGCTTAATCATTCCTAGAGTGACGATCTCGTCACGATGTATGACATAGTCACAGTCGCGTCTTTCGCTACCTCTTCAGTTAACAACCTGCTCTCGACACGATGGCGCGTTTTCGAGCATTCCTCACCGACAGCGAATCCGAGGCGGAGGGGACCACTCAAAATGCCACTACCGCCACCCACCCCCCTGCCAAACCTGCCGATGTCAGCATGTCCGAGGACGATTCAGAGGAAGCGGACTCGGGGTCGGAATCTGAGTCCAGTCAACCATCGCCCAAACACAAAAAATGGACGGGAAAGGCTCTAGTCCGTCTTAAGGATGAGAAGGGCTATCGCGCACCCAGGTCTCGCCGCTCCGGAACCTCCATAGATGCCTCGACATCCGACGAAGAATCCGAGACAGGTTCTGAGGACGATGAATCTCCGCCGCACAATCAACCCCTGGTGGACCCTTCACTTATCCCCCGAGCACAACAATTAGGGGTGGACCCTCAACGGATGCATGTTATGCAAGCCTCTCTATTCAGAATCGAGGATGACGCAGAGGGCGTTCCCACCCATCACAGAGCGCTGGCACTCTCTTCCTCGTTGAGCCTGACGCGTAAACACAGTCGCGATAGCGACGGTGAGGGGTTGAGGGCGGACTCCCAGCAGGTAAGTGTATGCCTCGGTTGACCGCATAATTTCTCACCGTGGCCCATTAGCGCGCATCTTTCGCTCACGACATAGAACCCGTCCCATACCGTCCCTCAAGAAAATACGCCCGAGTTAACCAGTCAGATTCAGCCGTCAACGGCAGCGAGGGTGTCGTTGTCGACGCCGGCCTGGCCTTTGGTCGTTCGTTTAGGGTCGGATGGGGACCTGGGGGTACGCTGGTGCATGTGGGCGTCCTGTGTTCGCCCTCAAGTACACTGTGAGGACCAACTTCGCTTTGGAAACGCTTTTAGACTCTGATTTTTCTCCGAGATCAGAAAAGCGTCGGCCAACTCCTCCGTGGTCAAGATCACAAAGATCCCGATCTTCGCATCCGAACCAGAAGATGAAACCGAATGGGCGTCGAGACTACTCTCGCATCACCTCTCCCACACGTACATCGAACCAGATGATGAAGGGGTACCTTTCGCCAGCCCTTCTCTCGC
>Ga0307516_10001750_pt1 | contig 29876 bp, 29 predicted proteins | sample 19_EM_MG_FD_203310 | JGI IMG/M metagenome (GOLD analysis project Ga0307516, IMG submission 203310) | Populus trichocarpa ectomycorrhiza microbial communities from riparian zone in the Pacific Northwest, United States - 19_EM | ecosystem: Host-associated > Plants > Roots > Unclassified | place... | reverse complement strand
CCTTGCTGCCGTCGCGCGAGACGCCGCAGGCGACGCGGAGCTGCTCCAGCGGGATCCAGGCGCCGTGGTGGGCGAGAACCATGGCCAGTGCCGCGGCGCCGCACTCGACGGCTTCCATTTGCAGGATGGTAGGCGTCCGCTTGACGTTCCTGCGCCACAACAGCCGTCGGAGCCGGCGCCAAAGGGACGGCGGCTGGACCGGCGGCGGCATTGTCTGCGGCGACGGGTTATCCATCAATGCCGGTCAAGCGCCTGAAGAGGGGGACCACCAGGTCGAGTGGGCGCTGCCTCCGTGTGGTGATTTCCGCGCGCGTCAGGGTTCCGCTGCTGAGACGAACAGGGGGCCCCTTGCCGACCGCCCAACGATAGCCGCTGACGTTGTCGGGATCCTGTTCAAGGCTGACGGTGGCGGCGTAGGCCGCGCCTTCCTTGGTAAAGCGGGTAACCAGATTGTCGTTGTGCAACACCGCCGCCATGCCCTGGGGCGTCATCGGAAAATCCGAGATCGTCACGACGGTGCCGACCATGGTTCCGAACTCCTCGCGCTTCACCGTGCTCGGCTCGATGCGGACCGGCATCCCGAGCTTGACGCTCTTGCCGCGCTCGGCCGGAATAAAGATCAGCGCCTCGAGCTTGCTGCCTTCGCTTTCGATGGCGATCACCGGCGCGCCGACGGCAAGCACGGCGCCGGCAGAGATCTTGATTTCGAGGACGCGTCCTTCGATTGGGCTGATGATCTGGGTGTTCTGGGTCAATTGCCCGGCCGTGGCGTCCATTTGTCGGCGGGCGTCGTTGAGGGCGAATTCGGACGTTTGGCTTTCGCGCTCGCGCTGCGTCTCCAGATCCGTCTGTTGCGATCGCAATTTCAGGATCTCGTTTTGGGTGTCTTCCCTTCGCTGCTGCGCGTCGGTGAGGTCCCGGCGGCGCTCCTCGAAAGTCCGTCGCGTCGTGAGCCCTTTCGCCAGCAAGTCCTCGAGATTCTTGACATCGACCGCCAGAAAGTCGACTCGCTGCGAGGTCGCCTTGATGACCTGGTTGAAGGCGGCCTCGAGTTTCGCAAAGTTCTGACGCTTTGCCGCGAGCTCACGTTCGGTTTTTTCGATCAGGTCTTTGTGCTGGCGCTCCTTTTCGTGGAACACCTCGACGGTGCCCGCGTACTTTTGCTGAATTTCGGTTTGAACGATCTCCGCGATCGGTTGTCCCTTGGTGACGTGATCGCCGACCATGACGCCGATCGTCGCCAGCCGACCGGCGGCGGCAGAAGCCGCTTCGATGACGCGACCGCCGCCGCTGATCAGGATCCCTTCGCCTGCGGCGCGGGTCGGCACGCGTCCGACGATGCCCCAGGTCACCGCCGCGACAAGGGCCATGCAAATGACGAAGATGATGATCCAGTCGAGCGGTTTGGTTATGCGGACGAGGTGGTCGAGCTGTTCGGGCGATGCGGCCCGCTGCAACGCCACGGCGCGAAACGTCCGCTGCGTCACGTCGCTCATCTTCCCGGACCCGACATCGAACCGGGGACCGTTTCCTCCATCGCGAGCAGTCGCTGATTTTGTCGGTCACGCACAGCTCTGTTCCTCTTGACGGCAAATAATACACAAAAGCCGACGCAGAACAACAAAAGGGGGCGAGACGGCGCGGCCGGATAGCGCGCATTCGAGGGCCAAAAATGACGTTAGCCCCGTTCGGACACCTAGCAGCCCGGGCCGGGGCGCACTATGCTTGCGCGTGGATTTCTTTGAGGTCGATCCAATGGGCGCGACTGCCGCTTGGAAATTGATGGCCGGGCTTGCCGGCCGGACGACGTCGCCTGCGCGTGTGCCCGAAGCACACTCCGCCGTGGGCCGCTGCCAGAGGTGGATGAGGTCGTTGGGCCTCGGCGTTGCAATGCTCGCACTTGCGCCGGATGTCTCCAGCAGCGGCGTGCTCAATGAAAGCGATTTCAGGAAAGTCGAAACCATAAAGCCGCTGTTCCAGAATTTGATGGGTGATCTCGTTCAGACCTTGAAACGACCGGATCTTTCCACGGGCGACGCCGATTGCATCAACTCGACAGTTCGCGAACTTCTTCAGATCTCCGAGGAGCTTTCGAGCTACGAATATCTCATCACGATCGAAAAGGAGATAACCGATTTTGGTGACAACAGCCCGGTAAAGGGCGTCGTGAAGTTCGCGATTGAAAAGTCGAACACGATCCTTACCGACGAACGGAGACGGCTGGCCCAATTGTCGGACCGCTGTTCGCGTTTTCCGCTGGCCTTCGGCAAGACCCAAGCCGCGCTGCAATTTATCGACACGACCACCAATCTCCTCAATTCCATTCAAGTGCGCCTTTGAATTCGTGGCGCTCATGAGAAGGCAAGAGGCCGCCAATCTACCAGGCGGCTGGAAAGATTCTGTGATTGATGTCACAAGGGCAAGACCAGCCGTCACTGGCGAGCCAAAGCGGACTCTGAGGCGAGATCAAGCAACGGCACGGCAGGTTACGCGCGAGGCTCGCCCAGTGTGTGCATCAATCGGTTGGCCCATCCGAAAACCGCGACTGACAACACCAGATCGAGTTGTTCGAGCTCGCTCATTCCGACGTCCGCAAGCGCCCGAGCGTCGTCGGCACTGGCTTCAACCGGTGTGGTGGACAACTTCGCTGCAAAATCGAACAGCGCCTGGTGGCGCGCCTCCAGCGTCGCGTCGCGTTCATCGGTGAAGATCTTCTCGATGACGTCGTTTCGTCCGGTCAAGCCGATGAAGCGCGATGCGTGCACGGCTGCACAATAGATGCAGCGATTGACGACCGAGGCTCCTACGGCGCCGAGCTCACGCTCCGCGGACGGCAGGCCGTCCTTGCCGTACATGATGAGATTGAACAGCGGCGAGCGCACCTCCAGCGTTTCGGGATCGTGCGCCAGGGTCAGGACATAAGGGGAAACGCCCGTGTTCGAGGGCGTGACCCTCATCGCAGCGAGTTGCTCGGGCGTCGCCTCCGCCAACTCGACCGGCGTGACATAGGGCGACCAGGTCGGAACCGTGGCGGTGAAGCGGTGGATGGGTTCGGTCATGGCACTTCGACTTGTTTCAGGAGTTTGAGACCTGCGACGACTCGCAACTGAAAGTTCACGAAGGCGGCGAGTTCTGCGAGGCGAACGATGTCGGCTTCGCCGAGGCCGGCGGCCTTGAGCGCCTCGATGTCTTCGCGCGTGGCCTCGCGTGGTGCAACCGTCAGCAGGTCGGCGTGGTGCGCCATGGCATCCTGCAACGGGTCGTTGCTGGATCCATTGGGATAGGCGAGGGGAGCTACGTCGACGTCACTCGAATGCGCCAGATAGGAATCGTAATGCCTGGTCAACGCGTCGTCGCCGACATGCCGGCACATCCGCGCTGCGAGCGCCGCCCGCAGCGCATGGCTCAGGCCACCGGGTTCGCGCGGCAACAGGACCGCATCATGGGCCGCTTCGCTCAAGCGCAGGATCTCGGCACGGGTCTTCAGCGCCTGAGCGAGCCTGGATCCGGATGGAACCCCGGCAAGGGTTTCGATCAGCGTGGTCATGCAGCACCTCGCGGGTCAAGGGAGTTTTGGGCGGGGTTATGGGCGTCCTCGATCGTGAAGCCGGTGGGATGCGCCTTCTCCAGGAATGCGGTCAGTTCGGCCATGGAGGGGGCTGGATCGATGCTGCGGGCCGCCAGCCACTCCGGCTCATAATAGGTCTGCCGATATCGCTCCCCTGAATCACAGATCAGCGTGACTAGCGAACCGGTCTCGCCGGCGCGGCGCATCTCCAGGGCCAACTGGCAGATCGCCAGGAAATTTGTGCCCGTCGACTCGCCAACCGCCCGACGCAGCAGGCGCGACAGGACGTGCATCGCTGCGATCGACGCGGCATCCGGGATCTTCATCATGCGGTCGACCGCGCCCGGGACGAATGATGGCTCCATGCGGGGGCGGCCGACGCCTTCGATCAGTGAAGGGCATTCGCAGAGACGCATCCGTTCGCCGTGACGAAAGCCGTCGAAGAAGGCGGAATGCTCGACATCCGCAACGCAGAGCCGTGTCGGAAATCGGCGGTACCGCAAGTAGCGTCCGATGGTCGCCGAGGTGCCGCCGGTTCCGGCGCCCATCACGATCCAGTCCGGCAAGGGATGTGGTTCGCCCTGAAGCTGGCTGAAGATCGACTCGGCGATGTTGTTGTTGACGCGCCAGTCCGTGGCCCGCTCCGCAAAGGTGAACTGGTCCATATAGTGCCTGTCGAGGCGGGCGGCGAGCGCGGCAGCTTCGGCGCAGAGGGCGTGGCCATCGTCGATCAGGTGGCAGTTGCCGCCATAGTGCTCGATGGCGGCAATCTTCTCGGCCGAAGTCGTCCGCGGCATCACCGCATAGAACGGCACACCGATCATTTGCGCGAAGTAGGCCTTGGAAACCGCCGTCGAGCCCGACGAGGCTTCCACGACGGGCGTGCCCTCACGAATATGTCCGTTGCAAAGCGCGTAAAGGAACAACGACCGGGTGAGGCGGTGCTTGAGGCTGCCCGTCGGGTGGGTCGACTCGTCTTTCAGGTAAATGTGGATGCCGGAAAGCGCCGGGACGATCAGCCGGATCAGGTGCGTGTCGGCCGTCCGGCACTGGTCTGCCTCGATTGCGGCCACGGCATCGTCGATCCAGCCGCGCCTGAAATGCGGTCCGGCCGGACGGTTCTGACGGAATGACGGCTGCCCAATCGACATGGCGCGAAAGATCGCATAATACATATTTAGCATCAATACTAATATATGATGCGTAAGATGAATAATTTGGCGTCGCTGTGTTTATGCTATATGAGGATCATAATTGATGCATGATACTAAATATGCATGATGTAATCGACATTCGCCTCCTGGAGGCTTTCGCGGCTGTCATGTCTGCCGGCAGCATTACGGGGGCGGCGCGCCTGCTTGGTCGCTCGCAGCCGGTCGTCACGCGGCAGATCCAGGATCTGGAGGCCGACGTCGGCTATCCCCTGTTTTCCAGAAACGGTCCGCGCATCAGCCCGACGTCGAAGGGCGTTCTGTTCCACGCCGAAGTCGAGCGGCTTCTGCTCGGCTTGAAGCATATCCGGCAACGTGCCGCGGCGATCGGCGCGGGCGCGCTCCCGGTGCTCAGCCTCGCCGCGATCCCGGCTCTGGCCGCGGGATTCATTCCGGTCGCGCTCGCCACTTTGGATCGCGAGCTGCTGCCGCGCCGGATCAATGTGCAGGCGCTCTCCGCCGAGAATGTGGTCCAATCGGTGCTGTCGCAATCGGTGGACTTCGGGCTGGCGAGCCTGCCCGTCCAGCATCCCGGCCTAGATGTTCAATGGGTTTGCGAGGTGCCGTGCGTGGCGTGCCTGGCCGTCGAACATCCGCTGGCGAAGCGCCGGGTGATCCGCCTCAAGGACCTAGGTGGTCGCCGCCTGCTCACGATGGCCAATCCCTACCGGCTTCGTCGCCGGGTCGAGGAAGCGCTGGAGCGCGCCGGGGTGGTGCCGGAAGAGGTCATCGACACCAACGCCTCGCTGACGGCGATCGCGATGGCGAAACAGTCCATGGGCATCGCCATCGTCGAGCCGGTGCTGACCTCCAGCCTTCCAATGGTCGGCGTCGTGACCCGTCGCCTCGACGTATCCATTCCCTTCATGTTTGCGGCGCTCTCGCCGGCGGGGCGCGAACTCACGCCCACCATCGTCGCCCTCAATGACGCGTTGCGCGCCGCAGTCGCGCTGATGCCCGGCGCCAGATTGCATAGCGGCGTGGCGGCATTGCCGGAGTTCGGCAGCGAAGCCGAATTCGAAAGTGAGAATTCGTGATGGCTGCCACTCCCGACCATGCAGGGCTTGCGGCCCTCGAGGAGCGTCTGCGACAGGATCTCGCCTGGCTGGAATTGCCAGCCAAGCCATGGGTACCGCGTCGCGTGGTGGACGGGCAGGACGTTGTCGACGTCGGCATCATCGGCGCGGGGATGGCGGGTCTGGTTGCTTCCGCCATGCTGAGACGGATCGGGGTCGACAATCAGCTCGTGCTCGATCGCGCGCCGGCAGGTCACGAAGGCCCCTGGGTCAGCTTCGCGCGGATGCGGACGCTGCGCTCACCCAAGGAACTGACAGGCCCCGCGATGGGTTTGCCGGCGCTCACGTTCCGGGCGTTCTACGAGGCGCAATACGGCCGGGCTGCCTGGCAAGCGCTCGATCGTGCGCCGCGAACGATGTGGATGGATTATCTCGTCTGGTACCGCAAGGTTCTCAACCTGCCGGTCCGTAACGAGGCGACGGTCGAACGCATTCGCGCCCGCTCCGACCAACTGTTCGTCCTGGAGGTTCGCGAAGGCGACCGGTCGCGGCAGCTGCTGGCACGCCATGTCGTGCTGGCGACCGGGCGCGATGGCCTCGGCGGATTGTACCTTCCGTCATTGGCGCAGGGGCTCGACCGGCGCTTCTGGGCGCATTCGGCCGACGCAATCGACTTTGCCAATCTGCGGGCCAAGCGCGTCGCCGTGGTGGGCGTCGGTGCGTCCGCGATGGACAACGCGGCGGTGGCGCTCGAGGCCGGCGCCGGCCGGCTCGACCTGTTCATCAGGCGTCCCGATATTCCGCGCGTCAACAAGTTCACGGGCATCGGCAGCCAGGGTGTCGTGCATGGCTTTGCCGGTCTGCCGGACGACTGGAAGTGGCGCTTTCTGGATCACACCCTGAAGGCGCAAACGCCTCCGCCGCGCCAGAGCGTACTGCGTGTCTCCGCTTACCCGCACGCGCATTTCCATGTCGGGAGCCCCATCATCGATCTCGTGGTCGATGACGACCATCTCGTCGTGACGACGCCCAAGGGCCGTTACGAGACCGACTTCATCATCTTCGGCACCGGCTTCCGGGTCGACTTCGCCCTGCGTCCCGAGCTCGCCAAGTTCGCGCCGCATATCCGGCTGTGGCGCGACCGCTTCGCGGTGCCTGCGGGAATGGACAATCCGGAGTTGGAGAATTCACCGGATCTCGGCGACAGCTTCGAATTCCTGGAGAAGGTGCCGGGCGGGTGCCCGATGCTATCCAGGCTGCATTGCTTCAACTATCCGGCGACGCTCAGCCACGGAAAACTCAGCGGCGACATCCCGGCGATCAGCGAAGGCGCCGACCGGCTTGCGCGGGGCATCGTCCGCCGCCTCTTCGTGGACGATCGCGAGACTCATTTTGCGAACCTCAAGGCATTCGCAACGCCCGAGATCGTCGGTGACGAATGGACCGACGCCGACGAAGCGATTGCACATCACGTCGCCGGATAGATCCTCCCCTCGAATCGAACAGGCAAGCTCACATGCTGACGACGAACAGGAAAGCCATCGTGGCGGCGATCGCCGGCAATGCGATGGAATGGTATGACTTCACGGTCTTTGCGCTGATGACGCCCGTCATCAAGAACCTGTTCTTCCCGGTGGATCCGAACGTTCCGGGCAGCGAGATCAACGCCCTGCTGCTGACGACGGCGTTGTTCGGCACCGGCTTTATCATGCGGCCGATCGGCGGCATCGTGCTCGGCTATTTCGGCGACCGCAAGGGTCGCAAGGCAGCGATGACGCTCGGCATGACGCTGATGGCGCTGTCGGTCGCCATGCTGTCGCTGACGCCCACCTACGCCACGGCGGGCATCGCCGCGCCGCTCATCGTTCTGGTCGCGCGGTTGTTGCAGGGCTTTTCGGTCGGCGGCGAGTTCGGTACGTCGACCGCCTTCCTGTTTGAAGCCGCGCCGCCGGGCCGAACCGGCTTCTACGGCTCATGGCAGATCGCCGGCCAACTGATGGCCAACGTGCTTGGTGCCGTGCTCGGGGCGGGCCTGACATTGATGTTCACCCAGGAGCAGCTTGCCGCCGGCGCCTAGCGTATTCCGTTCTTCGTTGGCCTCGCGATCGTTCCGTTCCTGCTCTACATGCGTGCGAAGGTCGTGGAGCCGGAGGCATTCCGGCGCGACCGGGCCGTCGCCCACCAGCAGGCGTTCGCCGAGGCGCTAAAGAATCCGGGCCGCAACTACCTGATCGGAATGGGCATGGTGGTCGCGAGCGCCGTCTCGTTCTACGTTACCTTCGGCTACACCGTGACGTACGCCAAGGAGGTGCTCAGGCTGCCCTTGATGCAGAGTTTCCTGGTGCAGATGGTCGCGGCGATCGTGATGGTCATTGTCGTTCCCTTCGCAGGCGCCGTGTCCGATCGCTATCCACGCAAGCCGCTGCTGCTCGCGTCCCTGTTCGGGTATTTTGTTCTGCTCTATCCGTTGTACAGCTGGGTCGTTTTCGAGCCGTCGATCGGCAAGCTCCTGGTCTGCCAGGTCGTGATCGGTGTCTTCAGCGCCTTCTTCCTCGGCGTCTACTGCACCACGCTGGTCGAGCTGTTCCCGATCCGGGTCCGATCGACCTCGCTCTCGATCGTAAACAACGTCGCGGTGCTGATCTTCGGCGGCTTTGCGCAGTTCTTCGTGACCTGGCTCATTGCGCTCACCGGCTCGCCGCTGGCGCCGATCTTCTATGTGATGATCGGCGTCGGCCTGGGATTCATCGCCGTCATTGCGATGCGGCCCGAGCCGCGCGGGATCGGCATGGAATCGTCGGATCGAGGTGTAGTGGACCGCGCCGCCGAGCAGGCGTCGTGATCGCTCCGCCTATGCGGCGTAGACCGACGATTTCGGCAGCGGGAACTAGCTCCCTATTGGCTCGTTCGGCTTAACGATTTGCTGGCGTGGCTCAACCCGGTTTTGGTTATTGCAGCCGCCGCCGAACGCTTCCCCCCAATGCGGCGCGCCCGGCCGTTCACAGCACACGGCAAGTGAATGTTGTTGCGCCGGCCGAATGCCCTCATGCGGTCCGGTGGCCGGAATGGCGGGGATTTGCAGCTTTACGACTGACGACAAGGCTTTTGTGCGTCATCGTTTTGGGCGCTCGACCAGACCGTCGATTTGTATCAAGCTGGCTTGATCGTTGGGCGGCCGAGCCTCGAAAGAATTTCGCATGAATACTGAAATCAAGCCCTATCGCATCTCCGTTGGCGACGACGTGCTCGACGATCTGAAGTCGCGCCTGGGGAATACGCGCTGGCCTGAAGCCGAACTGGTCGACGACTGGAGCCAGGGCGCGCCGTTGGAGTGGATCAAGGAGATCTGCCGCTATTGGGCGGAGGAGTACGACTGGCGCGCGCGCGAGGTACGCCTCAATCGCTTTGCGCAGTTCACGACCGAGATCGACGGGCTCGACATCCATTTCCTCCACGTCCGGTCGCAGCATCCGCAGGCGATGCCCCTGATCATCACGCATGGCTGGCCGGGTTCGGTGGTCGAATTTCACAAGGTGATCGAGCCGCTTACCAATCCGACGGCGTTTGGCGGCAACGCCGCCGACGCATTTCATGTCGTCTGCCCCTCGCTGCCCGGCTTCGGTTTTTCGGCCAAGCCCACGTCCATCGGCTGGGGCGTCGAGCGGATCGCGAAGGCCTGGGCGGTGTTGATGGCTCGGCTTGGATATATCAGTTACTTCGCACAAGGCGGCGATTGGGGCTCGGCGGTCACGACCGGGCTCGGGGCGCTGGATGGCGAACATTGCGCCGGCATTCACATCACGCTCGCGATGTCGACGCGGCCCAACGTCGAGGGGCAGCCGACGCCCGAAGAGGCGCGGGCGCTGCAAGGGATCAAGTATTATGCCGATTGGGATTCCGGCTATTCCAAGCAGCAATCGACGCGGCCGCAAACGCTGGGTTATGCGCTGACGGACTCACCGAGCGGTCAGGCGGCGTGGATCCTCGAAAAATTCTGGGCATGGACCGATTGCGACGGCCACCCCGAGAACATTCTCGGCCGCGACGAACTGCTCGACAATGTCATGCTGTACTGGGTGACTGCGACGGCGGCGTCGTCGGCGCGGCTCTATTGGGAGAGTTTTGGACCGGGGCGCCGGACACCCTTCAAAGTTACGATACCGAGCGGCGTCGCCGTGTTTCCCAAGGAGATCGTCACGCCGGTGCGGCGGTGGATGGAAGCTGGTTACACCGATATAAGGCACTGGCGCGAGATGCCGAAAGGCGGCCACTTCGCGGCCTTCGAGCAGCCTGACCTGTTTGTCGGGGAAGTGCGGCAGTTCTTCAGAACGCTTCGTCCAGCCTCCGCATGAAGTCGGCTATCGCTGTAAAAGACGCGCCCGCTCAGAGATACCAGGCCAGCACGGCCTTGAGCAGCGCGTTCTCGATCACCGGCAGCACCACGATCTGATTCATGCCGGCGGCGCGGGCCAGCTGCGAGGCGATCGATTCATCGACCTTCAGATGCTCGTTGATCGCCGGCATCCCCGTCGCCCAGGCGCCGCCGATGCTGCCTTCGCCTTTGCGAATCGTCTTTGACACATAGAGTGCGTCGAGGTCGGCATTCTTGCTGCAATCGCCGGACTGGAACACCAATGCGGAACGCGACGGGTTCGGCACCCAGATCTCGAAGCGTTTGGCGATCGGCGTCGCCTGCGCCGACAGGAAGGTCATGACCCAGGTTTTTTCCGGCGAGGTCTTATAGGGAATACCGACGCCGCAATTGATGCCGATCTCGCTGGCTTCTTCCCAGCGGAGGAAGCGCTTGGAATTGTGCAGGTCCTTGATGATCAGCGGCTGGCCTGCCTTCCAGGTCCGGCCCGGCAGGCCGAAGCCGCGCGGAAACTTGGTGTGCCGGGAGTTGAATTCGAACATGTCGGCGGTGCCGTAGTAGCCGTCCACCAATCCCATCTCGTGCGAGATATCCGCATCATTGTGCCAGAGCTCGATGGCGCCGACATGCTTTTCGTCGTCGCCGCAAAACAGCACCATGACAGCCATCAGGAATTCGCCGGCAAACACCGGCAGCGCCACGCCACAGGTTAATCCCGCTTCGATCGCCTCGTCCGTGCGCTTGAAATAGGAGTTGGCGAATTTCGTCAGGATCACCGGATGGCCGGAAGCCCACGCCTTGCCGGGTAGCCCTTCATCATAGGCGAACAGGGCATTTTCGCTGACCGCCTTGAATTCCGAATACTCCGCGCTGCAAAGACTGCCGCCGAATTCCAGACGCGTGCGAGTCCGGTCGGGCACCCATAATTCAACCACTCGAATGAAGGCCTTCATCGGGACGCACCTGTCGCCTCACCTGCGACCAGCATCGGCGATCTAGCGATAGCGTGTGCGATCAAATTACAGGCAGCGTGCGCCCAAAGATCGTGCGGAGGCCACGCGGGTCAGACGGCCCTCAATTCCGGAATGACGGATCGGTACGGTCGAGCTTGCGCAGCAGCGCGGGCCAGGCGAGGTTACCGTTTCGAGCCGGACGGTCGGTCCGCGGCCGCATCTTGTCGTAGGTTTCCTGCAACACGGCTTGCGGCGGGTAGATCAGCTTGGTGTTGCAGGACATCGCCATGACCTGCACCTGGCAGGCCCGTTCCAGGCGGAACAGCACGTTGAAAGCGGCCGGCACGGTGCGGCCGACGACGAGCAGGCCATGGTTGCGCAGGATCATGGCTTCGTGATCGCCAAGGTCCCGCACCAGCCGCTCGCGCTCTTCGACATCGTCGGCGATACCTTCAAAGTCGTGATAGCCTATGTGCAGGAAGCGCATCGAGGTTTGCGCCAGCGGCAGCAGGCCGCATTCCATCGCCGAGACGGCCATGCCGGCCGCCGTGTGGGTGTGCGCCACGCAATCCATATCGTGCTTGGCCATGTGGATGGCACTGTGAATGACGAAGCCGGCGACGTTCACGCCGTAATCGGACGCGTTGAACAGCGTGTTGCCTTCGACATCGACCTTGATCAGGCACGATGCGTCGATCTCCTCGTACAGCATCCCGTACGGGTTGATCAGGAACTGGTCCTGCGTTCCCGGCACCCGGCAGGAGATGTGGTTGGCGACCATCTCGGTCATGTCGTACATCGCTGTCAGCCGATAGCAGGCAGCAAGATCGACCCGCGCCTGCCATTCCTCGGGGCTCACCTGTTCGCGAACCGATTTTACGACCTTGATGGCAGGCGAGCTGACGGGAGGGTTCACGGCGTTGCTCCACAGATGCGGGTTATTGGGCCGGGCAGGGCCTGACCATTGGCGCAGACGATAGCTGTAGAACTCGCCGCGCCGCAAGGCGGCTTGTTGCAGGGCTGGCGGGCGAAATCCGAATGTGCCGTTGGCGTATAATCCGCTTCGATGCCAATATCTGGACAAGCGTTGTTGCCGGGGCAAGCCGACATGAACAAACCTGCGATCCGTATCGCCGTCCTGCATTTTTCTCACGAGACGGTCACCTTCCTGAAGAACGATACCACGCTCGACGACTTCATCTATCCGGGCTCACCGGCCAGCGGCGAGGCGCTGCTGGGGGCGTATCCAAAATCCTATATGGGCGGCTTTGCGAAGGTGGCGCGGGAGTTCGACGGCGTCGAACTCGTCGGCATTGAATCGCCGCTATGGCCGAAGACGGGCACCGGATCGGGCTGGGTCACCGAACAGGCTTTTGAAACGTTTGCCGGCAAGATGATCGCGGCGATCAAGGCCGAGGCGGCGTTCGACGGCGTCTATCTCTGTTTGCACGGCGCCATGGCGGTGCGCGGGGTGCTGAGGCCGGAGGCCGAACTGGCGCGACGGGTTCGCGAAGCGGTCGGGCCGAAAGCCTTCATCGCCGCGACCTTCGATCTCCACGGCAACGAGGACGAGGCCTTCCTGAAGTATGCGGATATGGCGTTCGCAGTGAAATACTTCCCGCATTACGACGAGTATTTGCAAGGCTAGCGTGCGGCGCGGACGCTCGTGCGGGCGATCCGGGGTGACTACAAGCCGACGCATGTCACCATCCGCGTTCCCGTCATCTCGCCCGGGGTGTTGCAGTGGACCGGCGTATCGCCGTGGATGGATCTGGGGCAGCGCGCGTTGGTGTGGGAGGCACGCGAGCCCGATACCTATGTGAACATCTTCTTTGGGTTTCCGTTCGCCGACGTGCCCGACGTCGGCATGACGGTGCAGGTGCTGACCAATGGAAATCCCAAACTGGCGGAACGGGTCGGCCGCGACCTCGCCGCCGCCATCTGGCGTTGGCGCGAGGCATTGTTGAAGTCGACGAAGATCCACCGCATTGCCGACGGCGTCGCATTGGCGAAGCAAGCCGCGGCCGATGGCGCCACGCCGGTCGTGCTGGCCGACCACAGCGACCGCTCCGACTCGGCGACCTGGCTGCTGCGGGAAATCATCGCGCAGGACCTCTCCAATACGTTGATTGCAACCATCACCGACGCTAGGGCCACCGCCAGGCTCAAAGCCATGGGTGTCAAAGACGGCGACAGTTTCGATATGGATGTAGGCGGCCTGGTCGATGAATCCGCAGGCGAACCCGGCGCATTCAGGGAACGATCCTCAGGGCCGTCGAGGGCTACGGCCAGTTCTGGGTCTGCGTCCGCTTCGGCCGCAACAATGTCCTGATCCTCTCCACCTATCTGGTGCAGATCATGGACCCGTTGCCGCTGAAGGCTCTGGTGGATATCGATGCGTTCGACGTGATGGCGATCAAGTCGCGAGTGCATTTCCGGCGTGGCTTTGATGACAGCGGCTTTGCCAATACGATTTTGCTGGTCGAGCCTGAGCAGCCGTTTTTGGGAACGACGCGCCTGGATGGGCTGCCGTATGAGAACGTCGATCTTGCGAAGTTCTATCCCTATGGCAGCCCGGCGTTCTCGGTCTGATTTGAGAGACCTGAATCGGCTGATTGGATCGACCCCGCAAGAGGGAGAGGCGAAGCGAGTCTGCCGACGGGGCGATTCAACCAAAAAAAATCCCGCTCTAGACAATCAGTCCTTGGGAAAATCCTTGCGCATCGCGATCTCCGCGGCGTCGCCGGGCGACAGCACGTTGTCGTCGAACGCCGGCTGGCGCTCGGTCACGATGTCGTAGAGCGAGATCTGCTTGATCGGCTTTGCCAGCAAGTGCCGGATGCAGTCCGCCAGCGTCCCGTTGTAAACGAGATACGGCGTCTTGCCGGTGACCCGCTCGTTTTTAAGCGAGGGCCACTTCTTCAGGTCGGCAGGCGCGTCATAGACGATCGGGGGGCTTTCCTTGAACATGCCTCTGGTTCCGGCGTTTCAACCATCCGGCAGCTTAGCCGAACTTGGTAAACAGATTGAAAACGGGGGCTCCCCGAACTCATTTGCGGTGCCGGCTCCCGAGTGCTGCTGCGATCGATTCAGGGTTCTTGATGCGCTCGATCAAGAGATCGATGCGGTCGCCACAAGCCGGGCGATGACAGGCGTTGCTGTGCGATGGTCACGCTTTAAAGGGCTCGATCGATTGCAAGATGTTCCGCGCCAAACGAATGGGCCCCGGTGCATTCAAGCAGCGCGGGGCCCGACATCTTCGTTATAGGCGAAGGATTTCTGGTAGACACCAGTTCGATATCAGAATCGATAAGCGCTTGGCCTTTGCGCTCCGACCCCGCGGATAGGTTTGGATTGTAGGCGGCGCAACGGGCTAGCAGCTGCTGTTCACCCAATCTGCGTCGAGACCTTGCCGTTGAGCAAGGTCACTGGCTTGAGCCGGTGGCGTCATGCTCCTCTCCAAGAGTGGGCCCACGGACATCTGTCCGCATCCGCTGCTTGTTGTTCGATCACATGATCGGACGCCAATACCCGCGAAGCAGGGAGCCGCATGCTCCGCTACCCCGACAAGGTGCAGCGTTCGAAATGCTGCGGCAGATATGTTCAACTGTCAAGTTGCGCTGTGCGAAACCGAGCCTGGGTTCCCGTGCCTACTCCCAACAGATGGCAGATGAGAGCGGTTCCGCGGCCCCCGAAGCTGAAACTTGAAACCGATCGCCTCACGCCGGGCGTCGGTCCGGTTACTCGCCGCGGACGCCGGGCATTGCCAGCCTTTCCGAAGACAGGCTATGCCCGGCGCCCGATGTCAGACAGGATAGGGTGGCGCTCCTGCTGGAGGCCGGGCTGGATCGTGACGCCGTTGACGAATTGATCAGGCCGCGCCGTGCGTCAGGCCAAATGATGAGGAGGCGGGTATCATGAGTGCTGGACTCGTTCGTTATTCCGTCTCGGGCAAGATCGCGGAGATCATCTCGATCGCCCACCGGTCAATGCGCTGAGCACGCCGCTGACGCGTTGCGGGCGGTCGATGCCGATGTCCGCCGCTCGATCGAGAACGCCGCCGAGAGTTTTGCGCTGGTTGCGACGACGGAAGATTGTCAGGAAGGCTTGAATGCGTTGGTCGAGAAGTGGACGCCAGACTACAGGGGGGCGCTGATGGCGGGATTATATTTCGAGGAGTTTGATGTCGGCCGGGAATTTCATCACGAGTTCAGCCGGACCGTCACCGAGATGGACAATACGATGTTCAGCCTTCTGACCATGAATCCGCAGCCGCTGCATATCGATGCGCATTTTGCTGAAAAGACCGAGTTCGGGCAGCGACTGTTCAACAGCCTCTACACACTCGGCATTATGATCGGCATGAGCGTATACGATACGACGTTAGGCACGACGATCGGCAATCTCGGCATGACCGACGTCAAATTTCCGAAGCCCGTGTTTCACGGCGATACGCTGAAAGCGCACACCAAAATCATTTCCAAGCGCGCCAGCAAATCGCGGCCGACGCAGGGCATCGTCGAGTTCGAGCATACCATGACAAATCAGCGCGATGAGGTGGTGGCGAGTTGCCGCCGCACCGGCCTGATGCATTGCAAACCAAAGGCTTGATGATGCGATCCTTTCTGTTCGTTCCGGGCGACAACCTGCGCAAGTTCGAAAATGCCAAGAAGACCGCGGCCGACGCGCTGATCCTCGATCTCGAGGATTCGATCGCGCCGGACGAAAAGATCGGCGCCCGGCGTACGGTGCGCGAGATGCTCGATGCGCGGAATCCGAGCCAGAAGATCTATGTCCGCGTCAACGCATTGGATACCGATATGACGCTTGGCGACCTCGCGGCCGTCATACCGGGCCGGCCCTACGGAATCGTGCTGCCGAAATGCGCCGGCGCAACCGACGTCAATCGTCTATCGTTGTATCTCGATGCATTCGAGGCCGCTGCGAATATCGAGCAGGGCGCCACGCGCATTGTTACCGTCGCGACTGAAACGGCGCGAGCGGTTCTCAAACTGCTCGACTTCGAGAATATGAGTCCGCGGCTGTGGGGCATGATGTGGGGGGCGGATGATCTTGCGGCATCGCTCGGCGCCTCGCGCAACCGGACCGCGGGCCGATTTCACGGGCCGTTCCTGCTGGCGCGTGACCTCTGCCTGATCAGTGCCGCCGCCGCTGGTGTCGTCGCCATCGATACCATTGCCACCGACATCAACGATCTCGAGGCGTTGCGGGAAGAGTCGATTGCCGCGCGTCAGGATGGTTTCCTGGCAAAGGCGGTGATCCATCCCAAACATGTCGACGTCGTCAATGCGGCCTTCATGCCGACGGATGAAGAAATCGCCTGGTCGGAGAAGATCGTCAAAGCGTTCAACGACAATCCGGCCTCCGGCGTCGTCAAGATCGACGGCAAGATGATCGACAAGCCGCATCTGCGGGCGGCCGAGAAGATTCTCGCGCTTCGCGCGCGGTAGGTGGGCAAAGGGCGCGCTGTTGCGTCGCGTGAATCGACTTTGGCGCTTGATCGGCTGCAAATGCGCTCAATCAACAGCTCCGAGGAAACCATCATGGTTGACGCGCTGATCATCGACGCATGCAGGACGCCGCGGGGCATTGGCAAGGCTGGCAAAGGCGCGCTTGCGGGCATTCATCCGCAGCAACTTGGCGCAACCGTATTGCGGGCGCTGGCCGACCGCACCGGCATCGATACCGCTGATGTCGACGATATTATTTGGGGCACAAGTTCGCAGCGCGGGCCGCAGAGCGGAGATCTGGGTCGGATGTCGGCAGGCCAGGTCTCACGCTCGACGATATCGATCTATTTCAGATCAACGAGACCTTTGCGGTCGTCGCCGAATAATTCATCCGGGATCTCAAACTCGACCGCGATAAGGTCGGCGTCAATGGCGGCTCGATCGCGCTGGGTCACCCCATCGGCGCGACCGGTTCGATTCTGATCGGCATCGTTCTCGACGAACTGGAGCGACGCGACTTCAAACGCGGCCTGGTCACGATGTGCGCCGCCGGCGGCATGGCGCCCGCCATCATCATCGAGCGGATTTAGGCGGCAGGAAACTGGAGCTCGAACGTGACGCCCTTGTCGGACGGCAATAGCCGGATCGATCCGCCGTGACTGGTCATGACGGCTTGGACGATGGCGAGGCCCATTCCGGTGCCGCCGGTGTCGCGGCGGGTGGTGAAGAACGCGTCGAATATCTTGTCCCGGTTCGGCTCCGATATCGAATCGCCGTCATTGCTTACCGTCATCTTGACAGTGGCTAAGTCATCGACCGCCTCGAGCCGCACATTTTTGGCGTTGTGACGGATGGCGTTATCGGTCAGGTGCGACAGCACGATCAGCGCCTTTTCGGTGGACATGCCGACCGACCGATCGAGGCAGCCGCTTGCGTCGATCGCGCGCATGGGGAACCGGCTCTTCAATCCACTGACGACCTGGCCCAATTCGCTGTGTTCGTTTTGCGGGGCGGTCTCGGCGCGCGCCAGTTCGCGCAGGCGCTGGGTCATGGCTTCCAGGCGTTCGGTGTCACCCAGAATGTTCGACACGAAGTTCTTCTGTTCCATCCTCGTGAGATTTTCGGATTTGCTCTGTAGCGAATCCAGCAGCAGTTCGGCGGCGCCCTTGATCGAAGTCAGAGGTGATTTCAGTTCATGGGTCAGGTGCGAGGAGAAGGTGGCGATGTAATCCGACCGCCGCGACAATTGCTGCGCCATTTCGAGGAAGCTGTGCGACAGCTGGGCGAATTCGCGCGTGCCGTAATGCGCGAGCGGCTGAAAGGCGTCGCGGTCGCCGCGGCTGATACGCGCGGCGCGATCGACCAGTTCGCGCATCGGCCGGGTGATGGTGCGGGAAAACACCAGACCGATGATAACGGTCGCGAAAATAACGACGAGCCCGGCAAGGATGAACTTGCCGCGTTCCTGATAGAGGTGATCGAAGATATTGCTCGGCGTCCTCGACGTGTACACGACACCCGCAACACGGTTGTTAACAATGACCGGCATCGCCGAGAACACGTGAACGCCGACACCGCGGCTGATCGAGTAGATCGGCGGTGGCGCCTTGTCCGGGACACGAATGCGCAAGACCGCGCGATATTGTCCCTGCAATGCAGTGGCCACCTCCTGGATATGCGCCAGCGATTGCCCGACCTCGTCGCGGCCGGCAATCACGACGCCGCGGGGGTCGAGGATCCGAAACCCGGCCAGTGTCACCTTCTGGGTTTCCAGGATGATCGGCATCAGCCGCGCCCCGATCTCGAGATAGGCTTGCGACGCGGGCGCGCCGGCCGGAAGCGCGTCGGGGCGTCGCCGGAGCAGATCGCCGCCCGCTGCCAGGTCGAGTGCCGGCCGGATCGGCGTCACCTTGTCTTCCGGAACGGAACGGGCCTCAGGCGGGATTTCAGCGCCGAGGACAATTCCGGCATTGAGGCCGGCTTCCACTTCCCGCGCATAGACCGCCGCCAACACCCGGCTTTGGGCAATCAACTCGGCCTGGGTCTGGTGAATGAGCTGGTTGTCATAAAGCCGGAAAAAGAACAGCCCGACCAGAGGCAGTGTGGCCACCGAGGCCAGCATGGTGAAAATGATCAATCCGACCGATGGCCGCCATTTCTCGCCGGTCTGTCGCGTCATGCCTGCGGCTCGCAGCGGCCGAGCTTGAAGCCGATGCCGTGAATGGTTTCGATGACGTTGTCGCACTTCACCACGGCAAGCTTGGCGCGGATATTGCGAATATGGCTGTCGATGGTGCGGTCAGAGACCTGGATGTTGAGCTGATAGGCGGCGTTCATGATCTGCTCACGGCTGAAAACCACCGTCGGCCTCGTCAGAAACGCTCTGAGGATTCCGAATTCGATGGCCGTCAGGCGAAGCGGCATGCCGGCAAACGCCGCGACATGCTGTTCCGGATCGACCGACAGTCCGCCTTGCGAAAGTGCGGCGGTTGTCTTTGCATCCGTTGCGCGCATCGTCGTGCGGCGCAGGATGACATTCACCCGCGCGATGAGTTCGCGCGGGCTGAAGGGCTTCGTGACATAATCGTCCCCCCCGATCTCGAGCCCAAGCACACGATCGATCTCGTCGTCGCGCGCCGAAAGAAACAGGATCGGAACGTTGGAAGATTTCCGGACTTCCCGGCAGACGTCCAGTCCGTCGAACTCCGGCATTCCGATGTCGAGAATGATGAGGTCCGGCCTGTCGCCGGCAAAGCGGGTCAATGCTTCCTTGCCGTCCCGCGCCTCGAACACGGTCATCCCGGCCTTGCGGAGCGCGACCCGGATCACCTCGCGAATGTGGAGGTCGTCGTCAACGATGAGGATACGGTGCGTCAAGCGTCTCTCCGGACCAAAAGCTGCCGTCAACTTGCGGATGAACCCTGCTGTTGGGCATCCAGGGTGCGTTGGAGGCGCCAGTTCCGAAAACCCCAGGCGCGCCAGGAAGCCAGGTTGTTGCGTTGCTGTTCTACAAGGCAATTACGGCGGGAAACAAGGGTTGGATCGGCCCCGCGAAGCTGAATAGCCCTGTCGATGGCGGGCAGGGCCTGAGGCCCGAGATGGATCAAATAGTTCATGTCGACCTGAATACCGTTGCCCGCGACTTCGCGGCTGTGATCGACGTTATAATCCGCGATGACAGCGGAAAAATTGACCAGCGAACAGATGTAGAGCGTTGCCGTCAGCGTAATGAGGTTGGCGCGGATCAGGGACTCGTTGGAGCGGCTCAGCACAATGCGGGCGACGATCAGCAGTAGCCCGAATGCGACCAGCAGCATCCAGATAAAGGCCGCGACGCGCCACCAGGTCAGCAGGTAGATCTGCACATAGAGATCGAGCCGCAGGATCGACGAGGCAACCAGCAGCACGTTCTGCCCCACCCAAAGATAGACCAGCGGTCGGATCACCTTCGATCGCTCGGCGGGGCCGCCAGGCTTCATGGCAGCCAGAACGAATCCTGCAGCCAGCAGCGCCGTGAGGATGAGGGGATAAGCGCCAAGATGCGCATAGGCCGCATAGCTGACGTCGGCCGGCAGCGTTGCATTGCCCCAGAGATAGGCCACGTCGAGGACGGTCTGAACGGCAAACAAGAGATTGAACAGGATCAGCGAGCGCAGGATAGTCGCGGCGCCAAAGAAGTCGACATTGCGAGACGTCGCCTCCTGCTCTAGCGGAATTCTCTCGGCTACATCGGACGTCAAGTCGGGCTTGCGGCGCCACCAGACATGGATAAAGGGCCAGGCGATCGACAAAGCCGTGACCCAAAACAGCACCCGGCTGACGCTGACATAAGATGAGGCGTCGCCCGGATTTATCAGGCTGATCCACTTCGCGATCAGCGGGTTTGCTGAAGCAAACAGAAATGCGAAGATCACACCGAGCACCACAGGGATAAACCACACGGTGAAACCGGCCGTCAGCGCCGGGAGATTGAACAAGCCGATGGCGTCTCTGAGCAGTCTGAATGGGCCAATCAAATAGAGATCGCCTAGCGCGACGGCCTGTTCGCGAACACCAGTCAGTTTGCGATTAGTCGTCAGCAAGAGGCCGACGCCTAGTGCAAGGGCAATAAAGAACAGGGAGGCTACGTTGAACTCTTCGACAACCGGCACAAGGCCGGCAAGGACGAGGATGCCTGCGAGCAAAATCTGCCTGCGATCCAGCCTTGCGAAATTGGCGAGCAATGAACCGGAAGCGAGCGCAATGGCAAAGATGGCTGCGGATACTCCAATCCGCTGGCCGTAGAACAACCAGTCTGCCAGCGCCGCAAGAGCGAAAGCAACCGCCGGTTTGACCGGAAAGACGTTGTTCTGAATGGAGCCGGCATTGGATGCCGGCGTGGTGAAATCGGTCATCTTTGCACTGCCTCTCTGGCCGGGGAATTTGCAAATCAGTGCGCTTGAGGGGCGCTCACAGAGCCACCAACCGTCGTTCGCCAGTCGTGAAGGGATGGGCATTTTTGGGATTCATCACTGATTTGCGGGACGGACTATGCAAAGCGGCTGTGCAATTGCTTGGAAGGTCGTCTGCAAGAGTTCAGGATTTTTATGCAGTTTCTGTGCAGGCGCGCTTATGCGCTCGCGCCCGGGAAACAAGTTTGATACGGGCGAAGGCCTCGCCCGGCCACTCGCAACCAGTCAACATCCTTCATGCAGATCATCGAACGTATCGGCGTCATCCTGATCTGGTTCGCCGGACTGCTTTTCGCCTTCGCAGCGGCTAACAAGAACGATCCCTATCTGATTGCGTTGCGGGGGCCGGGAAACATCACCCTGTTTGTGGCGAGCATTGTCACCTTGGCCACCCTGATCCGCCGTGGTTACTGGCGCGAGCGAGGGATCGCAGGGAAAATGCTGGTGTTGCTGTGGTGCCTGCCGTCGCTGTCGATGGTGTGTGCGCATGGCTCATTTGAGTTGCGCAAGCGGAATGTTCTGCAAGCGGAGGCTGTGCAGGCACACAGTCTCGGGCAGCATTTCATCGTGGGTTACTCGTCGTTTCCCGAGGTGGCTGTTCTGGCGGAAAAGGGCTTGATCGCTGGCATCTACATCACCAAACACAATGTCGGGGGAACCAGCGCGGAGGCGCTGAAAGCCGAAATTTCGGCGCTTTAGGACAAGCGGCACGCCGCAGGCCTGCCGTCGTTGATTGTCGCCGCCGATCAGGAAGGCGGTATCGTGTCACACCTGTCGCCGCCCTTGACCAAATTGCCGGCGCTATCGACCTTGGCGGGCCTTGCGCCCGATGATCGAGCCGAGAAGGCAAAAGCGTTCGGGCGGATTCACGGCCAGGAACTGGCGGCGCTCGGCGTCAACCTCAATTTGGCGCCGGTGCTGGATCTGCGACCCGAATCGAAGCGCAACCGTTTCGATTTCAACACGCTGATTGGGTATCGCGCGATTTCCGATGATCCGTCGACCGTGGCCGATGTCGCCAGGTCATATGTCCATGGGCTGGAGGCCTCAGGCGTCGGTGCGGCCGTGAAGCATTTTCCGGGACTGGGACGCGTTCGTGCCGACACCCACCATTTCAGCGCCGGTCTGGACACGCCCTTGGCGGAATTGGAGGCATCCGATTGGCGCCCTTTTCGGGATGTGCTCGAGGGCTCGCGGGCGCACCTGATGATCGGGCATGTCACGTTGACGGCCGTCGATCCCGATCGCGCAGCGTCGCATTCCCGGCTTGTCGTCGATGGAATCGTTCGCAAGAAATGGAATTACCAGGGCATCATCATGACCGACGATCTGGTGATGGGCGCGATCTATCAGCACAATGTCTGCACGGCGATGGTCGAGGCGCTCAATGCCGGTGTCGATCTGCTGCTGGTAGCGTTTGATGGCGCGCAGTTCTACCGCATCTTTGCCTGCGCCAAGGAGGCATTTGCGCAGGGGAAACTCGATTCCGCGACGCTGCATGATAGCGAGGCACGGCTGAGGCGCGCGTCCAAGGTCGACTGAGGGGGACCGCGCGTCTTCGACGCGCTATGGGCGGTGACCGCAGCCCGGACACAAAAATCGCGAAAACAACCCCATGCAAAGTAGAACAGGCCCCGGCTCGCAGCACTCGTGCTGCGGTGCGTCCGGGGCATGAGACGAAAAATGGTCTGTCGTCACGGCCGAGCCTCATCTCATCCCACGCTAGTATCGGGTACTGAGCGCGGGTTTGTAGTCCTGCCGCCTGGACCACGACACATAGTAGGCCACGGCTGCCATGATCGATATACCGGCGATGCTGACGAGAAAATGCATCACCAGCAAATTCGGCCCGGTGATCAGGACGAAATGCCCGGCAAATGAAAGGAAGACGCCGGCACAGAAGACCGCCAGCCATTCTTCCCCGCACTTCAGGACCGGTTGCAGGATCGGCCATTGAAACCCATGCCAGCTGCTCGGCACCAGAAACGTGAAGAGGAAAGCCAGGGCAAAGAAATGAAGCACCCTGTAAGGCGCCAGATTTTCCTTGTCATTGGGAAGGAGGACGTCGAGCACCGAGCCCGGGATGAACTCGGCCAATTCCGGGAATTTTCCCGCCGCGGTCATGACCAGTGCGAACAACAGATAGGCCAAAGCCGCGATGCGCAGGATCGAAATTTCTTGAAGTGAGCGAATGGTCCGCATTTGATTCGTGCCCATCAAGGCGAACCAGGCGGCCAGTACGAACAGCAACTGCCAGGAAAAGGGGTTGAAGTACCAGCGCCCTTCCGGAAATGAGGACAGGTTCAAGTCGAATTGACGAGCGGCAAAATACAGCGCCACCGATCCGGCCGCGGTGAGATTCGGCCGCCGCAGCACTCCGAATAATACGATCGGGAGGAACGCCATCAGGACGATGAACAACTGCAACACGTCGAGATTGAGTGGTTTGGCCTGAAGCAGCAGCCCGTAAATCAACGTCCGGATGGTGTGGCCGAGAATACCGGCGACGTTGAATTCGTGGATGATCTCGGGCGCGGCCGTTGTCCTGGCGACGTATCCAATCAGGTTGATGTAGATCACGAACAGGACGACATAGGCGGCGTATAGTTGCCACACGCGCCTGAAAATGCGGGTTGCCGTCACGACGAAACCGCGTTCCAGCATCATCTTTCCATAGAGGATCGCGGCAGCATATCCGCCGACAAATACGAATAGATCGGTTGCGCCGCTGAATCCGAAATTACGCAGGGTCAGCGCACTGATCGCATTATGCGGGATGTGATCCACAAACAAAAACCAGGCCGCGATGCCGAGAAGTAGACTGGGCCGAAGATCGCCGTCGCGTACGGTGATCTCCGCTTTCAATGACGGATGCATGGAGCGTTAAAAACTTTGCGGATCGGAGGAATCGAGTCGCGATTCTAGCGCGATTGTCGACGCTATCGGAGTAGCCTTTGCGTGAAGAATAGGAAATGCCGATGATTAAATCGGGTTAATGATCACATTTTCTTGACGACGGAATAGGATCGCGTGGACTCAGACCGTCTCGTGCTTGCGCAGGTCGTGAACGTGATCGAAATGGCTGACTTGTAGATCGGCACCAGTGGTGCCGATCTCGGGGAGGGCGGCCTCGCTGAGAATATCGGCGGTGATATCCTCAACGGAGCAATCCGCGATTTCATGAATGAAACTGATATTCTTGTACTCGCCCGACGCGATCCGCGAGACGACCTCGCGCCGGGTGATCTCAGGGTCGACGATGGCTTCGCGCCCGCGCCGGCCATAGTCGATCATCACGACGAAATACTGCATACTTTGGGATCTGCCTGATACCGCGGAACCGAATCTCGCCAATATTTCTGTAAATCAGAAAAAAGTCAAGTGAAAAATTCGAAAAAACGAAGCCGTGATGGCGACTGATTCGCCCTCCTGGGACGGCAGATCGAATCGCCTTCAGTTGCTGGCTCCAGAGACGGCTATTTCTCCGACGCTCGTCCGCCGGCTACCTTTGCCGCCGCCTTGCGCGTCCGCGCCGCCTTGTTCCGCAGGCGCTCGATCTGGCCGCGCGGCAGGGTGACGCAGATCTCGCCGATCCATTCGAGCTTGACCCCGTTGATCGGCTTGGCGTTGAAGCTCTTGAGATTGACCAGGGTCGACGATTTTCCCCGCTCGATCGTCTTCAGATAGCGCTCGCCGGTCTTCAGGCGCACCGCCGCCTCTTCGCCGTAAAAGCTCGAGAGCGGATGGCGTTGCTGGCGAAAAACAACGATAATGTCGCCATTTTCGTACTTTGGCAGCATGGAATCGCCGGTTACCTCGAAGGCGATGGTCTCTTCGGTGATCGGAAAGGGCAGTTCGACCTCGCCGAGGCCCTCCGGCGGCACCTGTTCGTGCTCCGGTTCGATCGAGGCGCCGGCCCCAACGCGGCCCATGATCGGCACCGAGTTCAGCCCGAGATACTCCGTGATTAGCGGAATCTCCGATGCCTTGATCAGGCGTATTCCGGAGAAGAGTTCCGACACCGCGCCCGGGCGGACGCCCATGGCGGCTGCCAGACCGCCCTTGGTCTTGCCCGGCTTCTGCAGCCCCCGTTCGATCATTTTGATATCCAGCATTGCTCTTCCTTTCCCGAATCTCAGAAAACTATAATCTTACGATTATCGTAAATCAAGCTTGACTTTTGGTTCCGAATATCAGAAATTGGGGCGACGTCGGGCGGCGTTGACAAGAGCAGGAACAATAATGGAGCCATCATACTGGGCGTCCGAGCATTCGGACGCGCTGCGGGAGTTTATTACCCTGGGGCTGTCCTGGTCGGAAGCCGCGGCGGCAATCAACAAAAAATTCGAGACCTCCTATACGCGCAATGCCGTGCTCGGCCGGGCCAGGCGGATGGGGCTGATGGCACCCAGGCCACCGGAATTGTCGCATGGCGCGACCTCAACCCTGAACAGGCTCGGCGGAGTTCGCCCTGCCGAACCCAGGATACCCTGGCTTCATCGGCCGATGCCGGTGCTCGAACGGACCGAAACGGAGCAACTGCGCTGCGTCGAGATCGAGCCGCGGCACCTTTCCGTGGTCGATCTGGAGCGTGGGGATTGCCACTACCCCTATGGTGGCGATGAAGAGGGTGAAGCCATCACCTTCTGCGGTCATCCGCGCCGCCCGGGTTCGAGCTATTGCACGCCGCATTTCCATTTGAGCCGCGGCCCCGGCACCCCATCGGAGCTCGTCGCGCACATCGTGTTGCTGCGGGTGACCGAGACCGCATGAAGGGCGTCCCGGTCACCGTTCAAATTCCATCATTGTCGAAAGGAGAACGCCAGACATGCCAAGAGCCAAACGCAAGAAACCGTACAATCCGGCGAAGGCGCATGATCGGAGATCGCAGGATTTGCTGCGTAACGCCGAAGTCGCAACCGTCGAGGTCGACAATCCCCTGGCGCTGGAGCCTGGTGAGAAGATCGTCGCCTTACGTTCGATTCGCAATGACCCGCTTGCCCGCCTGCATACGCATCACCAGATCGACGAGGCGCAGTACCAGGGCGGGCGGGCGTTTCAGGACGATTGGGAGAAGGCCGAGCGCGGCCCGCGCGCGGTCGATCCGAGCCGGGAATATGTCGATGGCGGGCAGATGCGCGAGCCGATCACGGAAGGCCAGCGCAAGGCGGTGCTGCGGTTGAACCGCGCCGAGCGCGAACTCGGCGCCGATGGGTCGGCGCTGGTGCATGACGTCCTCGTCCATGGCTTGACCATGGAGCAGGTCGGGCAGAAGCGGGGACTGCGCACCCAGCGATGGAAGGATTATTTCTCCCGGCGATTCTGCGAATGCCTCGACCGGCTGGCGCTGATCTACGGGTTTGCGACCGAACACCCGATTCCGGTCAAAAACCAGCCGCGCTGAACCGCAGCGGCTGCACCACGTCTTTGGGCCGCCTCTATTGCAGTCCTGCGCGCCGAAAACCTTCCAGATAATGCTCGCGGTCGGCGTCGAGCTTCCACGGTAACTGGGGCGCGATCCACCCAAGCGAGATATTGGGCTGGGTCCGACGCAGCTTCTCGAGTGCTGCTTTCGCGACATCGATCTGCCCGGCCATACCGGCGGCGACCGTCAGCACCCGGTAGGCGCCGGTAAGATCGCCACGCTGGCGGGTCGCTTCGCGCGCAAGCGCCATCGCCTCGCAATAGTTCTTTCCGACGAACTGGGCGTAGGCGGCAACGCCGTGATAGATCGCTGACGAAGGGTCGCGTGGGCTCTCTGTCGGATGGCGCGTTGCGTGGCCGCATAAGCATCCTGCCAGCGCCCGCCATAGGACAGCGCCAGCGCGTAATAACCCTGCGCCAGTGCGAAGTTCGGGTTGAGCTAGCAACGCTAGTTCGAACTCGGCCAGAGCGTGGTCAAGCCGGCGCGTCGAGAAGTAGACGCTGCCGAGCGCGGTATGCGCCCATGCGTCCTCGCCGTCGGCCGCCAGCGCCGCACGCTCGGCAACGGGTGCTGCGGCCGCAATGTCCGCCCAGCCCAGGTGCACGCCGAACATGTGGTTGGTCGCGGAGAGAGCCAGCGCCTGACCACAGTCCGGATCAATATCGATCGCTTGCGCCAACAGCGCTTGAACGACGGCGCTGTCCGTCCGCGTCACACGCCAATGGTGCGACAGCGCCCGCATCACCAGGTCCCAAGCGCCCATGCTGTTGGGTGGCTTGCGCCGGCTGCGGAAATTCTCGGCAGCATAAATCTGCGGCTCGATCGTCGCGACGATGGCATCGGTGATCTCGTCCTGGACGGCGAATATGTCGACCAGATCGCGGTCGTAATATTCCGCACAGATGTGGCTGCCGGTCGCGGTGTCGTTGAGCTGTGCGATGATGCGCAGGCGATTACCGCTCTTTCGCACGCTGCCTTCGACGACATAGCGCACCCCGAGCTCGGCGGCGACCTGCTTGGTATGCACGGCCTTGCCCTTGTAGGTGAATGACGAGTTGCGGGCGATCACGAAGAACCAGCGCAGTTTCGACAGCGCGGTGGTGATGTCTTCGCTGATGCCGTCGGAAAAATACTCATGGTCGTGGTCGCCGCTCATGTTGTTGAAGGGTGGCACGGCAATCGCCGGCCGGTCCGGCAAGGATAGCGGCGGGGGTGCCTGTTCGGCGGCGGCTTTAGCCGCTGCCAGATGATGATAGCCGTTTTCTTGTTCGTCCACGGTACCGACGAAACGAAGACCCTTCCTCGGGACGGTCCGGATCAGCCGCTGCTCCTTGCCGCTGTCGCCGATCGCGTTTCGGGCAGCGTTAATGCGGCTGTCCAGCGTCGATTCGGAGACGATTCGACCGCACCATACCAGGGCAATGAGATCGTCCCGGCTGACGACACGGTCACGGTGTTTCAACAGGTGAACCAGCAGGTCGAATACCTGCGGCTGTATCGCGAGCAGCTCACCATCACGGCGCAGCTCGCGAAGCTTGGTATCCAGCGCGCAATTATCGAAGCCAAATTTCACGTGCGTTATCGTTTCTCAAAAAACAATCAAGTCCGTCTCATGAAGAGATCAAGCGTCAGGCAAAGTCCTGTCGGCGAGCTTCAGTCATCCTGCAAAAATCGAAGTCAAGGTTCCATCGCCCTTAGCGGAGTCTGATTCATCTTCGTCGACTGCCAAAGCAGGGCGAACCGGTCCGATTGCATAGCAGACGCGTTCGCAGCGCCTCCGGGCGATATTGACGGATCGATGTCACGCGGCAATAACCTTTTGATGGCTCGGTCCAGACAATAAGAAGAGGAAACGGCTGATATGACTGCCAGACCGCTACTGCCCGAGCGCACGCCGCGTGCCAAGGGCGAGCCGACGGCCCTCGACGGTCTGCTGGTTGTCGACTTTACTCGTGTTGTCGCCGGCCCCGCCTGTACGCAAACGCTGGCCGATTTCGGCGCCGAGGTGATCAAGATCGAAAATCCGGATGGCGGTGACGATTCGCGCCACTATGAACACGCGGAAATCGGCGGTGAGAGCGCGGCCTTTCTCAGCCTCAATCGCAACAAGCGCGGCATTGCACTCGATTTCACCATCCCGGCGGCGCTGGAGATCGCGCGCGAACTGATCGCGAGGGCCGATGTGGTTGTGGAGAATTTTTCCGGCGGCGTGATGAAAAAATATGGCCTCGACTATGCGTCGGTGGCGCCGACCAATCCGCGGCTGGTCTATTGCTCGATCTCGGCCTATGGCCGCAAGGGAGAGTTCGCGCTACGCCCGGGCTTCGATCCGATAACGCAGGCCGAAAGCGGCTTCATGTCGCTGAATGGTTTTCCGGATGGCGAGCCGGTACGGACCGGTCCGCCGATCGTCGATCTGGCAACGGGAATGTCGGCTTGCAACGCCATCCTGCTGGCGCTGCTGGCGCGTGAGCGGCTCGGCCGTGGCCAGAATGTCGAGGTGGCGCTGATCGACACTGCGGTAGCGATGACGGCCTTCTACGGCATGGCCTACCTGATTAGTGGTGCGAACCCTGGCCGCTTTGGAAATTCGCCGAACGGTTCCCCGACCGTCGGCATATACCAAGCCTCCGATGGGCCTTTCTATATGGCCTGTGCCAACGACCGATTATATCGGCGCCTGGTGACGGACGTGCTGGCACGGCCTGACCTGGTCACCGATCCCGAGTTTGCACAGCGGAAAAATCGATCGGCCAACAAGGAAAAGCTACGCGCCATCATTGCCGGCGTTTTTGCCACCGACCGGCGCGAGAACTGGATGGCTAAGATGAAAAAGGCGAGTATTCCCGTTGGCTATCTTCGCACCGTTGAGGAAGGGTTTAACGCACCGGAAGTGCGTAACCGCCATCGTCTCAGCCAGATTCCGCACCCGACCGCCGGTTCGGTGCCCAACATCGAAACGCCGCTCTATATGAGCCTCACTCCGACCATCGATCCCGTGGCCGCGCCGCTACTTGGCGAGCACACGAAAGACGTGCTGCGCAGGACGCTCGGCTATGACCGCCGGCTCGCGGCATTGGCCGAGGCGGGGGCGTTCGGGAACACCGGCAATACCGGTTGATCAGCGCAGTTGGCAGGCTGAGCCTGCGGCCAATCTGCCGGATGGTTCAATCGCGAAGGGCGCGCGCCGGGCTCATCCTTTCGGACCACCCTGGCCGATTTCCATCATTCCAGTGAAACAGGCGCCGAGAATGGCCAAATCGGGCTATTTCGGCGTTCAGTTCGGCTTGCTGCGAAGGTTGTTCCTTGGCATAGTTTCAACCTGTTCGGGTTCCGCCCGGTCGATCTCCAGGCGAGCCATTCGAAGTATCAAGGTCGCGGTCGTCAGGCCGAGGCGTTCGGCTTCCTG